>BNJS01004001.1_pt1 | contig 52652 bp, 55 predicted proteins | sample 8540461 | NCBI WGS metagenome assembly BNJS01 (sample SAMD00202454, study PRJDB9452) | human saliva metagenome | isolation source: human saliva | place: Japan
TGGTTTGTAATTAAGTTTAGGTCTAAGAAGTATAACGACTCAATTAACGATAAAAAGAGCCGTCAACAGTTTCTATTTCAGTTCACATCGGTAATCATAATTATGAATTTTGAATTATGAATTATGAATTACTTATAGAAAGTTTTTCATACGCAGCAAATTCGTCCATGCCACATACGCAGCGTTTCCACCATGCACTGATGAAGCCACAACCGTAGCCAGTGAGTTGAATGAGGCGGCTTGGATACTTAGAGACCAATATTAAGACTGATTGTTTTGCAGCAGCAGAATCCACAGATAATGACACTGTATAACACCAGCGGCATCAAGCCCATCTATGATAAAGAGACTACCAAAGACATTAATAATTAGGAATAACTTGCAAGAAGAGTCCAAAAGAGAATCATCAGAACCAATAAAGCTGTTCCAACAGTAAATACCATCGGTGAGAGATGAACAAGTTTCAGCGACTCAGGGTACTTCTTATAGAGGTTAATTCGGGCGATACCAGAATTGTAAAACTCTGCTTCCAGAACTCTGCGAAGTCCGTGCGACGCTTATGCCATACCCATGCCCTCAGGGAACAGTCGACAACGCTTTCCTGCCTTGAAGATACGAATCAGAAGTCAATATCCTCTCAAAGCGCATCTTTGAGAAGCCACCCAACTCCTGATAGACATCACGGCGGATGCCATATTGAAACGAACGAGGATAGAACTTGTCAAGTTTCTTCTTCCACCACGTATTCCTCCCTGTCGTGAAAGAACGATGTCATTGAATAAGAGATGGCTTTCTGGTATCGGTAAAAGAGTCATGTGCACAGTCAGGTCCACCGAAAGCGTCAGCTGGCTCACGACTCTGACTCCTCACTAACAGCACGAATATAGCCCCCTTTGGAAGTACAACATCAGAGTCGAGGATAAGCAGATACTCACCCTTTGCACGCTCAGCACCATAGTTACGGCTCTGCCCCTGGTCCCCGAGTTTTCCTTGCTATAATAGTGCAGGTCAAGCCTGTCAGCATACTTATCGCACACCGCCTTACACGGAATTTGTGAGCCATCTTCAACGATAACGACCTCAAAAATCCTTCTCCTCCTGGCTGAGCAGGCTCTCAACAGTTCATCAACCTCATCTGGACGGTTGAAAACAGGAACAATGATGCTGTACTTCATAATATTGCAAAGATAATACTTTGTTCGTAAATGACAAGTAAATTGATAAATTATTCTTCCAAAAATAACTCTCTTTTCTGTCCCTCCTCTTGTCACAAATTCAATCGTAAAACGTACTATAAATCAGCCATAGATACATCGCAGGTAGAGTGTAAACAATTGTTAATCTTCTGTTAAACGGGGCTTCACCTTTAGCCATTGATTTATTTTAACTATATTTGTACAAAACTATTCTAATGCGAGTAAAGCGTGACAGACATCAGCTGAAAAAGCTACCAAAAACCGATGCAAAATATGACAAAAAGAAGACAGGCAAAAATGCCATTCTCGACCAGCTTCTAACACAGGAGTCTGTATTGGTTTCGATTTGGCAACCTCCTTGGATGTGTCATTAGTAACGATACGAAAAGACCTAACCGAACTTGAGAAGGCTGGAAAGCTTTATCGAAGTCATGGTAAGGCTATTCTTATCAATCCATTTACCAACAATCGCTCGGTAAACGAGAAGGAAAAGCTGAATGCGGAAGAGAAACAACTCATCGGAGCTGAGGCTGTCAAGCTACTTGTGAAAAGACGATTCCATCATTCTTGCATCAGGAACAACGATTCATGCGTTGGCTTGTAATATTCATTCAGAGAGTAGACTGACAATAGTTTCGGCCAGCCTTCAAGCCACAATGACCTTAGCTGCCAACGATAATATTGATATTATCCAGCTTGGTGGTATGGTTCGTCATAGCAGTGTTTCGGTTGTTGGACAATATAGCATGGAAATACTGCGTGGCTGTTCGTTTACAAAAACTCTTCTTGGTGTGGACGGTATCGAGCCTTGACTTCGGTATCTCAACGACTGACATACGTGAAGCAGAACTGAACAGAAGCATGATGCAGGCAGCACAAAAGACTGTTGTCTTAGCCGATTCAAGCAAGTTTGGCCGTCGTGGCTTTGCAAAAATTAGCGGACTTGAGGATATAGATATCATCATTACCGACTCAAAGATACCGCAGTTTGTAGCCAACAAGATTGAAGAAATGGGCATAGAATTAATCATTGCAGGCTCTCACAGCATGTAATAAGACATAAAATAGAAACTTATTAATTATTTACAATTATGAAAATACCATCAGAGTTTGACCCTATCCGTCCGTTTGAGCCGGAAGAACTACCGGCGAGTCTATGATCAGATTCTTGCTGACAAGCAGTTCCAAATGGTGCTGGCATGCCTCACCCTGATGTTCCAACAGAGGCGATAACAAAGAAGATGCACGCTTGCAAGACAAATCTTGAATTTCAAAAAGCCTTCGCTATCCTTTTCCTCCAGCGTCTTGTCACGGAGTTGAGTTTGGGATGTAGCATGGATGCAGTGAATATCAACACTCGCAACCGCTATACACTTTGTCAGCAACCATCGTGACATTGTACTCGACTCTGCTTTCCTCGACAAGCTTCTCATGTGATGTTGGCTTTACCACTACTTGTGAGATTGCTATCGGCGACAACCTCCTTTCATCAGGATTGGGTGCGTGACTTGGTGCGTATCAACAAGTCGTTTTACCGTAGAGCGTGCCCTCCCATTCGGTTGAGATGCTTCGTGCCAGCAAACGTATGTCAGAGTATATCCACTTCGTTGTGCTGAAAAAGAAAGACAATGTATGGATTGCTCCAACGACAGGAAGATCTAAGAATTCAAACGACCTTACCCAACCTGCTATCCTGAAGATGATGGCAATGGGCGGCGAAGGTACTATCATTGAGCGTCTGAAGCAGCTCCACATCGTGCCGTTAGCTATCTCATACGAGTATGACCCATGCGATTATCTTAAAAGCACGTGAGTATCAATTGCGTCGTGATTTACCCGTATGGAAGAAGACGGCTGAGGACGATCTTGAAAGTATGTTAGTAGGTATCAAGGGCTATAAGGGGACATATCTTCTACAAATGTGCGCCATGTATTGATGAATGACTTGACACAGTAGACGAGGACCTGCCAAAGAACAAGCTCTTTGATGCCATTGCAGCTTTACATCGATCACGAAATTCACTGCAACTATAAGCTCTATCCAATCAACTACGTGGCACTGGATATGATTCAGGACACACGTGTTTACGAAGAGTATTATACAGCAGAAGACTATCAGAACTTCAATGCTTACCTCGATGGTCAGATTGAGAAGATTGAAATTGAGAACCGTGACGATAAGTTCTTGCGCACTTGTCTGTTGACACAGTATGCTTATCCTGCAAAGAATTACATTGCTGCGTCATCTGAAAATGGTCGATTTAAATCACTTCTGAACCGTCTTACCTTTAAGAAGTAACAAAACGTGAACAGGTTCAGAAAGACTATCTACAGACTATTGACTATGGTAACGGCACTCGTGTCGTTACTTATAGTCAGTGCCTGTGAGCATAACTTCTACGAGACAGGCGACAGCGAACTGTCTTATCTACATACCGATTTCGTTGAAGCGCATACCAATGAGCTATCAGCCTTTGCTTCAGCAACTACTGACGACGGAGTACAACTGACCTTAAAACCTGCAGTAAAAGAACTATGGGCGACAAAGGGCGACACAACCTATCGTGCCTTGCTGTATTATAATAAGGTGGAGAATGGCGTAACGTCGTCATTTGCCATCAGTCCTGTTGCGGTCTTACGTCCACGTTTGGCACCTGACTTCCCAACAGTATACACCGACCCCGTTGGTTTTGAAAGTATCTGGATGAGCAAGAATCGTAAGTATCTCAACCTTGCCCTCACTTTGAAGACTGGGAAAAACAGAAGACAAAAAGGCTATTCAGAGCTTAGCTATTGTCTGACTCCATAAAGCACTTATCTTCTGGTGAACGAGCATTTCTATCTCCGACTACATCATCACCAGAATGGCGTACCAGAATATTACAGTAGACGTATCTTTACAAGTATTCCTTTGACTGGTTTTTAAACAGAATGATGCAATCTATTTGAATATCAACACTTATAAAGGGAAGGTCAATAAGCAGATTACTTTATAACACTATAAGCTGAATTCATTTTTACATGTATGTTTTTACTGCTTTTTCATCTGCAATAAAAACATAAACAAATAGTCTATATAAAGACATAGAGCAAGACTATCAACTATCTATTCTTTTCTCATACTCTGACACAGAAACCTTTTCTTTTTAATACTCGAAAATCCACCTACAATACTTTGAAAAAAATCATTACATAATTTCGTATAAAACATCTATAAATAAGGACAAAAACACTCACAAAAAGGCAGGTTTGTAACCAAAAAGGAAATCAGTTAGTTATAAAAGCAGTAAAGTAAAAGGTGCTTAATTGGACTTGAAAAGGGCGTTAGTAAAGGGGCTTAAAGGGCATCTTTTGAAAGCCTATTAGGCGTCTTTTAGAAAGCCAAAAGAGCATGTATTTAAAATCATGACGTGAAAAAAATTATGACAAAACAACAAACTATTGGTCAATTGGACCTATTAACCTAATTAGCCTAATTAGGCTAATAGGAATCAGTTGTTGGAGATTATGGATTGACGTAGATATCAATTTGGGATAAACATACCATGCAAGTGCATAAGTCTTAAAACTTGATTACACATTAATATCAGCCTTTTTATTAATATATTAAGGTCAAACACATACCTAATTTATATAGAAAAAAATCAAAAATAGTGTACCTTTGCAGCCTATAATGCATTTTATATAAACCTGATATGATAAATTCAATATTTCAATTTAACAATAAAAAGAACTGTATTTTTCAGCACAGAATAATATAATAAAAGAGGTTTTTCTCGTTCTTTCCTCCTACTTTCTGCAACAGCCAACTACGCAGAAGATGTTGATTTCAACACAGCTTTACGTATTGCAAGAACGTATGTAAACGTCAGCAAGAAGGCTGCCCAAAACTTAAAAACACGTGCTGCTGCAACTGCAACACAACAACCTTACTACGTTTTCAACGATGATGCTGGCAAAGGCTTTGTTGTCGTTGCGGGCGATGACAAGATGGGTGAGGTGTTGGCTTACAGCAACGAGGCATCGATTGATATGGCTAACCTTAATCCCGAAGCACGTTATCTCTTTGATGCTTATCAACAAGTATATGAGGAGTTGGGAAAGAACAAGGCTCTTACCACACGTGCAGGAGTAGCAACAAAGACAACTGATGCTGTACAACCATTGCTGAAAAGCAAGTGGGGACAGGACTATCCATACAGCAAGCAGACCCGTTACATGACGGGCTGTGTAGCTACTGCGGTTGCACAAGTGATGTATTTCCATAAATGGCCGGCACAAGGAAAGGGACAAGAAAGCTATACGGTGAAGTTTGATAACACTGTACGCTCTGCCGATTTCACACAGTCACGTTATGATTGGGACAATATGCTGCCCAATTATAACCGTAGAAACGTTACTGCACAGCAGGAAGATGCAGTGGCATTACTGATGAATGACGTGGGTATTGCTACCAATATGCAGTACACTGATGGTGCAAGCGGCACACAGAGTTATATGGCTGAGCGTGCATTACTCAACCATTTCGACTATGATGCTTCAATGGTAACAAGATCACACGAGGGAGTTTCCAACTTTATCGAGATTGTCAAGAAAGAACTCCGCAATGGTTTCCCACTCTATATATCTGGTGATTCAAAAGAATGGAGCGGGTCATGCGTGGGTTTTGCGATGGCTTTGATAAAGACGATAGGGTTCCACATGAACTTTGGATGGAATGGTCAGGCTGACGGCTATTACTCGCTTGCTACCTTGAATGTTACATCTACAGGTAGCGAATTTAATGGTGCACAGCATAGCTTCAACCGCCGACTTCATGTCATTGCGATACACCCTAATAAGCCTGGTACACCAAAGATTGATGCTGACATTGCGTATCAGTCACCTAATATCAATTTTGATTACGGAAGTGACATGGCGTTTGTTGGCAATACTCCTACGACCTTATCCGCTACTGCTAAGGTGATGTATTCAAGGTTTATCAACCAGAGTCAAAGCGAACTTGTGGGCGACATTGGTTTGGGAGTCTATGACCAAGAGGGAAAACTGGTAAAGGTAACACCTTATGGACAGAATGGAAGAGAGATATTTACCAAGGACCGATTTATATTTAACGAAGGTAAGTGGGTTTCTGGAGGTGTGATAGATGATAAGATAACCTTCACACTCGACTTTACCACTTTAACAAATGGCACTTATTCACTCTATCCTATTGCAGCACGAACGCAGGATAATGGTTCCCTCGGTACTTGGGCACGTATGAAGAAGGCACCACGTATCGTGATGAAGGTGGAGAACGGCAATATCAGTTACTTAGAGTTGCCATCGACAACAACGGCTTACCAGCTTACAACCGACCCAGAGTTTGACAACAAAGTAATGCCAGGTGAGCCAAACATACTCCGTCTAAACATCCGCAAATTAGATGCTAATTTCTTCAATGGAACCGTAAAAGTTGAACTTATCAACAGTGAGAATAAGGTAGTTTATACCACACAGACAGATGAGGTGATAGACTTTGATGTCTACACGACGACACGTGTCAAACTGCCATTCAACCTTCCTTTCGACATTGCATCGGGCAAGTATAACCTGCGCACGACCATCACCAATGCCGACAATGAAAGCTGTCAGGTGCGTGAGAAGGTTTCACAAGAACCTTACTCACTGACGATTGAGGATGGAAAGCGCGCTGACCTCTTCTCAAGACTGACTATTTTCGCTCAAGATAATGAGGAAGGAAGTGTGCCTTTGGAAAACTTTGATGTTTTCAGAAGCCCAACATTCAGAGTGAGTTGTATTGCTATCCTTGCAAAAAATGTACAGTACAAGGGTGCCCTCACACTCTACCTTATCGATACAGTGACAGGTATGTCAATCCCATTGATGAAAAAGCCACTACAGGTTGACCTCACACAAGCAGGCAAGATGACACTGATAACCAGTGATTGGATTGACCCTAAGACTGAGAAACTCATCAACAACCGCCGCTATCGATTGGCATTGATTGGTGTGGTAGATGGTAAGAACGTTGATTTAGTACCAGCATCTACGAAGTCACCTTACCTTTCTCTCATCAACGGACCGTATGACAAATATCCTGAGGATGTGACAAATGGTGTGGAAGAAGTGAGTATCAAACCTACATTACACTTCGTTGACGGACGCTTACACGTACAACAGCAGGGCTTGAAGCGTGTAGAGATATATGATATGAATGGTATGTTAGTAGCAAGCAGTGTTGTGAATGGTAATGATAATCTTACCCTCTCTATTCCAAAGGGAACCTACGTGGTACGCATCACCACACAAGAAGGACGTTACACAAGCGTTATCCGATAAACAACTATCCTATAACAAAGAGCGAGTATCTATTCTGGTACTCGCTCTTTGTTTATCTTTTAATAATCTATTCGTACTCCGCACATATAGTGCTTACCAACAGCACCACACGTGCTGAGGCTGAACACCAATGGTGTTGAGTACGAATCAGTGTCTACAAGTAGACTATTTCAACACACCAAGTTCCTTACCAATCTTGATGAAAGCGTTGATACACTTGTCAAGCTGCTCACGATTGTGACCAGCTGAGAGCTGAACACGAATACGAGCCTCGCCCTTTGGAACTACTGGATAATAGAAACCAGTTACATAGATACCCTCTTCAAGGAGCTTAGCAGCATATACCTGAGACAACTTAGCATCGTAAAGCATTACTGCACAGATAGCACTCTGGGTTGGTTTAATATCAAAACCAGCAGCCATCATCTTATCGCGGAAGTAGTTAACGTTCTCAACCAACTTGTCATGAAGTTCATTGCTCTCCTTCAATATCTTAAATACTTCAATGCTGGCACCAATGATACAAGGTGCAAGTGAGTTAGAGAAGAGGTATGGACGACTGCGCTGACGAAGCATGTCAATGATTTCCTTACGGCCAGTAGTAAAAGCCACCGAGTGCACCACCAAATGCTTTACCAAGCGTACCCGTGTAGATATCCACACGATCGTATGTCTTGCAGAGTTCGCTTACACCATGACCAGTAGCACCAACAACACCAGCAGAGTGAGACTCATCAACCATCACGAGAGCATTATACTTCTCAGCGAGGTCGCAAATCTTGTCAACTGGAGCAACGTTACCGTCCATAGAGAACACACCATCAGTCACGATGATGCGGAAACGCTGTTCCTGTGCCTCCTGCAAACAACGCTCAAGGTCTGCCATATCGGCATTCGCATAGCGATAACGCTTCGCCTTACAAAGGCGTACACCATCAATAATAGAGGCGTGGTTGAGTGCGTCAGAGATAATAGCATCCTGATCGGTGAGCAATGGCTCAAAGACTCCACCATTAGCGTCAAAGCAAGCAGCATAGAGAATGGTGTCTTCAGTCTTGAAGTAATCAGAGATTGCAGCCTCAAGTTCCTTGTGGCTGTCCTGTGTTCCACAGATAAAACGAACAGAGGACATACCGAATCCTCGCTTGTCCATCATCTTCTTAGCACCTTCAATCAAACGTGGATGATTAGAAAGACCAAGATAGTTGTTAGCACAGAAGTTCAAAACTTCCTTGCCTTTTACTTCGATTGCCGCACTTTGAGGACTCTCAATGATTCTTTCCTCTTTGTAAAGTCCTGCTTCTTTAATCTCAGCAAGTGCATTACTGAGATGTTCTTTCATCTTACCGTACATAACATTAGATTTTATTTATTAGTAAGCAAAGTAACTTATAAAAATTGAGAAAAAGGAGGTTAAGGAGGTTTTTTTTACGTGATGACTTATTTTTTTAATAATTTTAATACCTAATAGTGCGTAATCCACAAAAAATATGCTTACTTTGCACCCAGTTATATTTAAGCTTAACAATATTTATGAAAAATGTTTTGGTCATAGGCTCTACTGGTCAAATTGGCTCGGAGCTTACCAGAGAACTTAGAAAACGTTATGGAAACGACAGCATTGTTGCTGGTTACATTAAAGGAGCAGAACCTAAAGGTGAACTGAAAGAAGGCGGCCCATCAGCAGAAGCCGACGTTACTAACCCAGAGATGATTGCCGATATTGTAAAAAAATACAACATTGACACCATCTACAACCTTGCTGCATTACTCTCTGTAGTAGCAGAAAAGAAACCACAACTGGCTTGGAAAATCGGTATTGACGGTCTGTGGAACATCTTGGAAGTAGCACGTGAGAACAACTGTGCTGTCTTTACTCCAAGTTCTATCGGTTCATTTGGTTTGAGTACACCTCACACACTAACTCCACAGGACACTGTTCAGCGTCCTGAAACAATCTATGGTGTGTCAAAGGTTACCACAGAGTTGCTCAGCGACTACTACTTTAAGAAGTATGGTGTTGACACTCGTTCAGTACGTTTCCCAGGATTGATTTCCTACGTAACACCTCCGGGTGGTGGTACTACTGACTATGCAGTTGACATCTATTACTCTGCTGTTCGTGGTGAGAAGTTCGTGTGCCCTATCAAGAAGGGAACACTGATGGACATGATGTACATGCCAGATGGTTTGCACGCAGCTATCTCATTGATGGAAGCTGACCCAACTCGTTTGGTTCATCGCAATGGTTTCAACATTGCTTCTATGAGCTTCGACCCTGAAGAAATCTTCAATGCTATCAAGCGTTACAAGCCAGAGTTTGAGATGGAATACGACGTAGACCCGCTCAAGCAGGGTATTGCTGACAGTTGGCCAGACAGCCTTGACGACAGTTGCGCACGTGCAGAATGGGATTGGAAGCCTCAGTATGACCTCGACGCGATGACTGTTGACATGCTGAAGAATCTTGAAGCTAAGTTGAAATAAGTCTACAACACAAAGAGATAGATTAGTATAAGCTTGAATATAGTACGTATTAAAACTACTTTATCAGGCTATAATCTAAACAGTATAAAGAAATAAAGAGGTGATTGCCAGCATGGCAATCACCTCTTTGTTATTTACTATGAATGTTCCCTCAGATGCGCACATGGCATCATCAGCCAGCATTCAACACTCAACAACCAGACAAAACATGTTCCCTCAGATGCGCACTTTGCATCATCAGCCAACATTCAACACTCAACAACCAGACAAAACATGTTCCCTCAGATGCGCACTTTTGCTTCCTTTGGAGAATTATTTTCATGAAAAAAATAATTATTTACGTGAGAAGAAATATTTTTTTCTTCATGAACAAAAAAATATTTATTTTTCATGAAAATAATTCGCACATAAAAGCACACTTTTTCTTATAAAAAGAAAGAAATACAAGCCTTTACAGCAATACTATCATTACCGACTTAGCCTACTATTATCTTCAAACACACGAATGGATTAATATTTACTTTCTTTCCGTATCTCTACTTATCGACGGATATTCCACATCGGCGTTTCGCCTCCTCCAAAGAGAACATCTATATTAGCACCATTCTTCTTCTCGATAACATCCCATGCACGCAGCTGAATAAACTGTGATGGTGAGAGGTTCAACTCAGTCATATATGCCTTATCAGCCACCGCCTTATTACGCTCGGCCTTTGCACGTGCAAGCTCCATTTCGGCACGTTTCTCCTGTGTCTGCTTAGCCTGAATGCTTGCAGCAGTCTTGTTCATTTCCTCCAACTGTTCCTTGTTAGGCATCACGCGGTCGGTAATCACCTGCTGAATGTCAATAGGGAAATTTGCCTTTCGTGACAAAGAGGCTACATACTGACGCATAGACTGCTTAATACGATCATCAAACTTTGCAAGCACCTCACGATTACTCATCAAGTCGAATGGTGAACAAGAGGATACATACTCACGTACCTTATTGCGGAAATAAGGCTCAATGAAGTTCTCAAACCAGTTTTCTCCATAGTTTCTCAGCAAGTCAGGGGTCTGCCCTTTCTTCACTTGGATAATCATATACATATTAACATCAAGTGGAGTATTGTCGTTTGAGAGCAAGTCATCAAACTGGAACTGCATCTTCTGTGGTAAGATATTGAAGTAGACTGCAGTCGTTGTTGGTGCTATCAGAGTGATTGAATTTACTGGCTCGTCAGCAACACGTGTACTACCAAAGAAGATAGGTTTCATCTTTAACGCTGCTTCTTGGTCGTATGGAGGATTCACAAAAGACAAGAAAGCAAAGCCGATGACACAAAGAAAGGCTGCAAAGGCTGCAGGAATCAATAACTTTTTCGAAATATTCATACTAAAGAAATCTTTAAGATTAAAATTAGAATACTGTTCGCTGGGTCGCTTTGAATTGATTTTCATATCAAATGAATTTATAATATCTATGCCTATAAATTGACATCTTATCATTGCAAAGATAATAAAAAAATATAATATGTAACAAACAAAAACGTTGTGTAAGTATTACCTATTCGGATGATTAACATCTCCTCCACCCTTCTCATTAATAGCAAAGTGCACTTTAAAAAGAGCTTATAAAACACAAGTCTCTCTCTATATAGATGTAATTTAATTTTAGTTTACAGGTTCTATCATTTAATTCACAAGATTGTTTTAAGGATTACAATGAGCCCCAGCCACTGTGAAAGTAGCTGGGGTTTACTCTTTTTATTCCTATTACTTCCCAAAGGGAAAGTGTTAAGGTTTAGCTTTGAAAGTCATCTGGTAAGGACTCTTTAATCCTTTCTGCAAGCATACGCAACAATGTATGACGAATGAAGTTAGGCGATGTCATCAGTATTATCTCACGAGAAGGCACTGGATGAGCGAAAGGACGTACCAAACGATGCTGCTCCTTCGTGAGCTGCGAGAGGGCAAGTTGAGGGATAAAGGTAACTCCTTTGCCATGCTCTACTACACGCATAAAGGTTTCTATACTTCCTAAGTTATAACTCTTCTTGCTTAAAGCAGCCGACTTTAGCTGGCAGAACTTCACCAACTGGTCACGGAAACAATGTCCTTCGTCCAGCAGCCACAAGTACTCTCCTGACAAGTCAGCAGGACGAATAAACTCCTTTGCGAACAATGGGTCGCCTTCTGCTACATAACCGAAGAACTGTTCACGATAAAGCGGTGTACACGACATTTCCTCCAGTCCATCGACTCGTGCCAAGATGCCTGCGTCTATATCGCCCCTACGAAGTGCCCTACGCATCTCTTCGGTCTTCATCTCCGTTATCCTCACATCCATCTCAGGATGTTCATTCATCAACTGTGGGAAGAAACGTGGAATAAGATAAGGTGCAATTGTCGGTAGCACGCCCACCTCAAAGGTACCCGTAAGCACCTGCCGTTCCTCGTCAATAACTTGCTTGAGTTTCTTTGCACGATTAAGCACCTTCCAAGCCTCCTCAATTACCTTCATACCCGCTTGTGTAGGCTGTATCGGTTGACGCTTACGGTCAAAGATTTTCACACCTAATTCGTCTTCTAACTTTTGAATCATCGAACTAAGTGTAGGCTGTGTGACGTTGCAATCATCGGCTGCCTTTGCAAAATGTTTGAGCCGATAAACTGCCATTACATATTCTAATTGTTGTAGTGTCATTCTTCTAATACCATGTATAGACTATGACAAAAATAGATAAAAAAAGCCAAATAGCCGTCTTATCATCGTGTTTTTATGCTTTATATCGGTCTTTTTCATCTTTTATAGTGAGTGCATACACGCCCAATCACTATAAATAAGTATTATTCTTCACCATCTTATAAGTTTCACATCAGTATTCCTCACCACCTAACAACCATCACCCAACAATCAACAAGCCACCACACACTAAGTGTGCTAACGCTCCGCACATGTGGTGCGGAGACTGAACACAAAGCGTGCGGAGGCTGAGCACAAAGCATATTAAAGGTTGACAACCTTATTATATATGATTTTATTGACTACAACTTGCTATGAAGTAAGAGTTGTTCTTAGTTTATTCAGCTTGCTTTTCAAAGACAACACGAGTGTTTCCGATTCTGTATTGGAGTGCATAAGTACTTGTTTGATATATTTTTTATCTGAAGGTAATCTTTTAATTTAGCAAATAAACAAATATAACTTACTGATAATCAATGCTACTAATAAGTCCGATAGATTTTTATTAATCAGCATATAGATTTTTTTCTATTGGCTGTAATGATTACAAATACTATCTTTGCATTACGAAAACAAAAAAATAATTTATCACATAAATAGTTTTAAGAAGATATGGAACCAATTATTAATGCACACGCACCAGAGTTTACCGTTCAGGCTTTCCAGGACGGACAGTTTAAGACCGTTTCAAGCAAGGATATCGAGGGCAAATGGGCGCTCTTCTTCTTCTATCCAGCTGACTTCACTTTCGTATGTCCTACAGAGTTGGAGGATTTGGCTGACAAGTACGAGCAGCTCAAGGGTCTTGGTGTAGAGGTATTCTCAGTAAGTACTGATACTCACTTCGTACACAAGGCATGGCACGATGCTTCAGATACAATCAAGAAGATTAAGTACACTATGCTTGCTGACCCAACTGGCGTATTGAGCCGTGGCTTCGGTGTTTACAAAGAGGACGAGGGTTTGGCTTACCGTGGTACATTCCTCGTAAACCCAGAGGGTCTCGTTAAGATTGCTGAAATCCAGGATAACAGCATCGGTCGTAACGCTGACGAGTTAGTACGTAAGGTTGAGGCTGCGTTGTTCGTTGCTTCTCACGAGGGCGAGGTTTGCCCAGCTAAGTGGAAGCAGGGCGGCGAGACATTGAAGCCAAGCATCGACCTCGTAGGTAAGCTCTAAGACTTAGTTTCTGTAATAACAGACATAAAAGTGTCATAGAAGTTATGGTGGAGAGATAAGTCTCAGGACTTCATCTCTCCACTTTTTTATTAATAAGGAGAGAAATATACAAACCCATGTTAGATTCAAACATACTCGAACAGGTGAAAGGCGTCTTTGCTTCGCTCTCATCTGATATAACACTTAGCGTTATCCGCAATAGTAATGACGAAAACTCAGCAGAGTTCTCTTCCTTCGTAGAGGATATTGCCTCTACTTCTGACAAGATTAAGACGGTTTATCAGGAAGGAGAACAGTTCTCATTTAGTATCCTTCGCAATGGTGAAGAAACTGGTATCAGCTTCCGTGGCATACCAAACGGACACGAGTTTACCTCGTTGCTCCTTGCTGTCCTCAATACTGACGGACAGGGTAAGAACCTTCCTGACGAGGCGATTGCTGCACGTATCAAGTCATTAAAGGGTGAAATCCGCCTTCAGACTTACGTATCTCTCACCTGTACAAACTGTCCTGACGTTGTTCAGGCACTCAACGTAATGGCGCTTATCAACCCAAATATTAGCAATGAGATGGTTGATGGCGGTCTATGTCAGGATGAAATACAACGTTTGAACATACAAGGCGTACCTTCTGTGTACGTTAATGGGGAGCCATTGCATACTGGTCGTGGCGATCTCGGAATCCTTTTGCAGGAGTTAGAGGACAAGGTAGGCACCGATCACGATGAGAATGCTGTGCAGACAGTACGTGAATATGATGTTATCGTACTCGGTGGTGGTCCTGCTGGAGCATCTTCTGCTATCTACTCTGCCCGCAAAGGCTTGCGCGTAGCTATCGTTGCGGAGCGCATTGGAGGACAGGTAAACGACACAACAGGCATCGAGAACCTTATCTCTGTTACCAAAACGACAGGTACACAGCTTGCTGCTGACCTCCGTACCCATATCAATGAATATTCTATCGACGTATTCGACAACCGCAAGGTGGTATCAACCAACCTGAAAGAGGCTGTGAAGACTGTTTCTGTTCGTGGTGGTGAAACCTTCACTGCACCTGCTGTCGTGATCGCAACAGGTGCAAGCTGGCGCCGTCTTGGTCTGCCAGATGAGGAGAAATACATCGGTCATGGTGAGCATTTCTGCCCTCATTGCGATGGTCCTTTCTACAAAGGTAAGGACGTAGCAGTCATCGGTGGTGGTAACTCTGGTATCGAAGCAGCCATTGACTTGGCTGGTATCTGCCGCCACGTAACCGTACTTGAGTTCGCTGATGCTATGCGTGCTGATGAGGTTTTACAGCAGAAAGTAGCCAGTCTGCCTAATGTTGAGGTCTTCCTTTCTACCCAGACAACAGCTCTCTTGGGTGATGGTCAGAAGCTATCGGGTATCAGAGTGAAGGACCGTACCAATGATGAGGAGCGCGAAATAGCCTTAGATGGTGTCTTTGTTCAGATTGGCTTGTCGCCAAACAGCGATGCTTTCAAGGATCAAGTAGAGGTTACTCCTCGCAATGAGATAGTCGTTGACGCAACCAACCGCACTAATCTAAGTGGCGTATATGCTGCCGGTGACGTTACAACGGTGCCTTACAAACAGATTACAATCGCTATGGGAGAAGGTGCTAAGGCTGCCCTTTCAGCCTTTGACGACCGTATCCGTGGCGTGATTTAAGAATAATATCTTCTCTGACTTGAGTATATGTTGAGCCCGATGAGGCAAGTGTGAGCTATCTTCACCTTGTCCATCGGGCCTTTTTCGGTTAATTCTAAATTCACAATTCAGAATTCATAATTATGATTAGCCTTAATTCATAATTCACAATTCAGTATTCATAATTATGATTACTTTGGTAATTCATAATGCATAATTCAAAATTCATAATTATGATTACTGATGATATCGAAAAATGAGGGAGTATAGATACAAGGCTTTAATCACTTTCTTCAAGTTCAAAAATATCATCTACACGCTTATCGAATACACGTGCAATCTTCAGACTGAGAACTGTTGAGGGAACATACTTCTCGCTTTCGATAGCAACAATTGTCTGACGGGATACCCCAATAAGTTCTGCTAATTGCGCTTGGGTCATGCGTTTGATAGCCCGCTCTACCCTTATACTATTCTTCATTATCTATTCTCCTTTTATGTAGTTCGTAAAGAAAACGGAAGTGAAACAGCAGAAATATGCTGAACATTGATAGCATTAACAACGTGATATAAACCATTCCAAAGCAGAACCATGTGAAGATTACAAAGAAAATCGTATTTACTTTCAGTGCCCATACTAATGAACGCATACGGAGATGTTCAACATATTCATCCTCAACTCTTTCCTTTGAAAATGCTATCATATAAAGAGAGATAAAGGTCAAACAGTAAACAATTTCTGAAAACATGTCTTCCTGCGCAAAATAAAAGAAGGAACGTCCCTCTTGTTCTGGAGCAAAGAAACTCAAGTTTCCAATGTGTAAGGTAATAAAACTCAGTCTGTCATCATTAAACCACTCATTAATACCTAACCAAGAAACCATAATCATGACACTACAAGGGATAAAAATGAACCAACCAACCTTCCTAAAGATGTGGGGTAAAAGATAATCTGTTTTTCATAAAGTAGCTTTTTTTAATTAATAAGTAAAGATATCTATCACACCACAAAAAGTAATACTTGTTTTTTTCTAAAAGTCAAGTAAACTATACAGAAAGATTGCTTTTAATCAGTCTTATATTTAACCTATATTCACGTTAAAAACTATTTCTTCAGCTCTTTTTTTGCTCATTCTTTTTCTGAATAGAATCAGCTTTTTAGTTCCAACTGTGTTTGTCGATAAGCCTTTGAGGATAGGGATCTTCCTTATCCTCTAAACCGTCCATTTTTCTTGAAAAATTTCACGCAACTCCCTGACATGCCTACGGTCTCTACGGTATCGTTTGTCAAGTATAAGACCTAAATCGAAACCACCAAGTCCACCAGACGAACGTTTTTTTCTAAGATATCACGCTTCGGCATCTTCTTCAACAGTTCACGCCCATCAACAACCTGTTTACCTATTACCACCACCTCATCCAAATAATGTTCTGCAGGGAAAAGGAAGACGGTATCACGCAAAACCTCACTCCGAAATAACTTCTCTGGCGCATAGCCTTTCTTCTTAAAAGGAGGCTGTTTGGAAAAGAATCAGGCAGGTTAATGATTCCTTGCCATGTAGTAAGTCCCACATTCTTCCCATCCACACTGACCAATACATCACGTATCGGAAAGCGTGTTGCCCCATCACAAACCAGCACTTTCTGTGCTTGAAGTGGCGAGAGGGGTAGCAAAAGCCACAAGAAAAATAGTAATAATCGTATATGCATAACTATCAACTCTCTACTGCAAACTTACACAAAAAGTTTTTCTTATTCGGCTTTTTCGTAATTATTTTTTTATCGTAAAAAGCAGAAGGTTGTAACATTGTTTAAGAGTGAAAGAGTTCATGTTTTTATCAACGTGCGAAGGCTCAGCACCAATGGTGCGGATGATGAGCACCAATGGTGCGGACGCTGAACACCAATAGTGCGAATAGCGATATCACACCGAATCACTAAGCAAAAGAAACCTTATTAATAACACAATAACTCAAAGGGAATCATAGGTTTGCATCACAAAGACCAATAGTAGTATCACTCGAAATGCCAGATAAGCCGAAAGAGAACTGTCTATTGCTTTATCAAATTATGCTTTTCAAACTATTAAAAAAGGCATCTGCGTAGCTACTTTACGACAGATGCCAAATTACTTTCATGTAAAAAAGAAATTATTTTCACGAAAATAAATATTTACGTTCATGAAGAAAAAAATATTTATTTTCATGAAAAATAAATCGAGAAGAATGCCTTTCTATCTTGCTCTCATCGCATTAAGAACGGCAAGAACCATAACGCCAACATCAGCAAAGACGGCTAATCCCATGCTTGCCATTCCAAAGGTAGCAAGAAGAAGGACTGCAACTTTGATACCGATGGCGAACCATGCGTTCTCCTTTGCTATAAAGATAGTACGACGTGAGAGTTCAATAGCAAGTGCAATCTTTGAAGGTTTATCATCCATCAACACAACATCAGCTGCTTCAATGGCTGCATCACTGCCCAAGGCACCCATAGCAATACCCACATCAGCACGTGCTAACACTGGTGCATCATTGATTCCATCACCGACAAAGGCAATTGTTTCACCTGTATTTTTCTCTGCAATGAGACACTCAACATGCTTTACTTTGTCAGCAGGGAGCAGTTCGGCGTGGTATTCCGTCACCTTTGTCTGCTCAGCAATTTGCTCAACAACTTCCCTCTTGTCGCCGCTCAGCATCACAGTCTTACTAACACCCAACTGCTTCAAAGCCTCTATTGCCTTCACAGCATCAGCCTTCAGCTGGTCTGAAATAACGATATGACCTGCATATTCACCCTCAACAGCCACGTGAACGATAGTACCTACATGGCTCGCACAACGTTCGCAGGTAGGGAGTATAATATTAAGTGTAGCCATTAAGCGGTCATTTCCAACGCTTACTTTCTTACCATTAACAATAGCAGTAATGCCCTGTCCCGCTGTTTCTTGTATATCTTCAACAGTGCAATTATCCTTTTCATCCGTATATGCCATACGGAGGGCAAGGGCAATTGGATGGGTAGAATAACGTTCTACATGGGCTGCTAAATGAAGCAACTCATGCTCAGAGAGTTTCTCTGGGTGGATAGCCTCAACATCAAAGTACCACGTGTCAAGGTTCCAGTCTTATCGAATACCACCGTAGAGAGCTTTGACAAAGCATCCATATAGTTACCACCCTTAATGAGGATTCCCTTATGAGAAGCTCCACCGATTCCTGCAAAGAAGGTAAGTGGAATAGAAATAACCAAAGCACATGGGCAACTTACAACCAAGAAGGTCAATGCACGATAGAGCCAAACACCAAAGGCTGGTGCGTAACTATCATAGAAGAACGGAGGAATAACAGCCAAAGCAAGGGCAGCAATCACCACGATAGGCGTATAGACACGTGCAAAACGGCGAATGAAAGACTCACTGCGTGACTTGTTATCACCTGCCTCTTCAACGAGTTGGATAATCTTTGCAGCGGTAGACTCGCTATATGGCTTTTCAACTTCTACCTTTAACACACCCGAAAGGTTAACACAACCAGAGATAACTTCCATGCCTGCACTTACATCACGTGGCATACTCTCACCCGTAAGGGCTACGGTATTAAGGCTGGAACTACCCTCAAGCACCTTTCCATCTAATGGTATCTTCTCTCCCGGCTTAACAATCACAGTCTCACCAATCATCACTTCCTCTGGACTTACGCTCGCTACCACTCCGTTTCGCTCTACGTTAGCAACATCAGGACGGATATCCATTAGCTCAGAGATGGAGTCACGCGCCTTATCTTCCGCATAATGCTCAAAGAGTTCTCCCAATTGGAAGAACAACATCACGAAGACTCCCTCGATAAACTGTGGTTCGGCATTAGGAAGGAAACCGATGAGTAATGCTCCAATAGTCGCAATACTCATAAGGAAATTCTCATCAAAAGGGTCGCCTTCCATGATTCCCTCAACCGCTTCACCTAATACATCATAGCTGATAACCAAATAAGGAACCAAATAAACAAGCAGCACCTGCCACATTGGAAGTGCTGCGAAATGCTCTACTAACCATGCTCCTGCAAGGAGTACAGCCGTAAGAATAATTCTTATAAGTTTCTTTTTCATAATCTTAAACCTGTTACTGCATTAATATTCTGCTGCAAAGATAAAGATTATGTTTTGCAACTCGGTTGCAAAGATGGTCGTAAATTAAATTTAGATAATCGTTTTAATAAAGATTAGTTGACTTGTGGCAATTGCCCAGTCTTATACTCATGCTTGAGCAAATGATACACATAGCCTGGACTTTGGTCATAAAGTCCAGTCCGTTTGTTCTGCAGAAGTTCAAGTGTCTTTGAAGAATAAACAATGTCCAAAGCTTCTGCAGTATCCAAATGAAAGTCTTTTATAAGATAAGTTGTCAGCTCATCAATCGTAAAATTGACAAGGTGTTTAAATCTTTCTTGTTGAGTCATTACTTTATTCTTCTTAATAATTTTACAGCCTTTTCAGTTCCAATGAAATACTGATTACTGAGCTTCTTAAACTTAAGCATCCTTGTAAACTGTCCTAAAGTGACTGCTCCCGTCGTGTACTTGTTAATAAGAAAGGCTACTCCATCATCTGCTATAGGTCCTACAACGATATCATAATCATGCTGATAGTTTTTGTTTCTTGACCTATTATTAAAGATAAATGTTGCCCATTCAGGGGTAGTTCCTTCAAAAATCAGCACTTTCAAATCACCTTTATGTAAGGCACTCTCATCGAATTCATATTCTTGTACAATGGCTTTGCCCCCCAACGCTTGTTGCTTTCGTTTCGCCATTCGTTCTGCCTGCTCACGTATTGTCGTCAAGTAAAAGCCTTGTCCAAAGTCTTTTAGAGGAAAGACTTTGCAAGATCAATCTCTGAAAAATCAGTATTAGTACCATGATAGAGTGTCATGCTAATTCTCCTCCATTCTTTTGACAAACTTTGATAAGGTCATCTACCGTATCTTCTATAGACAATGTATGTTCCACGTCATAATACTCTAAAAGAAATCGTATTCCTTTAAAGTTATAAAGATAGCGGAAAGATTGCTGTACCGTCAAGTTGAAGCGATCACCAAACGTTCTGATAACAGCGTTCAAATAGGGATTTTATACTGATCATCCATAATACGTGAACTTTATATTGCAAAAATACTACATATTTTTGTGTAGTACAAAATAATTAAGATTGAAAAAAACATCTTTCCCTTTTTTTCTTCCCTTTCCTTTTTCATTTCCCTTACCCTATTGGCGTTTTAAAAACAGCTTTTTCCCATTAAATGCGTAGATTGTTAATAGAATGAGATTCATCCACATACATGGTATAATTACCTCCAATAAGATGGTTTTTATAAAGGGAAATAAACTACATGATAAACGTAATTAGCTGCGATATCTATCTGTCTTCTACTATCAACGTATTCCCTTACTACCTGAAGTTTGTAAATTATTTTCGTGCAACTCAAAACCAATACATGCTCTTTTTGGCTTCTAAAAGACGCCTAATTGGCTTGCAAAAGGTGCCCTTTAAGACCCTTACTAACGCCCTTTTTGAAGTCCAATTAAGCACCTTTTCATCATACCGTTTTTATAACTAATTGATTTACTGTTGGTTGCAAACCTGCTTCTTATATGTATTTTTTTGGCGTTAGTTATAGAAGTTTTTCTTTGAAATTATGTAATGATTTTTTTCAAACCCTTATCTGCATATTTTTCGAAGTCTAAAAAGAAATGATTTTCAATGAAAAAGGATGATAATCGGATAGAATGTTGACTGTCTTAGCCATGGTTTTTATTTAATGAATAACTTCGATTCTTACGTTAAAGCAATACGAAAAGCGTCCCCACATTGAACAGAAGAGCCTTAAAACTTTCCCTCCTTTTGCTTTTTTGCCTTCTTACTCCTTTACTATTCAAAGCCTTTTCGTTACCTTTGCACCTATGAAAATAGGAACAATAGATTTGGGGGAACGCCCACTATTCTTGGCTCCAATGGAAGATGTGACGGATATTGGCTTCCGCAAGATGTGCAAACGCTTCGGTGCAGCCATGGTATATACGGAGTTTGTGTCGGCTGATGCCGTCATCCGTAGTATCAAGTCAACACTTTCAAAATTAGTCATTGACGATAGTGAGCGTCCTGTAGGAATACAGATATATGGCAGGGATGTAGCTTCAATGGTTGAAGCAGCTAAGATTGTAGAACAGGTAAAGCCCGATGTGATTGATATAAACTTTGGTTGTCCGGTGAAGAAGGTGGCAAACAAAGGTGCTGGCTCTGGTATGTTGAAGAACATCCCATTGCTACTTGACATTACAAGAGAGGTAGTGAAGGCTGTCAACACACCTATCACTGTGAAGACTCGATTAGGTTGGGACAACGACAACCTCATTATCACCGATCTTGCTGAGCAACTGCAAGACTGCGGTATACAGGCATTGACGATTCATGGACGTACCCGTTCGCAGATGTACACAGGTGAAGCAGACTGGACACTGATTGGTGAAGTGAAGAACAACCCACGCATCCATATACCCATCATTGGCAATGGTGACGTGACAAGTATTGAGGAAGCGCACGAGAAATTCGACCGTTATGGTGTTGATGCTGTAATGATTGGACGTGCAACCTTCGGTTGTCCGTGGTTATTCAATCAAGGAGAGAAGCAGCTAACTATCGATGACAAGATTGATATTCTTGAAGAAATGCTACGCATTAAATGTGGAACGTATCGACGAGCATCGTGGTATTCTACATACCCGCCGACACTTAGCTGCATCGCCAATCTTCAAAGGAATCCCTGATTTTAAGAAGACACGCATCGCTATGTTGCGCACAACAAAGATGGATGAGTTGATGGCTATCCTTGAAGATTGTAGAGAAAAACTAAGGGAATGATAATTAATAAGGCTTGTAGGCCTAATTAGGCTAATAAGACTAATTAGCCCAATAAAACCAAAAAGGGAAGAAACCAAATGGCTTCTTCCCTTTTTCTGTCGGGATGACCAGAGTCGAACTGGCGACCCCTACGTCCCGAACGTAGTGCGCTACCAACTGCGCTACATCCCGATTGTTTTATAAGCGAATGCAAAGTTAATTCTTTTCTCGGACAAACATTGACTTTGCGATCGTTTTTTTCTTATCTCTTAGAGCAAATCTGGAAGCTCAAAAAAAGCTTAATCCCATTACTGCCTTTTTATCAAGATATAATGGTCGTCTGGACGATGAAGAGCTATCTCTGCCTTCACCTCATCGATGTCATTAAACTTGCGAAATCGGTTTGCGTCTTACCAAACTCCTCTCCAACCAACCACACATTACGAATGTCTGTAGCCTTGAGTAATTCTACAACCTTCTGATGTTCTTCTGCAGACGCATCTCCAAGCTCACGCATATCACCGAGGATAGCCATCTTATTCTCTACCTCCATCAGTTGGAAGTTCTCTATTGCTGCAGCCATACTGGATGGGTTAGCATTGTAAGCATCCACAATAAGTTTGTTATGCGCTGTCTCGGTCAGCTGAGAACGATTGTTATGAGGTACATAATTCTCCAAAGCATGGTTAATTTGCTGTGGCGTAACACCAAAGTGAAGACCAATAGCAATGGCTGCCAACATATTATCTAAGTTGTAAGAACCAATGAGATGGGTTTGCACTTCGTAGATAGTATGACCTGGCTGTTGAGCATTGAGACTTGATGACTGCCACTCAAACTTCAAACACGGAGCACAGCTAACAACATAACCTTGCACGTCAGCGGTCTCATCTTGTCCGTAAGTTATGATACGATCAAACTCTCGCTGTTCTGCCATCTCTGTCAAGTCTGGATTACTCTCGTTGAGGAAAAGCAAACTACCGTGAGCTTTAAGGAAATCATAGAGTTCGCCCTTCGTCTGCTTTACGCCCTCAAAACTACCAAAACCTTGAAGGTGCGCACGACCAACATTAGTAATCAAACCACAAGTTGGCTCTGCGTATGTAACTAATTTCTCAATATCACCAGGGTGAGAAGCACCCATCTCAATAACCGCAATCTCATGTTCTGGACGAATACCTAACAACGTACGAGGCACACCCACGTCGTTGTTATAGTTCGCCTCCGTATGATGTACATTAAACTTCTCTGCCAATACGGCAGAGATAAGTTCTTTGCTTGTCGTCTTTCCGTTTGTTCCTGTAATACCAATCACAGGGATTGAGAACTGACGACGATGTTCACGTGCCAATTCTTTATAAGTAACAAGAGCATCATCAACGAGGATATAACGCTCGTCGCCAGCCTTTGCATATTCCTTTCGTCAATGATTGCATAGCTACAGCCCTTTTCCAAGGCTGCCTCAGCAAACTTATTACCATCGAATGAAACTCCCTTCAATGCCACGAAGATACTTCCTTCAGGACAGTTACGACTGTCTGTGGTCACAATAGGGTGCGCTTGGTAAATCTTGTAAATCTCCTGTATATCCATTGTGTTTACTTTATTCTTAGTGCAAAGGTAAGCTAAATGAAAGACAATGCAAAGCAATGAATGTCTTTTTTTATTATCAGAAATAATGTTCAAGCAGTTAGGAGGATTACGATTAGATTCGGTCCAACAACATATAGCAAGCGAATTAACGCCCCGCACCATTGGTGTTAAGCCTCCGCACCAATGGTGCGGAGCATCAACACAACGAAAAAAAACGGTAAAGAGTTTCTATCAGAGCCATACAATAGCTTATAAAACATGACTACTTAAAACGTAACATACGGACGCAAACGCTCGATTGATTCGGGGGTAAAGTCCTTTAATAAGTGGAGTTGTGAGAGATTGGAAAGTTTTCCTTTCAGTCGTCTATAATCACAAATAGCCCTTGCCTGATAGAAGTTCATATAAGGATGCTGGCGAAGTTGTCCAAGAGTTGCGGTATTTAGGTTTATCTTCTCCGTTTGTGGGTTAGCAATTGAGAAGTAAGGTAGACTTTCTTCTGGGAATCCTTCTATCTCTTGCAGTTGTCCCACAGCAACGTATCCACCTAATCGTTTACCATAGTTGAGAATGGCACGTGCCCACCCTGAGCCTATACCGGGGACTTTCTTTAGCTGGGTTGTATCAGCAGTAACAAGGTTGATACGCTCTCCTGCTTTTAGTTTCAATGGGTAGCGAAGGGTGTCACGATCATTACCTTTGTTAGGCTTATACGCGTTTTGCGCCTTATAGGCTTCATAAGCAGCATGGGCAGCCTGCCTATCAGCTTCCCTTTTGAGCAATATAAGCTTGTACAGAGGCAAGCGTGGAGGCTGGTTCGTAATCATCGCCAATCGTTATATAGGGTTCTAACTCTCGATACTGCTTGCGCGTAAGACCATAGAGTCTGGCGAAATCCATTGGTGAATGATAGACTCCTCCTTTAGAACGATACTTGATGATGTTACGCACTTGGAAAGGGGCTAAGCCTAACTGCTGCAACTGCTCGGCTGTAGCTGTATTCGGATCAAAGGGAAATAGCTGTTTACCATCTGCTGTCTCAACTTCTGGAAGTTGCGCTTTACGGGAGAAAGAAGTGGGCTTAAGCTTACTTATACTGTCGTTTTTCACAACTAAAGTTTCCGTTGTCTGATTGCCAACAAAGATAATCAAACCAATGCTACCAACGATAAACAGCAAGAGTATCAGTAGCACTTTTCGATCAGAACGATGGAGATAGAAAATTGATTTTAGATTCATAGTGTGTAGAATTTTAGTCATATTCTTTTCTTCAAAAGAGATTCTTTTATAGAAGTAAAGAATGGTCAGGTAGTTATTAAGTATGAATAAGTGATGAAAGGTAGTAGATTAAGAGTGGAGATTAAGACCTCTCTTAATATTTACCAATCCCCTCTCCTATTGGAGAAGGGTTGGTATAGATCTTCTTCTCTGACTTTTTAAAGATGGAGAAGATAGAGAGAACTTACTTATCTAATGGCTTAGAATACTCCCAACTGATGTAGGAAGATAACCAGAATAGCCAATGGACATACAAAGCGGATGAGGAAGTAATAAGTACCAAAGAAGATACCACGTGTGGTTCCCCAGTTAGTAAACTCGTCCTTCACCAGTTTCTTTGGTACATACCAGCCTATGAACAGGCAGGTGAGAAGTCCTCCTATAGGGAGGAAGATTTGTCCTGTCACAAAGTCGAAGACATCGAAAGAGGTCGACACCTGCCACCTTAAGGAAACTCCACTCGCCCAATGACAGCGAGCAGACTGCACCAATAAGCGAACATCCAGCCGTAACAATCATTGCAGCACGTGGACGACTGATGTGCAACTCTTCTTGGAAGAAGGCTGTACTCACCTCGTGTAGGGATATTAATGAGGTCAACGCTGCCATTGAAAGCAATAGGTAAAATGCCATTGAAATGATATATCCTACCACTGGCATACCTGCAAAGGCCTGTTCAAAGACATTTGGAAGTGTGATAAAGATAAGAGATGGTCCGCTATCAGGACTTACTCCCACTGAGAATGCCGCTGGGAAAATCATCAAACCCGCAAGAATAGCCACGCAGGTATCAATGATACCAATCTGTACAGCTGAGTTCAACAACTTTGTGTGACGGCTATAATAAGAAGCGTATGTACAGATACAACCCATTGCAATACTCATCGAATAGAATGATTGCCCCAAAGCACCAAGGAACACATCACCTGTCACCTTACTAAAGTCGGGCTTCAGTAGGAATTCAACTCCCTTACTTGCTCCTGGGAGAAGGCAAGATGCAACGACAATAGCTACCAAAAGCACGAAAAGTGCTGGCATCAAAATCTTTGAAGCACGCTCAATACCATTCCTAACACCATGAATGATAACATAATGCGTGAAGAGTAGAATCATTACTGTCCATAGAACTGGCTTCCATGGGTTGGTAGAGAAGTCTGCAAAATAAGACTTGAAATAATCTGGTGTACCGTGAAGATGATTCAACACAGAGGCTGTACCATATTGCAAACACCAGCCAGCAACCACAGCATAATAGCCCGTAATGAGGAAACCAGTGAGCACTCCTAAGTAACCTACCCACTTCCATGCACTCCCATTAGACAACTTTGTATAGGCACGTGCCGTATTTGAGGCTGCATGACGACCAATAATGAACTCACTAATCATACAAGGCAAGCCCAATAACAAGATACAACCGATATAAATAAGAATGAAAGCTGCACCACCGTTCTGCCCTGCCATGTATGGGAAACGCCACACATTACCCAAACCAACAGCACCACCAGCCGTAGCAAGGATCATACCTAACTTGCTTCCAAACTTTGCTCTTTTTTGTTCACCCATATAAATTTGACTTGAATATATGCGCAAATTTACGAAAAAATCTCTACTTTTGTATCAAATTAGAAGTAAAATATGAATATATTACAACACATCTTAACTAAATATCCATTTAGTTGTATTATTGTAATAGGAACTTGGATATTGTGTTTTATGACTATTCCAGAAACTCCATTGAGTTCTGTTAGGTTTATTGATAAGTGGACACATAGCCTTATTTACTTAGTTTTAGGACTAAGCATAAGCCTTGAATACATACGCACAACAAAGTATCCCAGCCCCAAGTTTATTGTCGTATGGGTCTGGTTAATACCTGTTCTTATGGGAGGACTCATAGAGATTCTTCAGTCCAACTGTACAAATGGGAATCGAAGTGGCGAATGGCTCGACTTCTACGCAGACGCTATTGGTTCGACAATAGCCTTACTTATCGGTATTCTTCTGGTACGATATCGCGCCAAAGCTTAAATGGATTGCGACGCATCTGAGAATTATAAAAGTGACGATTTCCCGTCACCTCCAAGCCTATAAAGTCTGGCTTGTCAAACGACTCATCCTCACTACCTAACTCAACCTCAGCCAACACGAGTCCTTCATTATCACCATGAAACTCGTCTATCTCAAAGGTATGACCACCAAAAGGAACAAGATAGCGATGCTTATCAATTACACCTGGCTCGCATAAAAGCATTAGCTGCTGTGCTTCCTCCAATGTAATCTCTTTTTCAAACTCATAACGTGATAGACCACCAGTGCATGATGGACCTTTGATTGTAAGATATCCCTTATCGTCCCTGATACGAACACGAACGGTATTGACTGCTGCAAAATATCCTTGTTGTATGTGACTACAACTACTTGCATGCTTTTTCCAGTCCTTATTCTTATGAACTAAGAACTTTCTTTCAATCTCTAATCCACTCATGAGAATCCCATTATTAATATAATCATTGACCGCTACCTATCAATAAGATAACTGTCGCCCATTATAAAAGCGCTGATTATTATTAGATATTTGATGCAATAACGATTGTAAGAACGCTCAATGCTATCAAAACCACAGCCAACCATGTAATAACTCGCTTAGCCTGTTTTTCTTGTTTAAGTTCTCTTTCCTTACGGTTTACTTTACTTCTTTCGCTCATAGTTATATTATTTTAAAAGGTTGTATATCATTAATAATAAGGGAAGAAACCTCCCCAAACTCCTCCAAAGGAGGGGATCTATTAGATAGCAGTGGGATTATCGTAACCTTATATCTTTATTACTTTTATCCAAACCGTTTCCCATTAAGTTCTTCCCTCCCTTCGATGGAGATACGAGAGGCTTTTTATTCCTCCGTTGGGAACTCCATGAGGTAAGCCTTGATGAAGTCATCAATCTTACCATCCATCACACCATCCACATCAGAAGTCTGATAATTAGTGCGGTGGTCCTTCACACGACGGTCATCAAAGACGTAACTACGAATCTGACTTCCCCACTCAATCTTCTTCTTACCAGCCTCAATCTTAGCCTGTTCTTCCATGCGTTTCTTCATTGCACGGTCATACAACTGTGACTTCAAGAGCTGCATAGCCTTAGCACGGTTCTTTGGCTGGTCACGAGTTTCCGTATTTTCGATTAAGATTTCTTCTTGTTCTCCAGTGTCAGGGTCTTCATATTGATAGCGCAAACGTACTCCCGACTCTACCTTGTTGACGTTCTGTCCACCCGCACCACTCGAACGGAAGGTATCCCAACTAACGCGAGCAGGGTCAACAAATACCTCAATCGTATCATCAACCAAAGGAGTAACGAAGACGCTGGCAAAGCTTGTCATACGCTTACCTTGGGCATTGAACGGACTAACACGTACCAAACGGTGTACACCATTCTCACTCTTCAAATAGCCATAAGCGTATTCTCCACCCTCAAACTTCATTGTTACACTCTTGATACCAGCCTCATCGCCATCTTGAATATCAGAGATAGTCACATGATATCCCTGTGCTTCACCCCAACGCATATACATACGCATCAGCATAGAAGCCCAGTCTTGACTCTCCGTACCACCCGCTCCAGAGTTAATCTTCATCACACACTCCATCGGGTCTTCCTCCTGACGGAGCATATTCTTAAGCTCTAAGCCTTCAATTACCTTAAGAACTTTAGCGTATGCGGTATCAACTTCCTCCTCTGTAACGAGTTCATCTTTATAGAAATCGAACGCCAACTGAACTTCATCAGCCAACGCACGAGCTTTATCATAGTCTTTGACCCATTTCTCTATATCCTTAACTTTCTTCATCTGCTCCCGTGCACGAGCTGGATCATCCCAAAAGTCTGGGGCTTGTGTACGGAGTTGTTCCTCCTCAAATTCGATTCGTTTCTTGTCAATATCAAGATAACGATACAACGCTTCAGTGCGTTCTTGGATATCTTTTAGCTGATCTGCTGTTATCATCTTTATTCTTTTATCGTTGGAATGGGATTAGAAGATTTGGTAGAAATAGTGAGCCTAAGAAGCCTTGTGAAGCTAACAAGCCTAATAAAGCTCGTAAAACACAGCCTAAGCCACCTTAACAATTAACGAGTCAACCCGTCAACTCATCAACTCTTCAACTCATTTACCTCCCTACTCTTCGTACATCTTTTCAATTACATCCTGATAGCGGCGGTTTACAACCGAACGTTTCAGCTTCAATGTATTCGTTAATTCTCCGCTTTCCATTGAGAAATGATGAGGGAGAAGGGTGAAGCGTTTAATCTTCTCGTATGATGCCAAACGCTGCTGTAAGGTATCGATACGCTCACGCATCATCTCATTTACACGCTGATCCTGACATAACTCCTCACGGTCCTTGAACTCAATATGATTTTCTTTTGCCCATTCTTCCAATACAGAGAACTCTGGAACGATCAGAGCAGCAACAAACTTACGCTGATCAGCGATAACCGAAACCTGCTCGATAAACTTATCCACTAACAGCATACCCTCCACCATCTGTGGCGCAATATACTTACCATTCGAGGTCTTGAAAAGATCTTTGATACGTTCTTTTAAGAACAACTCACCATTCCTCATATAACCAGCATCACCAGTATGGAAGTAGCCATCCTTATCAAAAGCTTCTGCATTCGCACTATCACGACGGAAGTAACCCGGCATAATCGTTGGACCCTTCAACAGAACCTCACCTTCATCGCTAATCTTGATATCAATACCTTGAAGTGGTCTACCAACAGAACCAACGGTATAAGACTGACCATCATGATCACAGGTAACGGTTGCAAGACTCTCTGTCAGACCATAACCAACGAGCATATTAAGTCCGATGCTATGTACAAACTCCTCAATCTCAGGAGAAACGTATGCACCTGCTGTTGGGAAGATATGAGGGTTCTCCAATCCTAACTGCTTGCGCACAAGGCTCAACACAGTCTTATTGACAAACTTATATTCCATCTCCAACCCCAAAGGAACACGCTTTCCACGTGCCAGATACTGTATATTACGCTTTCTACCAACGTTCAGAGCATAATAGAAGAGCTTACGCTGAACGATGCTGGATTTCTCCATGCGCTCCTTTACAGCCACATAAACCTTCTCCCAGAAACGAGGAACAGCCGCCATACTTGTTGGGTGCGTCTCACGCATACTCTGCTGAATCTCCTTTGGATAAGTATTTACAATCAACTCTGCACCTACAGAGAGTGCCAAACAAGCCCAACCACGCTCAAAAACATGGCTAAATGGCAAGAAATTGATAATACGATCCTTATCATTTACAGGCACACTCTTCCTATTCGCATCCATAGCTGCCTGATACATCTTGTAAGTCAAGATAACTCCCTTGCTCTCGCCAGTGGTACCACTTGTGTAAAGGATATTACAAACATCCTCATAGTTTGCCTGCGCCAAACGCTCTTCTACCTCTGCCTCACGCGGAAAACCTTCACCTAACTTCAAGAAGTCTGCGAAATAAATAGAATTTGGATCATGCTGACTAAGGCGTACACTTGAATCAAAAACAATAATACGCTCCAATGAAGGACAAAGGGATAGAATACGACGTGCTTTGTCATACTGCTCCTGTTCGCCAACGAAAAGAAATCTTACATTGGCATCCTGAATCATATACTGTATCTGCTGCTCAGAACTTGTTGCATAGAACGGAATGCTAATCGCACGTACTCCGTATGCACCATAGTCCGTATAAAGATGATGAATACAGTTCTGTGAAAAAACAGCGATAGCCTCTTGTGGCTTCATTCCGAGGTTTAAGAGCGCATTTGAAACTTCCTTTACGCGCATTGAGAACTGGTTCCATGACACTGTCTTCCACTCCAGACTTCCAAAGTTACGGAAGGTGATTGCTGGTTTTGCACCGTATTTTTTTGCTTGTTCGTGAATAAGAACAGAGAGATGTCCGATTGTCTGCATTGTTTCCTAATTTATCTTCGTCAAATCAGCATGTATAAAAAAGCCTGAAAGTCTTTTATTCAAATAGCTGATTGCACTTTATTTTCTGCAAATATAAACATTTATCCGCAAAGCAAAAAATAAATTAGATATTAAATTGCAATTTTAGCCTTTTGGTTTCACTCTATCAAATAAAGAAGAATAGAACAATTATCTTCTTTTTATAGAACAAAACACATCCTATATGCGTACCAATTAGAAATCCAAAAACCTACAATAAGGATCTACAGAAATAACTTCTATCTAACTTTCATCAATAAGTTGAATCCGTTTATATATCATATTTCGATGTGTTTAGTGCTCCGCACCATTGGTGTTTACCATCCGCACGATATGTGCGAAGCCTTAGCACGATATGTGCGAAGCATCAACACATCGGCTTATGATGAGAAGAAAGCGTCATTATAGATATTACAAAGAAGGAAGTAAGATGTTTATAGCTAACTATTAAGAGGCAAGAAGCTTTACAAGAAAGCTATTGAAAAAGATTTTTCTTCATGATAAAAAAAGAATTATCTTCATGATAAAAAGAATTATCTTCATGAAAAGAAAGTTTTTCTTCTCATGAAGATAATTTAGTTATAACGTACTATTGAGCTTGGAAAGACAATAAACCACGAGGCAAGACATCATCATTTTGCACTCAATAAGCCTACATTATTAATATAAGAGACAAGCCGCTTATTAGCGCAACCACTGCTCTGGATTCAGCTTAGCAGTCTCCTTACGCAACTGGAACTGAAGAATACCCGTCTTACCAACGGTTCCGATGGTCTGTCCCGTACCAACTTTCTGACCCTTGCTGACACCTACAGAACCCAAGTTAGCATAAACAGAGATATAAATACCATGACGAATCATCACAACACTCATACCACCTGCCATGAAGACACCACTCACCTCACCCATAAAGACGCTGCGAACAGCTGCTCCAGGAGCACCCTTGATATTGATACCATCATTATTCAGGCGGATATTTGACATACCAGCCACATTGTACTGACCGAAGTGACTAACAATCTGACCAGTCAATGGCATTGGCAATCGACCACGGTTATTAGCAAAGTTACCAGTTATCGCACGGTCAGCAGAACTGAGCATATCATTGCTTTCAGCGTCAGATGCTCTCGCAGCCTCAGCCTCACGAGCAGCACGCTCACGGTCGGCATCAGCCTTGCGTTCGGCAGCTACACGATTTGCCTCAGCCTCACGGGCCATCTGGTCAGCACGAGCCTTCTCTGCAGCAGCACGAGCCTCAGCCTTTTCTTGTGCAGCCTTAGCAGCAGCCTCCTGCTCCTCTACCTTACGTATAGCACGTTCACGAGCGGCAGCACGTTCCTTCTGCAAAGCTTCCTGACGTGCCTTTTCAGCGGCAGCACGGGCAGCAGCAGCACGAGCAGCAGCCTCCTGACGAGCTTTCTCGGCAGCCTCAGCAGCGGCTCGAGCGGCAGCCTTAGCTTTCTCCTCACGCTCTTTTGCCTCAGCAATACGACGAGCATTCTCACGAGCGGCAGCTTCTGCAGCAGCCTTCTTACGTGCTAATTCCTCTGCACGCTTCTTAGCAGCAGCGGCACGAGCGGCAGCCTGCGCCTTTGCTTCTGCTATAGCACGTTCGCGCGCCTTCTGTATTTCTATCTGAATGAGTCGGTCAATCTGTGCATTCAATGCCTGCTGCTGTTGACGTCGCTGTGCGATAACACCCTGCAAACCTTCTGGTCGTTCTGTAAAGAGGTTACAACGTTTTGCTGTTCAACACGCTTACGTTCCATCTGAGCATGCACCTGACGGTCTTTATAGAGAAGATTACTCTTATTAACACGCACCTGCTTCAGCTGTGAATGCTTCTCATCTACCTGCATCTGCTTAGCTTTGAGCTGTTCGCCCTGCGCACGCTGGTAGGCAGCATACTCACGTACAAAACGAAGACGACGATACATCTGTGTTAAGTTCTTTGCAGAAAAGACAAACATCATCTTGTCTTGAATACTACGATGACGTGCCATGTAGCGCATAGAACGGATGAAACGAGCACGACGCTCTCCCAACTGTGCCTCAAGAGAAGCTAACTGACCTTTCAAAATACCGATATTCGTATCTAAGCCCTTGATATCTGTGGCAATAGTATCAATCGTTCTCTTGTGCTGACCTATTTCAGTATCGAGGCGAACAATCTTTTGCAGACGATCGTCAACGTCCTTCTGCTTTACTTTCATTTCCTCCTCATGCTCTGAAATCTCTTGTTGCAACTTCTGGTTTTGCTGCTGCAAGCCCTTAATTTCCTCTGTTGTTACGTATGCAGGACCCTTTGTGCCCTTCTTACCAACATTGGCATTGCGGGCAGCAGTCTTACCACGTAGAACTGGCTGACCCTTAACCTGAACGGGTTGACCCTTTCCTTGAGGCTGTTGACCTTTGACAAGTTGCTGCTGTTGTACGTTACCATGCTGTTGCTTACCCTTTACTTGGGGTTGAGCTTGCTGTTTCTCAGCTACCTGCTTCTGACCTTTTACGTTAGTTACAGGAACTTCTGCTGGGCTATTTGTGTCGTATTAAAGGCTTTTTTGCCCTTCCCCTTTACAGAAGATTTTATTTGAACAGGTTGAGTGACAGCCGCTTTATGCTGTCTCCTATGCTTTCGTGAATGCTGAGCAGAAACACTCAGCATACACATGATTGACAATATGAATAATAAAGAAAGACGTTTCATTTAAAAGTTCATTAGTTTGCCGAGGATATCCTCTACGCTTACTTTTGTATACTTATCAGATGGTGTGGTAAAAACTTCCCAATCGCTGGCATCGCTGAAGCTCTCAAGATCAAAGCTTGCCTTAAGTGTCTTTGCTGGCTTCTGTCCAAACTTTGGTGTATTGATTGTCAACATCTGACTTGCAGGGAAGAGTTTTGAGCCAAATGCTTTAAAGTCATCATAACTCCATGAGAGCTTTGAAGCACCATGAGCATTGCTGTTATAAGTAACAGTTGTCAGTACGATCTGATTGTTCTTAGGGTTAACCGACCACTGATAATCCATCTTTCCATCTTTAAGACTTATCAGAGTAGAACCCTCTGTCTGTGCTTTGCTTTCATCAACAGTAAACTGTGAGAGGTCTGCTTCGCTTACCTTTTGCTGACGAGGAATGAACACCTGATTCCAGAAGAGTGACTGAAGCGAATAGAAGTTGATACCATTATCACGCAAGAAGCCTACCTCATCGTAGCTTGCCTTTACATACTGCTTATGGATGCGGTCTATGAAGAGGACATAATCCTTTGCAAACTCGATGCGTCCCACCTCACTACGAAGAATTGGAATCAGCAACTGCAAGCGGATAACCTCATCCTTACGCATACGCAAAATGCCTGGTACGGTAATATCCTTACGCCCATCATTAAGCGTAAAAGTGAGATTTGAAACGAGGTTCTTTGGTAAAGTGCATTGTCAGCAACACGCTGCATGACAACAAGACTCTCCATCTTGTTATCCTTTGGAGCAGGTGCTGTCTGCTGTGCAACCTTATTATCCTGTACAGGTTTCTGTTGCACTACAGCTTTCTTTGTACCACATGATGCCAAGATTAGGGCAGTCATGCTTACAAGTAATATCTTTGTTTTCTTCATTCTGCTATGTATTTCTTTAGTTCTATCTTCTTTCTCAATGTCGCATTCTCCTTATTTCCATCGAGAGCTTTCTTCCAGTACTCAAGAGCTTTCTCTATATCGCCTGTCTGTGCATAGATATCACCAGCGTGTTCCTTTACAACATTGCTCAGAGTAGAGTCATTACGAATTGCTTGTTCGATATAAATCTTTGCCTCTTCGTAGCGCTTTTGCTGGAAAAGTATCCATGCGTAGGTGTCAAGATAAGTACTATTATTAGGCTCTGCCTTGATAGTCTTATAACTCATCTGCTCTGCCTTTGTAAGGTTTTTATTCTCCTCACTGAGGTAATAAGCATAGTTGTTCAATGCAGCCACATTATCTGCTTTCCACTGCAAACAACTATCATACGCTTGAAAAGCCTCATCATTGCGTCCCTTCTCATGAAGGATATCACCCATAATAGCGTAGAAGTCTGACACAATACCTGGGTTACTGTCTGGCTTTATCTGCCCCACTCCCTTTCGGAAGGTCTCCAATGCAGCGTCACTATCGTGCTTTTGGAACTGAGCCATACCTTGGAAGTAATAGAATGCCATCTCATCTGGATTGTATTCTATGGCTGGTCGGCAGATAGCGATGACCTTATCATAGTCTTCTGTTTCCCAAATGTTTTGAATCAGAGCTACTCTTGCACGCGAATTATCAGGCTCTACCTCAATAGCTTTCTCATAAACACGATTGATTTCAGCCTTTGGCCACTTGCGAAGTGTCATGTATGCGGCTTTAAGCATATAGATATCAGCGTCTTCTTGTGGAACGGCTAAAGCCACAGAGAACTGTCGCATCACCTCAGTACTATCTGGGTTATTATCCTTCTGACTGCTTGTGATAATCTGACGGAGTAACTCTAACTTTGTTTCCTTCTCTGTTTTTGGCGATTGCAGTAACTCCTGTAGGATTGTTTTTGCGGTTGCCTTGTCTCCGATGTTATTATAATAATCCATCATAGAGAGCTTAGCAAGCGAGTTATTAGGATCCTCTTTCAGTACATCACGGTACTTCTGAAGGGCTTCCTTCTTCTTTCCATTCTGCAAAAGCCAGTTTCCGAGCATCACACGATAGTTGAGATTAAGCGGATGACTGTCAACGAGTGCCTTCAACTCGTCGTACTCTTTGCGCTTTTTCCCCCATCTGTTCGTAGAGTTGCATCTTACTAAGTGAAATCTGCTCGTTGGTTCCTTCCAATATTTCCAGACGTTCCAAGCACTTTGATCATCATCTTGTCATCATCCTGGGAAGCGTAAAGCTGATAGAGAAGTTGCAGCACATCAGAACGCGTTTTATTAGATTCATAAAGACGTTCAAAGGCATTGATGGCATTAGGATAGTCCTTCTGTGATACGTAGAGTTTTCCTAATTTCTCCTGATAAGCCGAGTTCTCAGGGTCAAGACTTGCCGCCTTCTCGAAGTATTCACGTGCCAATGCATCCTTCTTCATATCCACATAAAAAGCAGCTAACTGATAATAAACCTCTGGTGCTTGTGGATTAAGCTCGCGTGCATGGCGCAGAAGGTCGAAGGCAGCCGTAAGGTTGCCCATATCCTGCTGTCGCATTGCCTCAAGGAAGAAGTAATTATAGCTTTGAAGGCTATCCTTTCGGTCAGCATGCATCGCCAAAGAACCACCCAACAAAGCAAGAGCAAGAAGGGTACGGCGCATCTTTGTGACTTTCAATATAACGTTATTAAACATTTATCGTTTCTTTCTTTGTCTTTACTTCACACCCGTATGACCATATCCACCTTCACCACGTTCGGTCTCATCGAGTACTTCCACCTCAACAAACTCAGCCTGTTCGTGGCGTGCAATGACCATCTGCGCAATGCGTTCACCATCGTTTATGGTGAAAGGTTCATTGGAGAAAGTTTAATGAGTAGTACCATGATTTCACCACGATAGTCGGCATCAATCGTACCAGGAGAGTTGAGAACAGTCAGTCCATGCTTCTAAAGCAAGACCGCTACGAGGGCGCACCTGTGCTTCAAACCCCACTGGGAGAGCAATATGAAGACCGGTTGGAATGAGTCTTCTCTCCATTGGTTGCAGTACGATAGGTGCATCGATATTAGCGCGAAGGTCCATCCCCGCACTCTGTGAAGTAGCATAAGCAGGAAGCTGCTGATGCCCTTTATTGATTACTTTTATCTGTGTCATTGCCATATAATAAGGTACAAAATTAAGCATTTAAAGCCACATTCATACATTTTATGAAGTAAAAAACTTGTTTTTAGCCAATTTTAATTACTTTTGTGTGTAGCTTTCAAGTAGCTAATAAATCATAAACAGAATTCATCAACACCCAATATTCAACACCCAACACCCAACAATTACCGTAATGAACTGGCAACAACTCATATCAAATAAGCGTCTCGGACAAGAAGAGCGTCACGCCCTTCGACACGACGATCGTTCTGAATTCAAGCGTGATAGCGACCGATTGATTTACTCTGCACCGTTCCGACGACTGCAGAACAAGACTCAAGTCTTCCCTCTTCCGGGTAGTGTCTTTGTGCACAACCGCCTAACTCACTCTTTAGAAGTGGCTTCATTGGGTAAATCATTGGGTGATGACGTGGCAAGAAGACTCATCGAAAAACAGCCAGAGTTGCGTGGTACGCTCTTTGAAGAGATTGGAACCATCGTACAAACAGCTTGTTACGCTCACGATATGGGTAATCCTCCGTTCGGTCATAGTGGTGAAAAGGCTATGCAGGCATTCTTCACAGAAGGTCCAGGGATTAGCTTGAAGGAAAAAGTTAGCCCATATTTCTGGGAAGATATTACACATTTTGAGGGTAATGCTAACGCTTTCCGCCTGCTTACCCATCGTTTCTTAGGCCGAAGAGAAGGTGGTTTTGTGATGACTTATAGCACTTTAGCGAGTATCGTAAAGTATCCTTTCAGTTCTACATACGCCAGTAAACATGGCAAGTTTGGCTTCTTTGCGACTGAAGAAGAAACCTATAAGAAGATTGCTGACGAGTTAGGTATCATTCAAAAAGGATAGTTCTGAGGACGGTATCTGTTATGTTCGCCATCCGTTGACCTACCTTATGGAGGCTGCAGACGATATCTGTTACGAGATTATGGATATCGAAGACTCACACAAACTCAAGCTCCTATCCTTTGAAGAGACAGCCGATTTGCTCCTTGGCTTCTTCGATGAAGAAACCAGAAAGAGCATTAGAAAAGCGCATAGAAGACGAGGGTGTGACCGACCAAAACGAGCAAGTTGTTTACTTCCGTGCCTGTGCCGTAGGACTATTGGAGGCAGAGTGTGTCAATGTCTTTGTTGAACACGAGGAGGAGATACTCAACGGAACCTTCGAAGGGTCACTCATCAAGCATATTTCCGAGCTTCCCCGACAGGCTTACAAACACTGTACAGAGGTCTCTGTGGATAGGATTTACCGCAGTAAAGCAGTCCTCGACGTTGAGTTATCAGGTTATAAGATTATGGAAACACTGATGGAAGCACTCATTGGTGCTACCGTTGAGCCTGAACACTTCCACAGTCAGCAGCTTATCCGACGCTTCTCAAGCCAGTATGACATCCAAAGTCCTTGCCTTGAAACACGTATCATGGCAGTACTCGACTTCATCAGTGGAATGACAGATATCTATGCACTCGACATCTATCAGAAGATAAATGGTATCAGTTTGCCACTGATATAGGAAGCCTCCCCCGACCCCTCCGAAAGGAGGGGAGGCAAAGAGGGAAAAAGAGGGATGCTATTCTCACACTATTATCGCAGTTATTCACTCTTTCATAGAGACTTAAAGAAATTCTCTGGAAGGACATTTGGAAACGCCTTTAATATGAGAGATCAACACAAAGGCACTCCGCAACGCATTTGTCTTAACTCCATTTCACTCCTTCAACTCCTTTAACTCCAGATTTATCTCCCTCCCTTTCACTCCTTCAACTCCTTTAACTCCCAAATGAAACAATGGAAAATCAATATAAAGACACCCTACAACACATTTGTCTTAACTCCATTTCACTCCTTTAACTCCAGATTTATCTCCCTTCCTTTCACCTCTTCAACTCCTTTAACTCCCAAAAAGAATCAATGGAAAATCAATATAAAAAGACCTTTCCTGACCTCATGGTAGGAAAGAAGATTATCTACGTTCACGGCTTTATGTCAGCCGGTTCAAGTCATACGGTACAGATGCTGAGGGACTATATGCCCGAAGCTACTGTCATTGCGCCCGACCTCCCCATACATCCTGAGGAGGCAATGGAACTATTGCGCAACCTTGTTGACACCGAAAAGCCCGACCTTATCATTGGTACTTCAATGGGAGGTATGTACACAGAGATGCTTTATGGTGTCGACCGTATCTGCGTGAATCCTGCTTTTCAAATGGGAACAACAATCAGCGAGAGTAATATGATGGGGAAACAGGTATTCCAAAACGAGCGACAAGATGGCATACAGGAGGTTATCGTGACCAAAGCATTGGTAAAGGAATACAAAGAGATAACTGAAAAGTGTTTCTCACAAGTGACAGAGGAAGAGCAGCAACGTGTCTTCGGACTCTTTGGTGATGCTGACCCATTTGTCCACACCTTTGACCTTTTCCATGAACATTACCCTCAGGCAATCCATTTTCATGGTGAACATAGACTTATCGAGAAGGTTGTTTTCCATTACCTCATGCCCGTTATCCGATGGATCGACGACCGACAGGAAGGCCGCGAACGTCGTACGGTACTCATTGACCAGAATACACCTCGCTGATGGATATGGTAAACCGAAATCAAGTTTGAACAAAGCTTACGAGTTCTTACTTGATAACTATAACGTATTCTTCGTGTGTCCTGCACCAACCAACAATCCATCAGCCATCACTGAACAACAGGCATGGATTGAAGATGCTTTCAGTGCACCAGCGTGGAACCATACGATCTTCACCAACCAGCCTCACCTTCTCTATGGCGACTACTTCATCAGTAGTAGTGAACACGACGACTTCCTCGGTACAAGCCTACTTTTCGGTAGCGAAGAGTTCAAGACTTGGGAGGAAATTATCACTTTCTTTGAACGCTTAGGAGGACAGTAAGCTGGTGAAAAGACTCATTTTCTGCGAATTATTTTTCATGAAAAAGAAATATTTTTTTCATCGTGAAAAGAAATATTTATTTTCATGTAAATAAATTCTTCTCTTCATGAAAAATAATTCACAACAATAGGCTTTTCTACAATAAAGAACGTTCACAACCAACTGATAACAAAGCAATAACACCCACTCAAAACATAACCCAACGAATTAGTCCCCACACATAGTATAAAAACAATTCCTCTTTATTAAGAGGACTGGGGAAACATTATCATAATGGCACACGAACTATTCTCACGTATCGCTGACATCCTTTCGGCACCTTCTGAAGCGCAGGCTCTTATCATGCACGAGACACTCGTCATTGCTTGTCATGAAGGATTAAAAAACACCCGACATGGTTTCGGCAACCTTTCTTCGCAGGTGGAGTCGCTCTGCCGACAGCATAATATTGCCCCACAGGACATTGTGGCAATCCAGAAAATGCGTCGGCACAGTAACTCTTACGCCCCTATTCTCCCTGAAGACGTGGCTTACGACTGTCGTGCCTTGGCTATCTTCGTGTCTGCTGTTGTGCAGGAGGCCATCCCTTCGTTCCTTGTTGGAAAGATTCCTGCACACGGACGCATCACAGAGAACATTCAGATTACGAATTATCGTTACATTCGTTGTATCGTAAGAGAGTGGGACGAGAGTACTATTCAGGTAGCTGTAACCAATCAAGACAGTAGCGAAGAACTCTTAACGGTGGACTATATGAACACACCAGACTACATTGATTTCAGCTACTTACGCCCGATGCTACGCGAAGGAATGCAGCTAAATCTCCTTGACTGTACTGTCACCCGAAAGAAGGTCGTACCACGTCTTATCGTCGTTGAGCCAGACTATCTGATAGATATCTCTACCATTGCTAATTGTTTTGAAAGTTATGGACACCATCCATTGCTTTTCACCGTCAACAGACTTACCCCTCGCCTCAGCAATAAACACATTGTATTGGGTAATTTCGCTGGTTCTGCACTCGATGATATCATCAATCATCCTGCAGAATACGACATTAAAGAAACCTTCCGTTCTAACTTCAGAGAGAAGGCTTTGGACTATGCGACCTGTCCCGACTTTGATGCAGCGTCTTTCAAACAAGATGCAGAACGACAGGTGGAGAATATCAAGGAAATTGTTGATGAAATCTTCCAAACCTTCGACCGTGAGAAAGCAATTCTTGAACCGTCATTCGTTTGCGAACGATTGGGCATACAGGGTCGTGTCGACTTGATGACAACCGACTTAAAACTACTTGTTGAGCAGAAGTCGGGAAAGAATACTTTTATTGAACGCAAATACAAAAATCCGCATGGATCGCTCCATGTTGAGAAACACTACGTGCAGGTGTTGCTCTACTATGGTATCTTGCAATATAACTTCCAACTCAGTCCGAAGAATGCACACATCCAACTCTTGTATTCAAAATATCCCCTACCCGACGGACTGCTCGAAGTGGAGCCACTGCAAAAGTTGATTCGTGAAGCTATCCGCTTCCGTAATCAAGCCGTAGCAACGGAGTTTTGGATGGCTGAAAATGGCTTTGATAGGATGTTGCCATTGCTCACACCGCAGACATTGAACGTTGAGAAACAAAACGATAACTTCTACAATAGATACCTCTTACCACAACTCACTGAGACACTGGCACCACTTCACCAACTCAACGACCTCGAACGTGCTTATTTCACACGTATGATGACCTTTGTTATCAAGGAACAATTAGTGTCGAAAGTGGGTGTACAGGAAGGTGTAGGAAACAGTAATGCCGACCTATGGAATATGCCTCTTGCAGAGAAAAAAGAGACTGGAAACATCTATACAGGACTGACTATCATCGAGAAAGAGCGTAGCAGCTCGTTCAACGGCTATGATACGATTACACTCGCTGTACCCCAGCAGGGCGAAGATTTCCTCCCTAACTTTCGCAGAGGAGATATGATTTATCTCTATTCGTACAAGAAGAACGAGGCTCCTGACGTGAGAATGAGTATTCTTTTCAAAGGTTCACTACAGGAGATACATGGTGACAGACTTGTTGTACACCTCAATGACGGACAGCAAAACCCTGACCTTATCAGCGGAGATTACTTCGCTATTGAGCATGCAGGTAGTGACATCGGTGGCACATCAGCTATCAGAAGTCTTTACACTTTCATCACTTCAAACGAAGAACGCCGCCAGTTGCTTTTGGGACAGCGTGTGCCATGCGTCGATAAGTCGCTGACCTTATCCCGCAGCTACCATCCCGATTATGACGAAATCATCTTGAAAGCAAAGCAGGCACAGGATTATTTCCTTCTTATCGGTCCTCCCGGAACAGGCAAGACCTCACAAGCCCTGCAATTCCTTGTGCGTGAGCAGTTGGCAGAAAAGCCTAAAGTTCAAAGTTCAAAGTTCAAAGTTCAAAGTTCAATCCTCCTCCTTGCCTATACAAATCGTGCTGTTGACGAGATTTGTAATATGCTGACAGAGAACGAACTTGACTATATCCGCATTGGTAATGAGTTCAGTTGTGATCCGAAATATAGTGACCATCTGTTGAAGGAAGTGTTAGATGACAATGCAACCCTCAACAGCATAAAGTCTACCTTAGCAGATGCTCAAATCGTTGTTGCCACAACCTCAACAATGAACAGCAATGCTGCACTCTTTAATATCAAGCATTTCGACCTCGCCATCATTGATGAAGCGAGTCAAATATTAGAACCAAATATCATGGATTACTATCTACCCGACATGCAGAAAGGCGTGCATAGATAGAGCGGTTTATATTGATAGGCGATCACAAACAATTACCTGCTGTGGTGCAACAACAGGACACTTTAGAAACGGAAGAAACCAATATTTTCCTCAAAAATATCCACCTTTTATCATGTCCCAACTCCCTCTTTGAACGCCTTATCCTTACAGAACGTGCAGCAGGGAGAACTGAGTTTGTTGGTACACTGCACAAACAAGGGCGAATGCATCCAGACATTGCTGACTTTGCTAATCGTAAGTTCTACGCACGTGAACAACTTGAATGCGTACCATTAGCGCATCAGTTGGAGCAGACATTAGCTTATAACGAAACGAGTGAGGACGAGACCGATGATGTTTTGAAGGCGCATCGTATGATTTTCATCCCTTCAAAGCCATGTCGACAACTGAATATTTCAGAGAAGGTAAACACGGAGGAGGCACGTATCATTACCGACCTACTTAGACGTTTATACCGACAACTCGGCAATAACTTCGACCCACAGAAGTCTGTTGGTGTCATCGTCCCTTACCGTAATCAGATTGCAATGATTAGAAAGGAGATTGAGAAACTCGGTATTCCCAGAATTGGAAGAAATAAGTATTGACACAGTAGAACGCTATCAGGGCAGCCAGCGTGACATCATCCTCTACTCCTTCACCATTCAAAGTCGCTATCAACTCGATTTCCTCACCGCCAACACATTCTATGAAGACGGTCAACCCATCGACCGTAAACTGAATGTTGCCATCACAAGAGCCCGCAAACAGTTGATTCTTACTGGTAATGAGCCGACATTAAGACAAAAACCAAACTCTTCGCAGAACTCATTGATTATATCAAAGAAAAGGGTGGATATTATACCATTGAAAGGTAAAATCGGGGAAAAACCTTTGATAGGAAGAGGATGCGAAAGGTAAGGAGTGAAGACATAGAAGCATAGAAGATAAAAGGATTATACAGACATCGGGAGATAAAAAGTAACTTTCTCCACGTCGTACGATGTGTAAGCACCATTGGTGCTAAGCCTCCGCACCATTGGTGCTGGGCATGAACACCAATGGTGTTGACGCCTAATCACCACTTTACAGACAATCATCATGCCTGCAATCTATCGTTAGAAAGGACTTCGACAACCGACTATAACCATAACATCCACGACAATTAGCTTTCTTTATAATGAAATACAGCAGTTCTACTATACCTTAAAAGTAATCAAATTCCTGAATTTTTGAATTATAAACTGTGCCTTTAAAAGTAATCATAATTATGAATTCTGAATTATAAATTCTGAATTAAAACCAATCATAATATATGAATTATGAATTATGAATTATGAATTACCCCCCTCCTCCTGCCGTTATTCGGCTGATTTTCCGTAACTTTGCAGACAGATAAAAAGAAACAAAAGATGAAGATAGAAGAGCAAATTACCGTTGCTGCACTTGCAGCTGTAAAGGAATTGTATGGAACAGAAGTTCCTGAAAAGATGATTCAGCTGCAGAAGACACGCAGCGACTTTGAGGGTAACCTCACACTCGTCACCTTCCCATTGCTGAAGACTTCACACAAGAAGCCTGAAGATACGGCACAGGATTTAGGTGAATACCTGAAGAAGAACTGTAAGGCTGTAGCCGACTTCAACGTTGTAAAGGGCTTCCTCAACCTCGTTATTGCACAGGCAGCATGGACAGGTCTGTTGAATGATATCAACGCTGACGAGAAGTTTGGCGAGAAGCGTGTGACAGACGAGAGTCCATTGGTGATGATTGAATACTCTTCACTAACACCAACAAGCCACTTCACCTTGGTCACGTACGTAACAACCTCCTTGGTTGGTCATTGGCACAGATTATGGAAGCCAATGGTAACAAGGTTGTAAAGACGAATATCGTTAATGACCGTGGTATCCACATCTGTAAGTCAATGTTAGCTTGGCAGAAGTGGGGCAATGGTATCACACCAGAGCAGGCAGGAAAGAAAGGTGACCACTTAGTTGGTGACTTCTATGTTCTCTTCGACAAGCACTACAAAGAGGAGTGCAAGCAGCTGCAGGAGCAGTATGAGAAGGAGGGATTGACAGCCGAAGAGGCAAAAGCTAAGGCTGAGCATGAGGCTCCACTGATGAAGGAAACACGCGATATGCTCGTGAAGTGGGAAGCTAACGACCCTGAGGTTCGTGGTTTGTGGGAAATGATGAACAACTGGGTATATGCTGGTTTCGACGAGACTTACAAAGCATTGGGCGTTGGTTTCGATAAGATTTACTACGAATCAAGTACTTACCTTGTTGGTAAGAAGAAGGTGGAAGAAGGTCTTGAGAAGGGACTCTTCATCCGTAAGGAAGACAACTCCGTATGGGCTGACCTCACCAACGAGGGTTTGGACCAGAAACTTCTGCTGCGTAAGGATGGCACATCGGTTTATATGACACAGGATATCGGTACAGCAGAGATGCGTTTCAACGACTACCCTATCGACAAGATGATTTATGTTGTTGGTAACGAGCAGAACTACCACTTCCAGGTTCTCTCTATCCTCTTGGACCGTTTAGGCTTCAAGTGGGGTAAAGACCTCGTACACTTCTCATACGGTATGGTTGAATTGCCAAACGGTAAGATGAAGAGTCGTGAGGGAACAGTTGTCGATGCAGACGACCTTGTTGCTTCAATGATTGAGAACGCAAAGAGTCTTAGCGAGGATAAGGTGAACAAGTTGGAAGGTATCACTGAGGAAGAGAAGAACGAGATTGCACGTATCGTGGGTATGGGTGCGTTGAAATACTTCATCCTTAAAGTTGATGCGCGCAAGAATATGCTCTTTCAACCCAGAGGAGTCTATCGACTTTAATGGTAACACTGGACCATTTATTCAGTACACTTACGCACGTATCCGCAGTATCCTCCGTAAGGCTGAGGCCCAGAACATCACCTTGCCAGCATCACTCAACGACGATGCTCCACTGAACGACAAGGAGATTGCACTCATTCAGAAGCTCAACGACTTCGGTGCTGCTGTTGCTCAAGCTGGTATCGACTATAGTCCAAGTGGTATTGCAAACTACTGCTATGAGCTGACTAAGGAGTTCAACCAGTTCTATCATGACTACAGCATCCTCAACGCTGACACCGAAGCAGAGAAGATTACCCGCCTGATGATTGCCAAGAATGTGGCTAAGGTCATCAAGAATGGTATGGCATTGCTCGGTATTGAGGTGCCTGAGAGGATGTAGCCCCACCCCGACCCTCCCCGAAAGGGGAGGGAGGCAAATAGGATAAGAAAGGTCATAGTAACCCTTTTTGAAGAGAGGGAGGGAAACTAATTGGACAAGGGGGATAAAAGTAAGACTTGATTAGACTATGTATATCTACGAAACGGCTGATGAGATAGAGTATGAACTGCTGAAAGCAAATGCTATCAAGAACAGACAGTACGCTACACAAGCAGAAAAGTCTACTTTGGTTATACCTAAAAGGAAAACAAAGTGGATATAAGTTTCGTAGACAACATATCATCAAACAATACATTGCCGACTTCATCAACCTTAAGTATAAACTTATTGTTGAAATTGATGGTAAGTATCATTTTAATGATGAACAGATTATAAAGGATGAGGAACGGACTCGTGACCTTGAGCAATGGGGTTATACTGTCATCCGATTCACTAATGAAGAAATCTTCAACCATCGGGAAGAAGTTATCAAGAAGATTAAAGAAACCATAATGGCAATAGACGCACATAACACGAATCAAGCTGGTGGTGCTCAGCTAAATACACAAACGAGTTCTCAAACAAACTCTCAGTTAGCTATCCAACCACAGCAGACTGAGGCTTCCCCCCTTTCGGGGGGGCTGAGGGGGGCTGGTGCTTGGGCTGTTGACGCTGCTTGTTCTGGCAATCCAGGCCCTATGGAGTATCAATGTGTCGACCTACAAACAGGGGCGAGAGTCTTCCATTTTGGTCCAGTAATGGGAACAAACAACATTGGTGAGTTCCTCGCTATTGTTCATGCTTTGGCACTGATGGAGAAGCAAGGTATCAAGGATAAGGTTATTTATAGCGACTCTTATAATGCTATCTTATGGGTAAACAAAAAGCGTTGTAAGACTACTTTTGTCCGCAACGCAGAAACTGAAGAACTCCATCAAGTCATCGCTCGTGCAGAACATTGGCTCCAAACGCATAAGGTAACGACACCTATTATAAAGTGGGAAACAAAGCAGTGGGGTGAGATCCCTGCCGACTTTGGAAGAAAGTAAAGCCCACCCCTGACCCTCCCCGAAAGGGGAGGGAGGCAAAATTGCCTATGGGATTTGGTATGCAATAAATGCTATTTTCGAGAATAACGATAGAAAATTAAAAAGCTCCAGCAAGTTTTCACTTACTGGAGTTTTTATTATTTTCTTAAAACCTTCCTCATCGTACCTCATAAAGAGGATTTATATTCAGATAGTAGTGGAAAATTACCTCTATAAAGACAATCCCCTTTATCCTACCCATCCTCTATTTGCACTCCCCTCCTTTCGGAGGGGTTGGGGGAGGCTTCTGTTAGGAGGCTTTACTATCCGTAGATAATATTACCGTTCTCGTCCTTATACTCATCGAGACCCTTCTCGTATGTAGCCATAGCGCGAAGACTCATACCTACATTTGAGAAACCACCATCGTGGTAAAGGTTCTGCATTGTCACCTTACGGGTGAGGTCAGAGAACATTACGATACAATAGTCAGCACACTCATCAGCACTTGCATTACCCAATGGAGACATACGGTCAGCGAAGTCGAAGAGCTTATCCATACCCTTCACACCTGAACCAGCAGTTGTCATTGTTGGTGACTGAGAGATTGTATTGATACGTACGTGCTTCTCACGACCATAAATATAACCGAAGCTACGACCGATACTCTCCAACAATGCCTTAGCATCAGCCATATCATTGTAACCGTAGAAGGTACGCTGAGCAGCTACATAAGAGAGTGCAAGGATTGAACCATATTCGTTGATAGCATCAAGTTTCTTAGCACTCTGAATCATCTTATGGAATGAAACAGCTGAGATATCAAGTGTTGTATCAAGCATCTTATAGTCCAAATCATCGTATGTACGGTGCTTACGCACGTTTGGTGACATACCAATAGAGTGCAGAACGAAGTCGATCTTACCACCCAAAACCTCCATTGAGCGCTTGAATACATTCTCCAAGTCCTCAACGTTTGTTGCGTCAGCAGGAATAACCTCGCAGTTTAACTTCTCAGACAGTGCATTTACTGTACCCATTCTTACTGCGATTGGAGTATTTGACAAAGTGATCATTGCACCTTCCTCAACTGCTCTTTCAGCAACTTTCCATGCGATTGACATCTCGTTGAGGGCTCCAAAAATAATACCTCTTTTTACCTTTTAATAAGTTGTAACTCATAATCTTCGTTATTCAAATTTGGTGTAAAGGTAAACAAAAAAGGTTGATTTTCCAAGAAAATACACATAAATTACATCTAAATGCTATCCACAAGTGACAATTTGCACCTTTTCACATTCCCTCGTAAGCAAAATTAACCCAATCACTTCACCCCTACCCCAAACTATCTTAAGCCTATTTTTCAACTCCATGAAACTATCTTTAAAAAATAAAAGAAGCCACTTCAGAAAGGAATTAAAGACCTTTAATCATAGAAAAGAACTATCAATAATCAAAAGACAATTCCCCTTTTTTCACCATCAGAATTATCCTTTCCCAAATTATTTTTCATGAAAATAATTATTTTTTCTTCATGAAACATAAATATTTCTTTTTCATGAAAAATAAATTCTTCTTGTCATGAAAAATAATTCCGAAATGATAATTAATGGTTTGCTATACAGCGGTGGTTTCTTAACTATCACAAACCATAAAACACACCTATTTAAGTTTCTCCCCCAGTCTTAAAACTAATATAAAAACAGTGGTTGTCATTTGAGAAATAATGAGTTAAAAGAATATTGAGAAGGCATACAATTAACAAATAAGCTAAAATCAGAAACTGTTTATCATTTCTTAAAATTAAAAATAAGAAAAATATTATTTAATGTCGAACAACGCCCCTTTTATTTAATCAAATCATCATACATTATTCTAATTTTAATCTAAATAATATGGATTTTTCATAGCTTTTGTATTTTTGTCTACCCTAATAAATTATAAGTAATATGTTTAAAGCAAAACCATTTATCAAATGGGTTGGTGGCAAAACACAACTCATTGAACAACTTGAAGCACAGCTTCCTGCTGACTTTGGTAATTGGGAGAATGCGACATACATAGAACCATTTGTAGGTGGAGGAGCAATGCTCTTCTATATGTTACAGCGTTATCCTTGCATTCAGCATGCAATTATTAATGATATCAACTCTGATCTCTGTACTTGTTACCAAACGGTTAGAGATCAACCCGAACAACTAATTGAAGCATTGTATGATATAGAAAACGACTATCGCAATCTTAAAACGGAGGAAGAACGTAAATTATTCTTCTTGAATATACGTGAACGCTACAACAAAAAGAATCTAAATGCTGTTGAAAACACGACATTATTCTTTTTCCTCAATAGAACTTGCTTTAATGGATTATATCGTGTAAATAAGAAAGGTCTATTCAATGTTCCTTTTGGAAAGTACACTAATCCTACAATTTGCGATCCTAACACCATTCGAAAGGATAGTGAGTTGTTACAACGAGTTGAAATTCTTAATGAAGATTTTGAAGCAACATTTGACTGTGCCCACGGCAATACTCTCTTTTATTTTGATCCACCATATCGTCCTCTAAGTAACACTTCCAGTTTCAATGATTATACAAAAGAGGATTTTAATGATAATGCTCAGATTAGGTTAAAAGAATATTGTGACCGACTTCATTATGCTGGCTATAAATTTATGCTCAGTAACTCTGACTGTAAAGGAAAAGATAAAGATGATAATTTCTTTGATAATCTTTATAGCTCTTACCAAATAGAACGCTTGGTTGCATCAAGAAGTATTAACTCGAATCCACATAAAAGAGGAAAACTAACAGAAATATTAGTACACAATTATCTCAACACAAAAGCAAAAGTATACAACGAAAACTACATGACAAATGTAAGAGATGAGAATGTACTTGCTCATATTGTCTAACTTAATCATAATGAAAATATGGAAAAGGATTTTGAAACATTTATATCTCAACTTCAAGAAACAAACCAGACATTAGACTTCTTTTTGTGATTTTGAAAAAAATATCTAATAATGTTGATAACATAAAGTTAAGCCTATGTATGTTGAATAGTCTCATTGGAACAACCAACCTTCGACGCAGTGTTGAAACTATATGGGAACGGGATAAAACAGCCTTTAGCATTATGGATATTCTCATTGCTGTTCGTAGTAACGGGCAGAAGAAAGTGCTTAACTCTAATGGAGAATGTGTAGTTCTTAACAGATTCTTTGAAAGCGTGGATGGTGTTATTAAATATTTAGAAAACACTGGACTTGCACATATACTACAGGAAGGTAAAATCAATAACCTTGTTGACTATGTATTCGGAATTGAAACAGGACTTGATAGCAATGCTCGTAAAAACAGAAGCGGACATGTTATGGAAAATATGGTCGCAAGGATATTGATGACAACAATATCACTTATCGACAAGAAGTGTATTCTAAAGAATGGACAGACATTAAAAGGGTTTTAGGAGATGATGAGAAACGCTTTGATTTTGTTGTAGAAACAACTCAAAAGACTTATCTTATAGAAGTAAACTTCTATAGTGGAGGAGGCTCTAAACTTAATGAAGTTGCTCGTGCATATTCTGATATTGCACCGAAAGTCAATTCTATCCCAAATTTTGAGTTTGTATGGATTACTGATGGTACTGGCTGGAAGAGCGCAAAAAACAAACTTCAAGAAGCATATAATATTATCCCTAACGTCTATAATCTAACAAATATCTGTAAATTTGTGAACCTTATAAAACATAATTATGGCATGTAAAAAAAATCACGTAGCTTTATCTAAGATCATGAATTCCATCCCTACAGATCAAGGAGGCATTGGTAGACATAAGTGTGCAGCATGTGCCTATGAAGCTGGATATGAAACAGGGGTACAATTTAATTGGAAATTTAAACATTGATTCTGTTCTGGAAAATCTTGAAGAAAGTCAAGCCGGTGCACAAAGACATAAAAGTCCTTATGCAGCCTTTGCGTTAGGATATTACAATGGCATTTGTCAACGTACAAATAATGAGAATTAAGTATGATTAAAGATGGAATAGGTGGTGGCAATACTATCACTGGACTTATATATGAAGCAAAGGTAGATTTAGCAACCTTTTTAAATACTCAAAGCCAGTATACAGTTATAAATACAAAAGTTTATTTTAAAAATAAACTTATAGCACGCTGTATTTGAAGCATGCTTTATATACTTTTTGAAAGAGGTTGGAATTGATTGGAAGAAACATATTTCCAAACAGCTATTACCTGACAATTGTATTTATGTAATTACTAACAACACAGCATTTATTATAGAAGTAAAAACATCAAGAGGTTTGCAGGTAGTGTTGATGAAAATTACAAACTTGCGATTTTAAGAAAAAGAATATCTCAAGCTTTTCAGAACTAAACTATAGAGTAGAGTATTATTATATTCTTGACAAATGGTTTTACAAGACAAATATAAAGATACTCTTGACTATATAATTAGCGTCGGATGCAAATATTTCTTCAATTATATTCCTTTGCAAGAACTGGGATTACCTGTACCCGAACAAACAGGTAATTCTATAAACTCTTATGATATAGAATGATCCCATCCTTTTACAAGTCACCCAACAACGACTTCACTCTCATTCAAGGTGATTGTGTTGATTCATTATCAAAGTTTAAATTCGGTTTTGATATGGTCTTTGCAGATCCGTCCCTACTTTTTGTCTGGTGGTGGTATTAGCTATCAGAGTGGCAAAATTGTCTGTGTGGATAAGGGTATTTGGGATAAACCAACTACTCCAAAAGACTTAGACTCATTCAATCTACGTTGGCTTTCAGCTGTACGCGATCACATGAAAGACAATGCCACAATATGGGTGTCAGGCACACATCATAATATTTTCAGTGTACAACAACAATTATTAAAATTAGGATTCAAGATTTTGAATGTGATAACATGGGCAAAGACGAACCCTCCACCTAACATTTCTTGTCGTTATTTCACATTCTCCACAGAGTTTATTATTTGGGCACGTAAATCTCCTAAAGTCCCCCATTACTTTAACTACGCCTTAATGAAAAAACTAAACGGAGATAAACAGATGACAGATGTATGGCAATTATCAGCAATAGGGAAATGGGAAAAAACGTGTGGAAAGCATCCCACACAGAAACCATTAGGTGTATTAGCAAGATTAATTCAAGCAAGTACTAAAGCTAATGCTTGGATTCTTGACCCCTTTAGTGGGAGCGCAACAACAGGAATCGCAGCAAATCTGTTGGGAAGAAACTATCTTGGGTTAGAAAAAGAGGAAGTTTTTTTGAATATAAGCAAAGCACGAAGAATAGAGTTAGAAGATTCTAATATTCGATGGAGTTATCTTAAACGATTGGAAAAGAACAAAATAATTTCGATATCAGACGACTTGGTTGTTTCCGATAACTTTGAGACATGCTACAATATTCCTTGGATTTAGAGTTACTATAGTACTCAAAAACTTTATCGACCTCTTCTTATAAGTACATGAACCGCATATA
>BNJS01002938.1_pt1 | contig 52359 bp, 73 predicted proteins | sample 8540461 | NCBI WGS metagenome assembly BNJS01 (sample SAMD00202454, study PRJDB9452) | human saliva metagenome | isolation source: human saliva | place: Japan
AGTATTTGAAGGAAAAATTTAATGGTGAAGGAATAAAAATTATGATAGTTGCAGCTAGATTTAATGAATTCATAACATCAAAATTAATAGGTGGAGCTGAAGATATCTTAAGAAGACACAATGTAGAAGATGATAATATAAATCTATTTTTTGGGTACCAGGAGCATTTGAAATCCCTTTAATAGCACAAAATTAGCTAAATCTAAAAATATGATGCAGTAATAACTTTAGGAGCTGTTATAAAGGATCTACACCACACTTTGATTATGTGTGCAGAAGTATCAAAAGGAGTTGCTCATGTAAGTTTAGAAAGTGAAATTCCTGTAATATTTGGAGTTTTAACTAACTAACTCAATAGAAGAAGCTATTGAAAGAGCAGGAACAAAAAGTAGGAAACAAAGGAGCAGATGCTGCCATGACTGCTATTGAAATGATTAATTTAATAAAAAGGAATCTAATTATGAGCAAAACTGTAGATGAAAAGTTTATGGCGAGAGCTATAGAACTTGCTTTTTAAAGGAATAGGAGGAGTGAATCCTAATCCACTTGTTGGTGCAGTTGTAGTAAAAGATGGAAAGATAATTGGTGAAGGTTGGTATAAAAATATGGTCATCCTCATGCTGAAGTTTGGGCTTTAAATGAAGCAGGAGAAGAAGCAAAAAGGAGCTACTATATATGTTACTTTAGAGCCTTGCTCACCAAGGAAAAACTCCGCCTTGTGCAAAAAGAATTGTAGAAGCTGGAATAAAAAGATGTGTAATTGCCTGTATTGATCCTAATCCTTTTAGTTGCAGGTAAGGGTATAAAAAAATAATAGAAGATGCGGGAATTAAAGTTGATTTAGGAATTTTAGAAAAAGAAGCAAAAAGAAGTAAATAAAGTATTTTTTTAAAATACATAGAAAATAAAATTCCTTATTTATTCTTAAAATGTGGAATAACTCTTGATGGAAAAAAATAGCAACAAGAAGTGGAAAATCTAAATGGATAACTAATGAGCTAGCTAGAGAAAAAGTTCAATTTTTAAGAACAAAATTTTCAGCTATTATGGTTGGAATAAATACTGTTTTTAAAAGACAATCCTAGTTTAGACTCAAGACTTGATGAGGAAAAGTTTGGAATAGAAAAAAGAAATCCTTTTTAGAGTAGTAGTAGATCCAAATTTAGAAAGTCCAATAGACTCTAAGTTCTTGCATTTTAACGATAATAAAGCAATAATAGTTACATCAAATGATAATAGAAATCTTGAAAAAGTTAAAGAATATGAAAAATCTAGGAACAAGATTAATCTATCTTGAAGGAAAAATATTTAAGATAGAAGATATTTTAAAAGAATTAGGAAAAATTAAATATAGACTCTGTTCTTTTAGAAGGTGGAAGTGGACTTATTTCTACTGCTTTTCAAAGAAAAATGTAATAGATGCTGGAGAAATATTTATAGCTCCTAAAAATTATTGGAGATAATTCATCTATTCCTTCATAAATGGATTTAATTTTGATAGTATGGAGGAAGTATTTAAACTTTCTAATCCTAAATTTAATATTTATGGAGATAATATCTCTATAGAATTCGAAAAGTTGTAGATATTATTTAAAAATATTTGAAAAATAGTTCGTTACTGAGTAAATTTTAACGATAAAAATCAAGAATCTGCTGTACTTGGAAACTTGCCAACAGTTGGCTTCAGACACCTGACAATTACTCGGCTCATTCTATTTGATTTTTATCTAAAAATTTACATCTGTAACTCACTTATTTTTTTAAGTACTAATTTGTTCCAGCAAATAAGGTAAGGTAAGGTGGTATAGGTTTACAGGTTTAGTTGAAGAGAAAGGTAGTGTTATTTCTTTAAATAGTGGAGATAAATCTATCAAATTAAAAAAATAAAAAGCAAATAAAGTTCTAGAAAATGTTAAACTTGGAGATAGTATTGCAAACCAATGGTGTATGCCTAACAGTTACTGAATTTTCAAAAAGATTATTTTTGTTGCAGATTGCATGTTTGAAACTATTTCTAGATCTAATTTAAAAAGATTAAAAGCAGGAGATGAGGTGAATTTAGAAAAATCTATTACTTTATCAACACCACTTGGAGGACATTTAGTTACAGGTGATGTGGATTGTGAAGGTGAGATTGTTTCTATCACTCAAGAAGGAATTGCTAAAATTTATGAGATAAAAAAATTAGCAGAAAAATATATGAGATACATTGTTGAAAAAGGGAGAGCTACTATTGATGGAGCTAGTCTTACAGTTATTTCTTTAACAGATGATACTTTCTCTGTTTCATTGATACCTCATACACAAGAAAAAAATAATATTAGGAAGTAAAAAAAGTTGGGGACATTGTAAATATTGAAACTGACTTAGTTGGAAAATATATAGAAAGATTTGTCCATTTTGACAAACTTGAAGAAAAAGAAAATAAAAAAAGTAAAATTTCAAGAGACTTTTTGCTTGAAAAATGGTTTTTTAGGAGGATAAAATGATTTACAAAATTGAGGATGTATTAGAAGATATTAAGAATGGTATTCCTCTAATAATAGTAGACGATGAAAATAGAGAAAATGAAGGAGACCTTTTGTTGCAGCTGAAAAAGCAACTTACGAAAGTATTAATCTTATGGCAACATATGCAAGAGGTTTAACTTGTACACCAATGTCAAGTGAATATGCAGTTAGACTAAACTTAGATCCTATGACTGCAAGAAATACTGATGCTAAAATGTACAGCTTTTTACAGTATCAGTTGATGCAAAAGAAGGAACTACAACAGGAATTTCAATAGCTGATAGACTTACAACAATTAAAAAAATTAGCTGATATAAATTCTGTAGCTAGTGATTTTACAAGACCTGGACATATATTTCCATTAATTGCAAAAAGATAATGGAGTTCTTGAAAGAGAAGGACATACTGAAGCAACAGTTGATTTATGTAAAATATGTGGACTTGCACCTGTATCTGTAATCTGTGAAATTTTTAAAAGATGATGGTACTATGGCAAGAATGGATGATTTAGAAGTTTTTTTGCTAAGAAACATAATTTAAAAATTATTACTATAGCAGATTTAATAAAAATATAGAAAGAAAAACTCAAGAATTAATGAAAGTTGAAGTTGTAGCTAATATGCCAACTGACAATGGAACTTTCAAAATAGTTGGTTTTGAAAAATCATATTGATGGTAAAGGAACATATAGCACTTGTTAAAGGTGATGTTGCTGGAAAAAGAAGGAGTTACTGTTAGAATACACTCTGAATGTTTCACAGGAGATATCCTAGGTTCTTTAAGATGTGATTGTGGTTCTCAGCTTAAAACTGCAATGAGAAGAATTGACAGACTTGGAGAAGGAGTTATCCTTTATCTAAGACAAGAAGGTAGAGGAATAGGACTTTTAAATAAAATTAAGAGCTTATAACTTTACAAGAAGAAGGAATGGATACACTAGATGCAAACTTACATCTTGGATTTGGTGCAGATATGAGAGACTATGCTGTTGCTGCACAAATGTTAAAAAGCACTAGGAGTTAAATCTATAAAACTTTTTAACAAACAATCCACTAAAAAAATTAATGGAATTGAAGAATATGGAATGCCTGTTGTTGAAAGAGAAGAAATCGAGATAGAACATAATAAAGTTAATAAAGTGTACCTAAAAAACTAAGAAAGAAAGAATGGGACATCTTTTTTAAAAAAATTAAAATAAAATATACTAAAATTACTCTCAAATACTAGAAAAGGAGAAGCTAAATGACTTCTCCTTTTTACTTTTATTCTTCTTTAAATACACCTGCTATAAAGCTACACTCTATTCTATTTTTTAAGTTATTACCCATTCTAACTGAAAATAATATATCTTCTATTGTTTTTTTCCACCTCATTTCTTAATGTATTTATAATTAACTCTCCTTCTGTTAGAACAAAGCCTTCTAAAGTATCCAAAAATACAAGGAGCTTTTTAGAATCTTTCAAAGTTTTTACTATAGAAAGGATAATTTATATTTTTAATAATATTTTCTTTTTGAAATAGTTTTTATTTATATTTAATCTTCCAAATACACTTATTCCAGAATCTTTTAGTATATATTTAACATCTTCAATATCAAGATTTATATAGCATCTTTCAAAGATTATATTGTAAATCATCTTTTATAAGTTCTAAAAATAAATTTTTCTATATCAACTTTTTTTATTTACTGGAAAAATAGTATTAATAGCTTCTTCTAAAAACTTCCTTATTTTTCCATAACAATTTTTTCTTCTAAAATAGTTAGAGTGATAATTTCTTTTTTTCTTTTAAAGCTTTTTCCTGCTTCTAATAATTCTTCTAAATTTTCTTCATTTGTTCTCAAAAAATATAATATCTTTCTTAGAAAAATTAGTATTTAAATTATCTATACTTTCATCTAAGGCTAATTTTTAGAAATTCAATATTTTCATTATCTTTAAAAATAATTTTTTTAAGTATAGAGATGCTATAATCACCAATAGTTATAACTTTTTAATTTTTTTCTTGCATATACGACCTCTCTAAAAAAATCTTTTTATTATATTCCAAATATCTTTGGTTATTTCCTTAATTTCATTTTTTTTCATTATATCTTTTTTTCTACTAATTCTAAGGCTGAATCAGAAAAATTTTTAAAATTAATTTCTTGACTACGACTATTTTTTTATATGAAACCATACTCCATATTGGTTGTTATTCAACCTTTTCAAAAGTTTTTAAATTATTGAATTTTTTTCACTATATTTATTAAAAAAATTTGAATCAATCTTTTCCATATCCTCAAGTTTAATTAGTATATCCTTTATCATCAGTATATTGAGAAATTTGAAAACTTCCTCTTATATCATTTGTAACTTCAATTGAAAAACTAAATAATAATCTAAATTATTATCTTTTATTTTTTTATTTTATCTAATCTATAACAAGAACCTGCTACTCCCTGTTCCATTAAAAAGTCGTATGTTCTACTATAACAAAAAGAATCTTCTTTCAATATTTCTTTATCTTTTTAACTTCTTTTCTATATTTTTTTATCTATTCCTTCTATAAAAATCAACTATTATACTTTTGAATTTTTTCCTTAAATCTATCATTTAAAAATTTTTGTTGTTTTCATTTCTTCGAATGTATTTAATATTTCCATATTTGCCTCCTCAATTTCTATTAAATTTTTTAATTGCTCCTATATACTGTAAAAATAAATGAATATTTATATTTTTTTCCTTTTTTTAGATAATTTAAACTTTCTTTCTAGCCAAGGTAATATATTATCTTCAAAACTAATACATTTTTACTTCTGAATTTATACTTACTTCACTAGGTTCATGTCCATCAAGTGTTAAATAAAAATATCTTATAATCTTTTTCCCCTACTTTTTACAATAATTTTTCATATCTTTCTATTTGTCTATCTCCATCACTAGCATAAATTTTCATTTCGATTGCTATACATAAACTTTTACTTTCGATAACAAAGTCAATTCTTCCATTTTTTTATCACATGCCTCTAGATATAGAAATTTTTTTCTTTTTAAAAATTCTTTTTTATTTTAGTTTTTAGAAAATCCTAAAACTTTTTTTCTAAAAAAATGAAGAAAAAAAGGTTTCTTTTTTTCATTTGTTTCCCATTTACAATCCAGTAGAAATTCTAAAATTTTTTTGCATGAGCTGAAGCTTCTTTTTGTGTCCATTTCTATTATGTTTAATATATTTAATCTTGGACTGTCTTTTAATAAATATTCTTTTTCAAAATGGTTTAGCAATCTTTTAATAATTTTTGAGCCTTTTTTTATATCTTTTTTCATCAAACTCTTTATTTTTCTTCCATATACTTCCTCCCTAAATTTTTATTTTTTTATTTAAAAATTAATAATATTTCAAAATATAAACCCTCAATTTTATCAACCCTCTATATCTTATTATGTATATTATATTAAATTATAGCGACATATAATGTCATATTTTAAAAAAATTTTTTTAAATTTTAGTTTACGTTAATATATTATACTATATTATTATTTTTTTGTTAAATATTTTCACATGAATTTTTAACTAAATAATAGTATGAACTATTTCAATTTTAAGTATTTTTTAGGAAGAAATCTTTTACTTTGATACATTTATTTCTTAAAAAAATAGGAAAAGTAGAGTCTTTTATTTGATTTTATTCAAGAAAATAGCTATAATATTATAAGGAGAATTTTAGTTTCTAATTTTTTTAGATATTTACATTGAACAACAAATTCAATATATAAGGGAGATAAGATGGTAAGAAAAATTAAAACTTGAAAAATTATTTAAACACAGAAAAAAATCTAATGATTTTTTTAGAAATGGCATATAATGCTGAAACGCAAACTAAGGCAAAAAGTTATTTAAAAAAAGGCTTTAGAACTTGATCCAGATAATTTAGATGCTGAATTAGCTCTAGCAGATATTAGTTCAAAATCACAATTAGACTTTCTTAAAAACAGAAGATATTATTGCTCATGGTAACAAATTAATGGAAGAACAAGGGTATTTTTGAAAAAGGACTGTATAGGGATTTTTTTGGTTAATTTTTGAAACTCGTCCTTATATGAGAGTGAGATATCGTTATTTAATGTTACTTTTTAGAATGTAAAATGTTAAAAAAAGCTATACATGAATGTGAGGAAATGCTTAAATTATGTGAAAAATGATAACTTAGGTGTAAGATATATTTTAATACATCTTTATACTTTTTGGGAAGACGAAAAAGTCCGTTTTAAATTTATGTAAAAAAACTTAAAATGTTAAAGACTACTCAATTGTTATTTCCTCTTTCTGTTCTTTATTATAAATTATTAGATTTTTAAAAAGGCTGAAAAATATTTGTTAGAATTAGCTGAAACTAATAGATATACTAAAGAATTTTTTTAAAGCATTTCTTGAAGAAAGAATAGATGAATTTGAATTAGAAGATTATGGTTATAGACCTTTTTACAATAGATGAATTAATCGTAACCTTTATGGAAAAATTTATATTTGTATTGCAATCTTATAGAATATTTCTCATGGGGATATGATATTTTTAAAGAAAAAGATAAAATAATAAAAATAAGAAGCTGTTGCAAATTAATAAGGTTTTGCTTGTTAAATTGTAATAGCTTTTTTTCTAGGAACTATATTTCTATACTAAATTTTTTTAAATTTAAGTTCAATATATTTTTGTTAAAATTATTGAAAAAAATATAAATAAAAATTATTTTTTTAGGTTCGTATATATCAACTCCAATTTTTTATTTGTTAAATTGCTTTTTTTATTTTTTTGTAAATTGATAGAATAAGTCAAGAAAAAGAAATAAATCAATTTTTTTAAAAAGAAAGTGGAGGAGAAACAAATGATATATAATAACTTACTAGATTTAATTGGGAATACACCTGTTGTAAAGGTTGATTTTTAAAGATGAAAAATATTGCAGATGTATATGTAAAACTTGAAAAAAATTCAATTTAAGTGGAAGTGTTAAAGATAGAGCAGCTTTTAGGAATGATAGAAGCTGCAGAAAGAGATGGTTTATTAAAAAGAAGGTAGTGTTATAATAGAACCTACATCAGGAAATACAGGAATAGCACTTTCATTAATCGGAAGATTAAAAGGATATAAAGTTGTAATCGTTATGCCAGATACTATGAGTATAGAAAGAAGATCAACTTTAAAAAGCATATGGAGCAGAACTTATCTTAACAGATGGAAGTAAAGGAATAGGAGAAGCAATTGCAGTTGCAGAAAAAAATTAGTTGCAGAAAATCCAAATTACTTTTATGCCACAACAATTTAATAATAAAGCTAATCCAGAAAAAAACACTATGAAACAACAGGAAAAGGAAATATTAGATGACTTTAAAGTTGTAGATGCTTTTTGTTGCAGGTGTTGGAACAGGAGGAACTTTAGTAGGAATAGGAAAGAGACTAAAAAGAAAGATCAAAAGATACAAAAAGTAATTGGAGTTGAACCTAGTACATCAGCTGTTCTTTTCAGGAGAAGCACCTGGAAAACACTCTATACAAGGTATAGGAACAGGATTTGTTCCAGAAAAACTATGATGCTACTGTTGTAGATGAAGTTATAAAAAAATATCTTCAGAAGAAGCGTTAGAATATGCTAAAAAAAGCTTCTCATGATTTTTGGATTATTTGTAGGAATTTCATCAGGAGCAAAACATTGCTGCAGCTTATCAAGTTGCAAAAAGACTAGGAAAAAGGTAAAAACAGTTGTTACAATAGCTCCAGATGGTGGAGAAAAATATCTATCTATTGAAGCATTTTTTTAACAAAATAAAAGATAAAACTATAGTTAAGAGGAGTAAAGAAAAAGTGAATATTTTTAAATGGTTAAAAAGGATGAATTTTTTTAAATATACAACAAAAAGGATCCAGCAGTAAAAAAAGCAAATTAGAAATAATATTATATGCTTCTTTTCATGCTGTGTTATACCATAAATTAGCTCACTTTCTTTATAAATGTAAGTTATACTTTTTAGCTAGACTTATATCACAGATAGCAAGATTTTTTTAACAGGAATTGAAATACATCCAGGAGCAACATTAGGAAGAAGAGTGTTCTTTGATCATGGAATGGGAATAGTGATAGGTGAAACAGCTATCGTAGGAGATGACTGTGTAATATTTCATGGAGTGACTTTTAGGTGGGCTTAGTTCAAAAAAACCTAATCAAACAAATAGTAGCAAGAGACATCCTACTATAAAGAATAATGTTATGCTTGGAGCAGGAGCAAAAACTTTTTAGGAGATATAACTATAGGTGAAAATGTAAAAGTTGGAGCCAATGCAGTTGTTTTTAACAGATGTGCCTGATAATGCTGTAGCAGTAGGAATTCCTGCTAGAATTATTGTCAAAGAGTAGTTCCTTAATCATAATAATTATATAGAAAAAAAGCTGTTATTTTATTAACAGCTTTTTTTACATAGAATTTAGATTTTTTTATATCATCATAATTTCCACTTTCAAATTTTTTTACTACATAAGAGCAAACAGGATGAACTTTAAAATTATTTTTTTCTAGCATAGTCTACAGCAACATCTAAAAAGCTTTTCCAGCTATACCTTGACCTTTTTAATTTATCTGAAACAACTGTATGATCAAAAAAATTAAAGTATTTCCATTTCTTTTTATATTCAAGTCTTGCTAAGATTTCTTTATTATCATCATATATATAGAAACCATTTCCTTCATAGTGAACGATATCATTCATTTTTTTATACCTCCTAAAAAAATATTTTTTTGTTAAGATAATTATAACAGAAAAAAAGTCAAAAATTGAGAAATATTTTTATAATTTTTTTCAAAATTAAATTTTTTTATTGAAAAGTAAAAAGAAAAAAATATAAAAATAGAAAAAAATAAAAAAAAATTTTAAAAATTTTTTTGTTGACAAAGTTTATTTTTAAATGTTATTATAACTGATGTCAATGAGACAAGGACATTAGCAACAGAATAGAGAAAAAGACAAAAAAAGCAACCATAAATTTGGTGTTAAATTAAAAATAGCAAAAATGAGCTATTAAAAAGATTGAACGAAGAGTTTGATCCTGGCTCAGGATGAACGCTGACAGAATGCTTAACACATGCAAGTCTACTTGAACTTCGGTTTGGGTGGCGGACGGGTGAGTAACGCGTAAAGAACTTGCCTCACAGTTAGGGACAACATTTGGAAACGAATGCTAATACCTGATATTATGATTTTTAGGGCATCCTAAGATTATGAAAGCTATATGCGCTGTGAGAGAGCTTTGCGTCCCATTAGCTAGTTGGAGAGGTAACGGCTCACCAAGGCGATGATGGGTAGCCGGCCTGAGAGGGTGAACGGCCACAAGGGGACTGAGACACGGCCCTTACTCCTACGGGAGGCAGCAGTGGGGAATATTGGACAATGGACCAAAAGTCTGATCCAGCAATTCTGTGTGCACGATGACGTTTTTTTCGGAATGTAAAGTGCTTTCAGTTGGGAAGAAAAAAATGACGGTACCAACAGAAGAAGTGACGGCTAAATACGTGCCAGCAGCCGCGGTAATACGTATGTCACAAGCGTTATCCGGATTTATTGGGCGTAAAGCGCGTCTAGGTGGTTATGTAAGTCTGATGTGAAAATGCAGGGCTCAACTCTGTATTGCGTTGGAAACTGCATGACTAGAGTACTGGAGAGGTAAGCGGAACTACAAGTGTAGAGGTGAAATTCGTAGATATTTGTAGGAATGCCGATGGGGAAGCCAGCTTACTGGACAGATACTGACGCTAAAGCGCGAAAGCGTGGGTAGCAAACAGGATTAGATACCCTGGTAGTCCACGCCGTAAACGATGATTACTAGGTGTTGGGGGTCGAACCTCAGCGCCCAAGCTAACGCGATAAGTAATCCGCCTGGGGAGTACGTACGCAAGTATGAAACTCAAAGGAATTGACGGGGACCCGCACAAGCGGTGGAGCATGTGGTTTAATTCGACGCAACGCGAGGAACCTTACCAGCGTTTGACATCTTAGGAATGAGACAGAGATGTTTCAGTGTCACTTCGGTGAAACCTAAAGACAGGTGGTGCATGGCTGTCGTCAGCTCGTGTCGTGAGATGTTGGGTTAAGTCCCGCAACGAGCGCAACCCCTTTCGTATGTTACCATCATTAAGTTGGGGACTCATGCGATACTGCCTACGATGAGTAGGAGGAAGGTGGGGATGACGTCAAGTCATCATGCCCCTTATACGCTGGGCTACACACGTGCTACAATGGGTAGTACAGAGAGTCGCAAAGCCGCGAGGTGGAGCTAATCTCAGAAAACTATTCTTAGTTCGGATTGTACTCTGCAACTCGAGTACATGAAGTTGGAATCGCTAGTAATCGCGAATCAGCAATGTCGCGGTGAATACGTTCTCGGGTCTTGTACACACCGCCCGTCACACCACGAGAGTTGGTTGCACCTGAAGTAGCAGGCCTAACCGTAAGGAGGGATGCTCCGAGGGTGTGATTAGCGATTGGGGTGAAGTCGTAACAAGGTATCCGTACGGGAACGTGCGGATGGATCACCTCCTTTCTAAGGAGTATATGTCTTTCTCTATTCTATTGGTAATGTTCTTCAGAAGCTATTGCACTGAACATTGGAAACTATATAGTAGAACAAACAAGAAAAAAAAATTAACTCTAACAATTTCTTAGAGTTAGCTGTCAAAAAAATAGGTTAAAATAATTAAGGGCACACAAAGGATGCCTAGGTAGTAAGAGCCGATGAAGGACGTGGTAAGCTGCGATAAGCCCTAGATAAGTTGCAATCGAACGTAAGAGTCTAGGATTTTCGAATGGAGCAATCTATTAAGATGGAGTCTTAATACGAAAAGAGGAACCGCGTGAACTGAAACATCTAAGTAACGCGAGGAAAAAGAAAGTAAAAAAACGATACCCAAAGTAGCGGCGAGCGAAATGGGTCAAGCCTAAACCTTAAATATGTCAAGGATACAGCCGTTGTATTTAGGGGGTTGAGGGACAGAGTAGTGAAGAACTGTAAGATATTCAATATGGTGTATTGATGAATTGGAATTGTCTGGAAAGGCGAACCGTAGAAGGTGAAAGTCCTGTACAAGTAAATCCTTACACATATAACTCTGCTCCCAAGTAACATGGAACACGAGGAATTCTGTGTGAATCTGTGAGGACCATATCTCATAAGGCTAAATACTCTTACTAACCGATAGCGCATAGTACCGTGAGGGAAAGGTGAAAAAGAACCCCTGGAGGGAGTGAAATAGAACCTGAAATTGTGTGCTTACAAGCGGTCAGAGCCAGCAATGGTGATGGCGTGCCTTTTGGAGAATGATCCTGCGAGTTACGTTAAACGGCGAGGTTAAGTATAACGGAGCCGAAGGGAAACCAAGTCTTAATAGGGCGATTTAGTCGTTTGGCGTAGACGCGAAACCTGGTGATCTAAACCTGTCCAGGATGAAGCTGTGGTAAGACACAGTGGAGGTCCTAACCCACCGCCGTTGAAAAGTTGGGGGATGAGGTAGGTTTAGGGGTGAAAAAGCCAATCGAACCAGGAGATAGCTCGTTCTCTCCGAAATGCATCTAGGTGCAGCCTTGAGTGTTCAATTATGGGGGTAGAGCACTGAATGATCTAGGGGGCGTATTGCTTACTGAAATCAATCAAACTCCGAATACCATAATTTAGAGCTCAGGAGTGAGACTATGGGAGTTAACTTCCATTGTCGAAAGGGAAACAACCCAGACCACCAGCTAAGGTCCCTAATTATAACTAAGTGGGAAAGGAGGTGGAGATTCACAAACAACTAGGAGGTTGGCTTAGAAGCAGCCATACCTTTTAAAGAGTGCGTAATAGCTCACTAGTCGAGAGTCTCTGCGCCGACAATGTAACGGGGCTAAGTTATAAACCGAAGCTGTGGAATCCGTAAGGATTGGTAGGAGAGCGTTCTGTAGGCCGTTGAAGGAGAAGGGTAACCGACTCTGGAGGTATCAGAAGTGAGAATGCAGGAATAAGTAGCGAGAAAGGGGGCGAGAATCCCCTCGCCGGAAGACCAAGGTTTTTCAGGGTAAAGCTTGTCTTCCCTGAGTAAGCCGGACCCTAAGCCCAGGCTATAATGCGTAGGCGAATGGAAAACAGATTAATATTTCTGTGCCAGTCATATATTGTGATGGAGGGACGCAGAAGGGTATGCGCGCGGACGAACGGAAGTGTCCGTAGAAGTATGTAGGATGACTTGATAGGAAAAATCCATTGAGTTATATCTGAGGTATGATATACAGTCGTAAGATGAATGCGCAAATCCCACGCTGCCAAGAAAAAGCTTCTAACGTTAATATTTGACTGCCCGTACTGCAAAACCGACACAGGTGGTCAGGATGAGAAATCTAAGGCGGACAGGCTAACTCTCGTTAAGGAACTCTGCAAAATAACCTCGTAACTTCGGGAGAAGAGGAGCCCTTGAGGGTCAGTATCCACGCGATACAAAGCGCTCGAGGGTCGCAGTGAAGAGGCTCAAGCAACTGTTTAACAAAAAAACACAGGTCTATGCTAAGCTGGAAGGCGATGTATATGGGCTGACACCTGCCCAGTGCTGGAAGGTTAAGAGGAGGAGTGAGAGCTCCGAATTGAAGCCCCAGTGAACGGCGGCCGTAACTATAACGATCCCTAAGGTAGCGAAATTCCTTGTCGGGTAAGTTCCGACCCTGCACGAATGGTGTAATGATTTGAGCGCTGTCTTGACGGGAGGCCTGGTGAAATTGTATTACCGGTGAAGATACCGGTTACCTACAGTAGGACGGAAAGACCCCATGGAGCTTTACTGTAGCTTGGTATTGGGTTTTGGCATTGCATGTATAGGATAGTTGGGAGACTGATGATGATATGGCGCTAGCTGTATCGGAGTCATCGGTGGAATACCAACCATTCAATGCTGAAATTCTAATCTGTGGTTTGTAGCCACGGAGACAGTGCTAGGTGGGCAGTTTGACTGAGGGCGGTCGCCTCCGAAAGAGTAACGGAGGCGTTCAAAGGTTCTCTCAGGTTGGATGGAAATCAACCATAGAGTGCAATGGCATAAGAGAGCTTGACTGCAAGACTGACGGGTCGAGCAGATGCGAAAGCAGGACATAGTGATCCGGCGATTCCGAATGGAAGGGTCGTCGCTCAACGGATAAAAGCTACCCTGGGGATAACAGGCTGATCCTACCCGAGAGTCCATATCGACGGTAGGGTTTGGCACCTCGATGTCGGCTCATCGCATCCTGGGGCTGGAGAAGGTCCCCAAGGGTTGGGCTGTTCGCCCATTAAAGCGGTACGTGAGCTGGGTTCAGAACGTCGTGAGACAGTTCGGTCCCTATCCACTGTAGGCGTTAGAATATTGAGAAGACCTGTCCTTAGTACGAGAGGACCGGGATGGACAAACCTCTGATGTACCAGTTGTCACGCCAGTGGCACAGCTGGGTAGTCACGTTTGGAATAGATAACCGCTGAAAGCATCTAAGCGGGAAACTAACTTCAAGATAAGTATTCTTTAAGATACCTTCGAGCCTAGGAGGTTGATAGGTTGGGGGTGTAAGTGCAGCAATGCATTTAGCTGACCAATACTAATTATCGAAGTTTTAATCTAAGTTTGTTTTTTTACTATATAGTTTCAAGTGTTCAGACTTGCACATAATAAATTTATGTGATACAATATATATGCTTGGTGAGTATAGCTATGGGGGTACACCTAGTTACATTCCGAACCTAGAAGTTAAGCCCATATACGCTGATGGTACTTGGCTGGAAGCGGCCTGGGAGAGTATGGATTTGCTAAGCAAACATTAAGAGAGAAGCTAATGTTTTCTCTTTTTTTATTTTTGAAAATTTGTTTTGAATTTTCTGTAAAAATGGTAAAATAAACTATTAATTAAAAAAATAAATAAGAGGTGCTATATGATTTATTATATTTATCATAGTGGATTTGTGCTGGAGTTAGAAAAAAAGTATTTTTAATATTTGATTTTTTTATAGAATTCCAACTGATAAGAAAAAAATGAAGAAGAAAAGTTTTATAAGTAAATTTATAAAAAGAACTGATAAAAAAAGTTTATGTATTTTTCTTCACATAGTCATAGTGATCATTTTAATAAAGAAATATTAAAATGGTTAAACTTTAAATGAGAAATATTAAATATATTTTAAGTGATGATATAAAGATACATAAACATAAAAAAACTTTTACTTTACGAAGGAGGGAGATAGCTTTTGAACTAGATAATTTAAAGATAAGTACTTTTGGTTCAACAGATTTAGGTTCTTCTTTTTATGTTAATGTTGAAGATAAAAAAATATTTTTCCACTCTGGAGACTTGCATCTATGGCATTGGGAAGATGACACTCCTGAAGAAGAAAAAAACAATGTATGATGCCTATATGTCAGAGTTGGAGAAAAATAAAAAAATTAGCTAGAATAGATATAGCCTTTGTGCCTGTAGACCCAAGATTAGGAGTTAATACACTAGAAGGGTGTAGAATTATTCTATAAAGTTTTAAAGCCGAAAATTAATAGTTCCTATGCATTTTTCTGATGACTATAGTCAAATGAAAAAAACTTTTATAGATACTTTTAAAAAAATATTAAAGATGTCGAAGTTATAGAAATAGATGAGAGTATGAAAAAAATATTGGAGTGATTATGGTAGATGTTAGTTTTTATATGCTAGTTGAAGAAGAGGGAAGTTTCTCACTAGCCCTGTATGATTCTGAAAAGAATGTGATTAGTAATTACTCTAATTTAAGACAGAATGTAGTAAACGATTATATAGAAAAATTTAGAGAATGAAAGAGAATTTTTCATCAGTTGGGATGAAAAAGAAAAGTGAATATTTAAGTATAGATAGTACTTTATTAAAATATCTTTTTAGAACATGGAAATTTTTGTAAATAGTGATTTTTGAAAAAAATAGAAAAAAAGTGAATTAACGAATATATCTCTTTTAATAAGAGAAAATCGTGAAATAGAGGATAAAGCTAGATATTTTTTTATTGAAATAAATGATAATCTTTTTATCTAAGAAAAAAATATTATAGATAACTATATTTATTCACAAGGAGTATTTTTATGAGGTTAAAGGTTTAGGTGAATTTACTCTTGATGAACTATTCCAAAAATATAGATAAATATGAGCTTGAAACTTACTGTTCTTTAATCTTAAAAAAATTATAACAATGTAGAATTAAAAATATGAAGATTACGAAACTATAAATGCTGAGGAGAAACTTGCTATTCCACAGATAATAATAGAAAAGATTTCTTTTGATAACAGTCTTTATTTAAAGATTAATTCTATTATTTCTACAATGGACTATGATTTTTTTAAGAAAAAAATAATTTAGAAAAATATTGTTACTGTAAATGAAGTTGAGAAAGAAGCTGGAAATATCTAAGATTAAACTTAGAAAATTTAAGTTCAGATATGTTGGAGATAGTGAAAAGTTTTAGTTAAGCTTCAAAAAGAATACAGGTTTAAAAGTCTTCATACTATATAGATAATGAAAACTTTATTATCTTAAATGAAGAAATAGCGAAAGGAGTTTGTAAAGAAAGAGTTACTTCAACTAGCTAATAAATACAGTATCATAGGTACTGATAAGTTAAGAAAATATAATATAAAGGCTGTAAGACCTAGATTAAGTGGAAAATTTAGTTATCATCTTAATTATCTTGAAGGAGAAGTTGACATTGAAATTGAAGGCGAAAAAAATTCTCTATACAAGAGCTTTTTAAATAAGTATAGAAAAGATGAATATATAGTTTTTAAGTGATGGAACAAATGCTTTTGATAAACAGAGAGTATATAGAGAAGTTGCAAAAGAATATTCAAAGATGAGGATGAAAAATAAGGTAAAAAAATTTCTTTCTTTGATATGCCTATAGTTCAAGATATACTTGATGAGAAAAACTTTTGATAATGAATTTGCAGGAAATAAAGATTTCTTTGAGGGAATAAATAAAGATCAATGAAAATGACATAGTTTTCCCTAAATTAAATGCAACTCTTAGAGATTATCAAAAATATGGGATACAAATGGCTAAAGTATCTAACAGATAATAGATTAGGAGCTTGTTTAGCTGATGATATGGGGCTAGGGAAAGACTTTACAAGCCATAGCTTTAATTTCTAAAAACTCATGAAGAGAAGAAGAAAAGATCTATGGTTATAATGCCTAAGAGCTTAATATTTAACTGGGAAAGTGAAATTAAAAAAAGTTTGCACCAAACTTAAAAAAATAGCTGTGTATTATGGTATAAATAGAGAACTTTCTATATTGAAGAAAGCAGATGTTGTATTGACAACCTATGGGAACTATAAGGAAATGATATTGAAAAATCTTTTTAAAAGAAAAAAATTTGATTTACTTGTATTAGATGAATCTCAAAATATAAAGAATATCAATTCACAAACTACAAAGGCAGTATTACTTTTTAAATGCTGAAAAAAAGAGTAGCTTTAAGTGGGACACCTGTTGAAAATAATTTATTGGAGCTATATTCTCTATTTAGATTTTTTTAAATCCTGAGATGTTTGGAACAGTACAAAGTTTTACTAATAACTATATAATACCTATACAAAAAAATACTCAGATACTTCTACTATAGAAGAATTGAGAAAGAAGATTTATCCTTTCTTACTGAGAAGAGTAAAAAAAGAAGTTTTTAGCAGATTTACCAGATAAAGATAGAAAAAAACTAGTATATGTTGACATGAATGAAGAACATAGAAAATACTATGAAGAAAAAAAGAAAATATTATTATTCTCTTTTAGAAAACAACACTTCAAGTCAAGGGACTTTCGATAAGTTTTTTTGTACTTCAGGCAATAAATGAACTAAGACATATAGTGAGTTCACCTGAATTAGATAATAACAAAAATAATTTCAAGTAAGAAGGAAGTTTCTGATAGAGAATGTTATTGAAGCTATAGAGAAATGACCATAAAGTATTAATTTTTCGTAAACTATTTATCTTCAATAGAAAGTATATGTAATTCATTAAAAAGAAAATAAGATTAAATTTTTTTAAAAATGACTGGACAAACTAAAGATAGACAAAGTCTAGTTGATAAGTTTCAAAGTGATAATAGATATAAAGTTTTTTTGTTATGACCCTAAAAAAACAGGGGGAGTAGGTTTAAATTTAGTATCAGCTGATACAATCTTCATCTATGACCCTTGGTGGAATAAAAACAGTTGAAAATCAAGCTATAGACAGAGCATATAGATTAGGACAGGATAAAAACTGTATTTGCCTATAAAATGATTATGAGAAACACAATAGAAGAAAAAAATACTAAAATTACAAGAAATCAAAGATAAACTATTGGACGATTTAATCTCTGAAGATAATTTATCAACAAAAAAACCTTTTCTAAAAATGATATAGAATTCATTTTAGGAAATTAGGAGAGCATAAAATGATGAATGAACTTGAACATATATTGAGCAAGAGATATAAGCAAGAAGCATTATTTGGACTTTTTTTCAAAAGATATTTTTGTGGATTGGATAGCAGATGCTTATATAGCTAAAGATATGAATATATTTGAGATTTCAGCAATCAATGAAAAAGACAGATAAAGAAGTATTAGTTAAATTTTTTTAGCTGAATTTTATGGGAACGAAGAAATTTTTAAGAAGATTTTTTTGAAACTTTACCAGAAGAAGTAAAAGAAATTTTTTTAAAGTAGTTGTTTGGGAAGAAAAAAATTTTCTATAAAAAAAGAAGACTTAAAAAAAGTATCTTGAAAGCTATGTAGACAAATTTGAGAAAAGAAGCCTATGCACCAAAAAGAAGAATATCTATTTTTTTGACTTAGATGAGTTTGATAAAGATATGAATACCTCTTTTTCTATGAAAGATGATATAGCTAGATTTATCAGAAACTATATAGACACTAAACCAAAAGATTATTACTTACATAAAAGCAGAAGAAGAAAATATAGTTTTTTTAAATTATATAAAGATAACAATGAAAATGAATTTATTAATAATATGAACTTTTTATTTAGATTTTTTTATAATTCAGGAGAAAACCCTATTTCAAGCAGTGGAAAAAAATTTTTAAAAGATTTTTAAAAAGAACATGCAAAAAAACACTGTGGTATAACTGAATATTACAACGATGTAAAGGGACTTGAATTTTTTAAAAACAGAAACTTTATGCTTAATATTGACCTTATTAGAGAAAAAAATATAGAGTAAATACTTACTTTAATAATAAAAATATAAAAAAAATATTTTTAAATGACTTTATGACAGCTGAAACTTTTTGAGAAGAGTGATAACTATATTTACACTAATCTATTTTTTTAAATTTCTTAAAAAGGAACTAGAAATATTTGGGAACATCCTGAAAAATATAAAGGAAGTTTTAAAATCTTTAGTGGAACTTTTTAAAAAGAAATGCCAGAAAAATGAAGTTGTTAGTATAGAAAAATATATTAAAGGCTTTTTGTATATAGAGGAAAAAAATATAGAGCTTATAACATTTAAGGATGTAAAAGACTATATCTATATAAATGAAGCTAATGGAGAAAGAGCTAAAATTACAGACTACAGTCAATATAAAGACTATATAATAGAACCTTTTATTAAAAGTTATATATTCCTATTAGGAATATTTGGAGTTTTTTTGAAATTTTTCTATGAAAAGCCATTTTTTTCAAAAAAAGGGACTTTACCTAAAAGAATAACTATCTATCTAAAGTATGATGGTTTAAAAATATGTGAGATTAACAAATTTAGGTAGATTTATCTTTTGGACATACAGAAAGATATGAATTACCTAAAATCAATGAAAAAAAGCTGAAATAGAGCTTGATGATAAAAAGACAATTTGTTACAATTGTAGGAGAAGCACCTGCAAAGATGATGTTCTTTGAAAAAAATAGGAACCAAAGTAAAAGACAATATGTTTAAATTGACTTATGATAGCTTTTATTAAAGGGTATAAAGACCTATGATGAGTTAATGGAAAGAATAGAAAAATTTAAAGAAAATATAGACAATAAAAAGCTTTACATCGAATTGGGAAGATTTCTTTGAAAAATTTAGAAAAGAAATTTAATTCTGTAAAAATTGAAGATGACTATATAGTCTTAAAAATTAAAAAAATAATAAGGAATTAATTCAAACTGTTATTAGAGATAAAAAGATTTAAAAACCTTGGCTTTAAAAGGAGAAGAATATCATTTACTTGTAAAAAGAGAAAATTTAAAAAGAGCTTATAAAGATTTTTTTCTGAATATGGATATTATATAGTTGAATAGGGGGAGCCTATGGAGAATAATTTTTGTTCATTTGAATTTACATACTGAATATAGCCTTTTTAGAAGGTGTAAATAGCATAGATAGTTTTTTTAACAAGAGCAAAAAGAATTAGGGTATGAACTCTTTGGCTGTGACAGACTATGCCAATATGTTTCTGTGCTATTGAATTCTATGAAAAGGCTAAGAAGATGGGAATCAAACCAATTATTGGTTTAGAACTTCCACTTTTACGAAAAAAAGAAGAGCAAAAATATTTTTTTACCTTGACTTTGCTTGCTAAAAGATTATGAAGGCTATAAAAAAATTTAGTAAAATTAGCCTCTGAACTATATAAGAAAAAAAGATAATAGAGAATTAAGAATAAGTAAAGAGATATTAAAAGAACATAGCAAGGGCTTGATAGCACTTTTCTTCTTCTATGAAGGGAGAAATAGGGAAGGCTATTTTTAATGAATTTCCCTAGTGAGAAAGCTAGATAAAATAGTTGATGAATATATAGAAATATTTTTCAAAAGAGAATTTCTATTTAGAGATACAGGCTAATGAACTTCTTGAAACTAAAGTAATCAATGATAAATTCTATGAGATAGCAAAGTTAAAAAAATATAGAATTAGTGGCAACCAATAATGTTCACTATGTTGATAGAGATGGCTATGAATTACAAGACATAGTAATTTGTATACAGTCAGGTTGGAAGCTTAAAGATAAAAAAATAGAAAAAGAGCTGTCTCAAAAAGAATTGTATTTAAAATCAAAAGAAGAAATGCAAAGAAGCCTAGATGAAAGATTTCATAAAGCTATAGAAAAACACAAACTATATAGCAAGTTTATGTAATTTAGAAATAGAAATTTGGAAATTTACAGTTCCCATATTATGAAGTTCCTAATCAATATTCAGGAATGGATGAATATTTAAAAATCTATATGTTATGAAAAATATTAAAAAAATATATAAAGAAAATCTGACTAAAGATATCTTAGAAAGACTTGAATATGAACTCTCAGTTATTATAAAAATGGGATATTCAGGATACTTTATAGTAGTTTGGGACTTTATAGCTTATGCTAAGAGAAATGGCATACCCTGTTGGGACCGGGAAGAGGTTCAGCAGCAGGAAGTTTAGTTGCCTACTGTCTAGGAATAACTATGATAGATCCTATAAGGTATAACTTTACTTTTTGAAAGATTTTTTTAAATCCTGAAAGAATATCTATGCCCGGATATAGATATAGACATCTGTCGTGAAAGACGTGATGAGCTTATAGACTATGTTGTGCATAAATATGGAAGGGAAAGAGTTGCCCATATCATAACCTTTGGTAGAATGAAAGCAAGGGCAGCAATAAGAGATATAGGTAGAGTTTTAGATATTGATTTGAAAAAAATAGATAGGTTGAGTAAATTAGTTTCTTCTTTTTCAAACTTTAGAAAAAAACTTTAAAAAGAAAATGTAGAAGTTGCAAAAACTATATACAACAGATATTGAATTACAAAAGGTAATAGATCTATCAATAAGAATTGAAAATAAGATAAGACATGTATCTACCCATGCAGCTAGGTATTCTTATAACTAAAGAAGACTTAGATAGAACAGTTCCTATTTACTTAGATGAAAAAAAGAAGGAGTTATAGCAACTCAATATCAAATGAAAGAGCTTGAGGATCTAGGGCTTTTTAAAAAAATAGATTTTCCTAGGTTTAAAAAAATCTTTCAAATATACAAAGAACAATAGACTATATCAAAAAAATATAAAGAAATATAGATATAGAACTATATAAAATTCCACTTGATGATAAAAAGGTTTTTTTGAAATGCTATCACAAGGAGATTCAACAGGAGTTTTTTTCAGTTAGAGTCAACAGGAATTAGAAAAAAATAATGAAGAGATTAAAACCAAATAAACTAGAGGATATAGTGGCACTATTGGCTCTATATAGACCAGGACCTTTACAGTCAGGAATGGTTGATGATTTTATCAATAGAAAAAAATGGTAAAGAGAAAATAGAATATCCACATAAGAATTTGGAGATAATCTTTAAAAAGAAACTTATGGAGTAATTCTCTATCAAGAACAGGTTATGAAAAATAGCAAGTTATATGGCAAAACTATAGTCTTGGAGAAGCAGATTTATTAAGACGGGCTATGGGGAAAAAAAGAACTTTGCCATAATGAGAGAAAAATAGAGAAAAGTTTCATACAAAGAGCTGTTGAGAATAATTATACTGAAGAGAAAGCTGACGAAATATTTGAATTAATAGATAAGTTTGCAGGTTATGGTTTCAATAAATCTCACTCTGTAGCCTATGCTATGATTTCATATTGGACAGCTTACTTTGAAAGGCACATTATCCTGCTTTTCTATTTTGCTGCTATTATGACTTCAGAAATTTCTGAAACAGGTGATGTTGCATATTACTTTTAATGATGCAAAAAGAGCATAGAATAAGTATATATCCGCCTAATGTAAATACTCCAAGTGCATATTTTTGAAATAAAAAAATGATGGAATAAGCTACTCTTTAGCTGCAATTAAAAAAATCTTGGCTTAAATCTAGCAAAAGAAAATTGTGGAAGATTATGAAAAACATGGTGCTTTATACAAAATTAGATGAATTTTGTACTTAGAAACAAAAAATGGAATGAAATAAAAGAGCATTAGAAGCTTTAATTTTATCAGGTGCTTTAGATGAACTTAGAAGGTAATAGAAAGGAAAAATTCTTATCAATAGATAAGGTACTCGACTTTATGTTTCAAAAGGCTCCAAAAAAACAGATGAAATTCAACAGATGAATCTCTTTGGTGAAGCAAGTAAAGACTATAAATAAATTTACTTTTAACTAATAGTGAGGACTTTAATCTAGATGAAAAAAAGTTGACTAAGGAAAAAGAGTTTTCTAGGTTTTCTATTTAAGTTCACATCCTTTAGATAAGTACAAGGATATAATTACACCTTTTTCTATAAATAAACTTTCAGAAATAGATGTGGAAGAAACTAAAGTTTTAAAAAAACTTTTGGAACTATCACAGGGTCTAAAAAAAACTTTATAACTAAAAAAAGAAGAACAGATGGCTTTATTTTCTATTCTTTGTTATGATAGAGTAATATCTTGTATAGCTTTTCCTAAGACTTATGATAAATATTTTAGAAGAAATTATAGAGAAAGAAAACAGTCTACATTGAAGGAAAAATACAGATAGATGAGTATAAAGGGTGAAAAAAACAACTAAATTACTTAGTAGAAAAAAATAATTTCTTTAGATAAAGCTATATGACTATCCAGCTAAAAAAAGTTATTTGTTTTTAATTGAAGAAGAGGATAGATATAAATATAGTAGACTTAGAGAATTAATTAATTCTAATAAAGGAAATACAGACTTTGTATTTGCCATAAAAAAATAAGAATGAAAAAGAATTCAAAATACAGGTATGAAAAGTAAAACTTAATAGAGAATTCTTTGAGCAATTAGTTGAACTTATGGGACTAAGAAAAATAGATAGAAAAAATTCAAATAAAATGATAAAAAAATTCATAATAATAAAAAAAAGCCTTTTAATCCTAAGATTAAAGGCTTTTATATTTTAATTAATCAGTTTAAGAGATTAGTACCATCCTCTAATTTTTCATAGCTTCAGCTATTCTCTTAATAGATTTCATGTAAGTAGCTTGTCTGAAAGAAATAGGTTGTCCTTTTTCATCAAATTCTTTCTTTAATGCCCATATAGGTTTGAAATGCATCAACCATTGCTCTTTCTTCTTTTTCTTCAACTTCTTTTTCTGTCCAGTAGTATCCATAGATATTTTTGAACCCATTCGAAAGTAAGATACTGTAACTCCTCCAGCATTTGTTAAAAACGTCAGGAGTAACTACTATACCTTTTTATAAAGAACTTCATCAGCTTCTGGAGTTATTGGTCCATTTGCTCCTTCACAGATGATTCCAGCTTTTATTAATTCAGCTTCATGGTTAGTGATAGCATTTTCTAATGCACATGGAGCGATAGCTTCAACATCTAGAGCCCAGAATTCATCCATAGTTAATTCTTTTGCTCCAGGAACTTTTAGTTAAGCTTCCAGCAGCTTTAGCAGCTTCTAATTCTTCAAAATGTGAAATCCTTCAGCTTTATAAACAGCGAAAGCTCCTTTTTCCCTTTTTCAAATTCAGCAACAGCTACAACTTTTCCACCTAATTTCATAATATTTTTTTACAGAGTATTTTCCAACGTTTCCAAATCCTTGAACTGCAACTGTTGCTCCTTTAAGGTCTTTTTCCTAATGCAGTGAAAGCTTCTCTCATAGTTACTGCAACACCGAATCCAGTTGCTTCGTTTCTTCCTTGAGATCCTCCATAAGATAATGGTTTACCTGTGAAAACTCCTATAGTTTGTTCACCAGTTAATTTATTATATTCGTCTTGCATCCAAGCCATGATTTGTCCATTTGTATTTACATCTGGAGCAGGAACGTCTACTTTTTTTCACCTAAGTATTTCCACATTCCTCTTACCCATCCTCTTGATAATTGTTCTAATTCTCTTTGAGATAATTCAGAAGGATCTACAGTAATTCCACCTTTACCTCCTCCATAAGGGATTCCAGTAACTTGACATTTGATACTCATCCATAGAGAAAGAGCTTTTACTTCATCAGAATTAACATTTTGGTGGAATCTGATTCCTCCTTTATAAGGTCCTACAGCATCATTGTGAGCTGATCTGTATCCTTTAAATGTTTTTATAGATCCATCATCCATTCTTACAGGGAATAGTAGATTTCTATTATTCTTTGAGGTTCCTTTAATAATTCATATACTGCTGGGATCCAATCCCTAAAGCATCACATGCTTTTTTTAACTTGTTGTTGTCCGCTTGCTAGTGGGTTTAAAGTTTCTTTACTCATTCTAAATTCCTCCTTAAAATATTAAAAAAATTGATAAACAAAATGACAATTTTTTTGTTTCATTTATATTTTATATTGTATCATATTTTTATTTATATGTCAATATAAAAAAATTTTTTCTAATTTTAATACAAATTGAATTATAATAGAGATTTAGAATATAAATTATTTTTTTATATACTATTTTTTAAAACATTAATTATATATATCAACTATGATTTTTTTATTTATTTATTATTTCAGATTAAATCTTTCATTTCTATATATGTAAATATAAATTTTATAAATATTTACTCTTTTCTTTTTATTTTTTATGTTATAATTAATTTAAGTATAAAACAATTATGATATATTAATTTTTTTAAGGAGGCTGTTTAATGAAAGTTTTATTTTTATGGTGTAAGAGAAGTTGAAGTACCTTTATTTCATGAACAAAATAAGAGATTTGGATTTGATTTAGAATTAATTCCTGATTATCTTAACAGTAAAGAAACTGCTGAAAAAGCAAAAAGGATTTGAATGTGTAGTTCTACGTGGAAACTGTTTTGCTACAAAAGAAGTATTAGATATGTATAAAGAATATGGAGTAAAATATTTATTTCACAAGAACAGTTGGAACTAACCATATTGATGTAAAATATGCTAAAGAATTAGGGATTTAAATTAGCTTATGTTCCTTTCTATTCTCCAAATGCAATAGCTGAATTAGCTGTTTCATTAGCAATGTCTTTATTAAGACACTTACCTTATACTGCTGAAAAATTTAACAAAAAGATTTCACAGTTGATGCTAAAATGTTCTCAAGAGAAATTAGAAACTGTACAGTAGGAGTAGTTGGATTAGGAAGAATTGGATTCACTGCTGCAAAATTATTCAAAGGTTTAGGAGCAAACGTTATAGGATATGATATGTTCCCTAAAAACAGGTGTTGAAGATATAGTTACTCAAGTTTCTATGGAAGAATTAATAGCTAAAAAGTGATATCATAACTTTACATGCTCCATTTATAAAAAGAAAATGGAAAAAAATTGTTACTAAAGAATTTCTTTAAGCAAAATGAAAGAAAATTCAATATTAATCAATACTGCAAGAGGAGAATTAATGGATTTAGAAGCTGTTGTTGCTGCTCTTTGAAAGTGGACATCTAGCTGGTGCTGGTATAGATACTATTGAAGGAGAAGTTAACTACTTCTTTAAAAAAACTTCTCAAATGATGAAGCTAAATTTAAATTAGAATATCCTCTATTCAATAAATTAATAGAATTATATCCAAGAGTTTTAGTAACTCCTCACGTTGGATCTTATACTGATGAAGCTGCATCAAATATGATAGAAACTTCATTAGAAAACTTAAAAGAATACTTAGATACTGGTGCTTGTAAAAAAACGATATAAAAGCATAGTAAAAATTCATAAATAAAAATAAAGCTATTATATTTAGAGAAAACTCTATTTATAATAGCTTTTTTTATCTAGTTCTTTAAAAATTGTAAAAATTTCATCAACTAGTTTCTTGTTTTTTTCTAAAAATACTTGTATGAGTAGTATTTTTCTATAGTTTTTTTAAAGAAGCACCTTCTAATCCTGCAGTTGCTAGAGGAACCATTCCATCATCCTTCTCCTTTTATAAATAAAGAGAAAAGAAAATTATTAGAACTATCTGCTATTAAAATATAGCAAGGATAATCAGGATTTCCTAATTGATTTACAAAACTATCTTTATCAGTTTTCATATCTTTAACAGCAGGACCTATGAAAATAAGGGATTAAATCAGCAATAGGATTGTCTGATAGCTGACTTCCATGTGAAGGTGGAGTAATCAGAACAACCTTTCCCTAAACTAGCTAATTTATTTTCTTTCAAGTAATATCTAAGCAAGCAAGTTCCCATAGAATGAACAACAAAATTTATTTTTCAATTCAGGTAAATTTTTTTAGCTTTTTCTTTCTAAATTAACTTGTTCTAATCTCTTTTACTTGCTCTTCAATATTTGGAGCAATATATTTCTCAGTCATTTCTGCTATGTTTTCATTAACAGTAGGATATTGTATATTTACAACAGTATAGCCATCTTCTGCTAATTTTTTTCATCTATGAATCTTAACTGTTTTTTTCATAACCATAGATACCATTGAAAGTTATAACTATATCTTTTTCTATTTTTATCTTCATTATAATTTCTTTTATTTGATATTTATGAGTTAAAAAAAGATTTTTACAAGCCATAGTATAGCAAATAGAAATTATAATGAGAAAAAAATAAAATTTTTAAAAAAATTTCTTCATATCCTTAATATCACCTTGATAAATAAAAAAATAAGTGAATTACATTCCAGATTTTTTAAGGATAAAAATTAAATAGAATGAGCCGAGTAATTCTCAGCGTGTCTGAAGCCAACTTGTTGCAAGTTTTGCCGAAATTACAGCGAATTTAATTTTTTTATCTGTTAAGAAATCTAGCTAGTAATGAGCTATTTTTTTATTATATTTTATTACTAGTCCGAATATTCTATCTCCACAATCTCCTAGTCCAGGATAGATATATCCATCTTCATTTAGACCTTGATCTATTTTTTTGCAGTGTATATAGGAACATCTGGATGTTTATTTAAAAGTTTAGCTATACCATCTGGAGCAGCAACTAGACACATAAATATGATATCAGTTACTCCTTGTTCTTTTTAAAGTAATCTATAGCATAGACTGCAGAACCTCCTGTTGCAAGCATAGGATCTACAAGTATAACTTTTCTTGAAGCTATATCTGTAGGTAACTTTACAATAGTAATATACAGGTTCTAAAAGTTTCTTCGTTTCTATAAACTCCAATATGACCCAACTTTAGCTGTTGGAATCAGATCTAATATTCCATCTACCATTCCAAGTCCTGCTCTAAGAATAGGAACCAAGGCTACCTTATCCTGTAAAAGTATAGGCTTGTGTTTTCATAAGAGGTGTTGTAACTTCAGTTGTCTCTAACTTTAAAGTTTTTTTAGTTGCCTCATAAGTCATAAGTTTTGCAATTTCATTTAAATTTTCTCTAAATGATTTTAGTATCTGTTTCAACACTTCTAAGAATAGTCATTTTGTGTTCTATCAATGGGTGGTTAATTTCAATTACTGACATATATTTTTCCTCCTTTTTATCATAAAAAAACAGGATAAAAAAATCCTGTCTTTTATTTAATTATTTTTTTACCCAAGTTAAATTTCTTGTTAAATTTGTCAACTCTACCTGCAGTGTCAACAAATCTTTGTTCTCCAGTATAGAATGGGTGTGATTTTTGAGCTAACAGCTACTTTAATTACTGGATATTCTTTTTCCTTCAAAAGTTGTAGTTTCTTTTAGGTACTTTTTGTAGATCTAGTTAAAAAAATTGGTTACCAGCCATATCTTCAAAAAAACAACAACGTTGAATTCAGGGTGTATTCCTTTTTTTCATTTTTTCACCTTCCTAAAATTTTTCTGATATCAAGGATAATTTTTAACATATTTTTTTATTAACAATGCAAGTTAAAATTAAATAAAAAGAGAAAAAAACTTCTCTCTTATTTTTGATAATCTTTTTTAAAAGCAATCTCTTTTAGCTTTCATATATTGATCAGCTGTTATATATTTTTTTCATTTGAATTTGACTTCTTAATCTTTCTTTCATTATAGTAGCTTCTATAGCTCCTATTCTATCAAATAGTTCATCTATTTTTTTAGGTACTTTTTCAGGGTTATCTAAAATATATTTATTGATTTGTAATTCTAGTTGTTTTTCTTTCTAAAAGTCTCAATTCATAATTACTTGAAACTTGATTCATAAGGTCTTTTAGCCTTTTTGATATTTTCAACTTTTTACTCCTGCTGCTCTTAAAGTCGGAATCTTCAACTATACCAAGTCCATTTTTCATCTGAAGCAAATGTAAATATTGAAATTACAAAAAAATAAAATATAAAAAAATTTCTTCATACATCTATCTCCTTGTTTAAATTTGAGTATTGAAAATAAATAGTTCATCTGGATTTAATGTTGTAGTCTTCTTTTTCAACAACACTAGAATTGTCATAAATACTTGTTACTAATGCTTCACGGTCATCAGCAGTAATGACACTAGCAGTATTTATTTCAGGACTAGGTACTGTATTAACAAAAAGAATTATATGTTGACATAGTTACAACACCAACAAAAAAATAATCCAACAGAGAATATAGACATTCTCTTATTCTTTCTTTTTCTTCTTCCAATAAAGCTTTGTATATGTTTGCTCTAACTTTTTCCTTAGGTGACATTTAATTTCCTCCCATATCTTTTGAGTGCTTTATAATACACAGATTTTACAGTAGACAGATTCATATTTTTCATCTCTGCAATTTCTTTTAATTTATATCCATAAATATCTTTTAAGAATAACAATTTCTCTTTCCTTTTTCAGATATTAACTTTTCAGTTTTTTCCTGTAGAATTACTTTTGTATCAAAAATTAACATCTTCTGGTAAAGATAAAACATCATCATTTATTTCAAATTCAACTTTTTCTTTTTGAAAAAATCATAAGTTTTTATTTATTGCAATTCTATATATCCAGGTATATATGTTGCTCTCTTCTCTGAATTTACTCAAATTTTTTATATACGCTTATAAAAGTCTCTTGGCAAATATCTTCAGCATCATCATCGTTTTTGACAACACTTAAAAACTTTGTAATAGACTCTATCAAAATATTCTTCATAAATGTTATCAAAATCCATAGTTTCACTCCAACATTCAAACAAAATTTAACATATTAATATATACTTTAGACTTAGTATCAATAAAAAAAGTTTATTTTTCATTTTTTTAAGTCTTCAGCTATTAATTTCTTTTAGTTCTTCCAATAAATTTTCTTCAGATACCTTTTTAACGACTTCACCTTTTTTTAAATAGTATTCCTATACCTCTACCCGCAGCTACTCCATAATCAGCCTCTCTAGCTTCACCAGGTACCATTTACAACACAGCCCATAACAGCAACTTTAAATTTATTTTTCATTTTTGAAATTCTTCTTCAACTTGTTTAGCTAGACCGATTAAATCAATTTCTGTTCTTCCACAAGTTGGGACAAGAAATAATTTCAACACCTTCATCAGATAAATCTAAGACTTTTTAATATCTCTTTAGCAACCTTTTATTTCTTCAACAGGATTTTTCTGTTAAAGAAACTCTTAAAGTAGCTCCAATTCCCATCAACTAAAAAGAGCACCAATTCCTATTGCTGATTTTACTGTTCCTTGAAATTTTGTTCCAGCTTCAGTAACTCCCTAGATGAAGAGGATAGTCAACAAGAGAGCTTATCTTTTCTATATGCCTCTACCATCATTTTTAACATTACTTGATTTAAGTGAAATTACTATATCAAAAAAATTAAATTTTTTTCAAGTAGTCTAACATGATATAAAGCACTTTCTACTAGTGCTTCTACACAAGGTTTTCCATATTTTTCTAAAATTTCCTTTTTCTATAGAACCTGAATTAACTCCCTATTCTAATAGGAATATTTCTTTTTTTCTTTAGCAGCTTCAACTACTTTTTTACATTCTCATCTGAACCAATATTTCCAGGATTGATTCTTAATTTGTCTATTCCATTTTCTATTGCTAAAAGAGCTAATCTATAGTCAAAATGTATATCTGCAACCAATGGTAGATTTACTCTTTTTTTATTTCTTTTAATTGCTTCAGCTGCTTTGACATTGTTAATAGTCATCCTAACAAGTTGACAACCTGCTTTTTCTAATTCATTTATTTGCTTTTACAGTTGCTTCTACATCAGCTGAATTTGTATTAGTCATAGATTGAATAATTATAGGATTATTTCCACCTATACTTTAAATTTCCAACCTTTTACAATTCTTGTCATAAAATCCTCCTAAAAAAATAAGGAGTCTAAAGAATAGACCCCTTTACTTCATTTACTAACGTAGATATTTCATAGGATTTTTTTAGGAACTCCATTTTGTCTTATTTCAAAAGTGTAAATGAGCACCTGTTGTACGTCCTGAGTTACCAGTCTTTTCCTATTAAATCTCCCTGATTTACATGTTCTCCAACATTAGTAGAAATGACACTTAAATGGGCGTATCTAGTTTCATATCCATTATCATGTCTAATAATAATAATCTTTTCCATATCCACTCATATTACCAGCAAAAGTTACAACTCCAGCTTTTAGCAGCTCTAAGTGGAACATATTTAGCTACTAAGTCAACACCCTGTATGTAAGATATATCTTCTTTAAAACTGGGTGGAATCTATTTCCAAAATGGACTTGATACTCCCTGCATATCTAACTGGATAAGCAAAACCTGCTCCCAGAATATGCAGCTGATCTTTCCTCCATCATCATCATCATCTTGAGGAGTGGAGGAGGTGGAGGTGCAGAACCTTTTGCTCCCTTTTAGGTGGCTTTTTCTGGTTTTTTTCTTTATTCTTTATTTTTTTCTTTTTTTATCTTCTTTAGCTTGTTGAGCAGCTATAAGTCTACCTTCAACATCTTTATATTTTTTTGAATGTTACTCCCTTTTAAGAAGATAGTTGATCCAGCTTTTTACTTTTTAGGATTGATATTGTTATAGTCAACAATATCAACTACACTTATTCCATACTTTTTAGCAATCTTTAGCTAAAGTATCATTTTTCTCTAATTTATAGTAAAGACCATCTATAGAAGGGAAAGTAATTGTATCTCCAACCTTCATTTTTATTATTTAGAGCATCTTTTATTGTTCATTAAAATAGTATCTTGTTTAACACCATACCTTTTAGCAATAGCTGGTATTGTATCTTTCTTTTTAACTTTATATGTAATTTGCTCAGCTCTCTTTGGAGGTGGTGGAGGTGCAGGTTTTTCTTTTTCCTTCTCTTTTTCCCCTCTTTTTATCTTCTTCTACTTTTTCTTCCTTCACAAAAGTTATATTCTTTTTTTCAAAGGTAGTAAAGTTACTTGTTGTTAGCTCTAATCCCTCCATTATCTGCTTCATCAAGTTGAAAAATAATCTGTAAATTGAGTAGTATCAACTACTTCTTTACTTGAAATCATATATAATCTAAAAGAAAATACAACAATAGCTAAAAATTAATAGATATGCCATTGTTTTCCTAACAATTCTTTTTCATAACTTACCTCATAGGACATAGATTATTTATACAGAACCTTAGGTAACTGTCTCAATAATTCGTCATTATTCTTTGTTGTTTTTATAGCCTTAATTAAAGCTGCTGTTGAACTCACTTTATTGTCATAATCATTCAGTAATCTTCTTAAATTCCAAATTTCTTCAATTTGGTTCTTTTTTTAAGAAGTAGTTCTTCTTTTTCTTGTTCCAGATCTTGTGATATCTATAGCTGGGAAAACTCTAAATTCAGCTAATTGTCTATCTAAATAGATATCACAGTTTCCTGTTGATTTAAATTCTTCATAGATAACTTCATCCATTTTACTGCCAGTATCCACAAGTATAGTAGCTATAATAGTCAAGCTACCTCCATTTTTGATATTTCTTGCAGCACCAAAAAAGTTCTTTTGGATGATATAGAGCCATAGGATCTATACCTCCTGATAATAGTTTACCACTTGATGGAATCACTATATTATATGCTCTTGAAAGTCTTGTTAAAGAGTCAAGTAAGATAACTACATTTTCTCCATCTTCAACTTTCATCTTTGCTCTTTCAATTATTTCTTCTGTAACTTTTTATATGATTCTTAGGATCATCATCAAATGTTGAAGCAAAAAAACAGTTGCTCCTTCTACATTTTCTTTAATATCTGTAACTTCTTCAGGTCTTTTCATCTATTAATAATATCCATACATCAGTATCTTTTTTTCACCCTTTTATTATAGCATTAGCAATAGAACTTATAAAAGTTGTTTTACCTGCTTTTGGAGGAGCTATTATTAAATGATCTTTGTCCTTTTTCCAATTGGAGCTATTAAATCAAGAATTCTTCCTGAAATATTATCATGATCCAAACCTAACTTTAATTTGTTCTCTAGGATAAGTAGGAATTAAGTCCTCAAAAGGAACTCTATCAGCTATTTTAGTTTAAATCATCATCATTAACTCTTAAAACTCTTCTTATAGCAAAGTTCTTTTTCCTCACCTATTGGATTTCTAACCTCACCCTAGAATAAGATCTCCTCTTCTCAGTTTGAATTTTTTACTTGTGAAGCTGACATATAAATATTTTTACCTAATGTAGTTTCCTTTTAAGAAACCAAAACCTTCAGGAGCAGTGTCTAGTACTCCATAAGCGAGAACAGTATTGTATCTTCAAGCGTCTCAATTATTAGTGCTTTTAACTCTTCTTTTTGCCCAGAAACCTCTATATCCATAATTTCTAGCAATCTCCTGCAAACTCTTTTTAAATAGAAATTTATTTAAAAATATCCATATTGTCTCCTTTATCTTTTTAATTTAGACTAGTTCTCCATATAGAGTCCAAGTCTTTACATTCATTTATCTTTACATTTACAAATTGCCCTTTTAAAGTTCATATCTCCTTTAAAAAGAACGATTTTTATTTGTAGAAGTTCTTCCTGATAAAACTTCTTTATTCTTTCTTACTAGGATCCTTCTACTAAGACTCTTACTATTTTATCTTTGTATTTACTACTTTCATTGAAAGAACATTTGTTTTTGTACTTTCCATTAACCTTTGTAGCCTTTCTTTTTTTACATTTTCATCTATTTGATTATCCATAGTAGCAGCTTTTGTACCCTTTTCTTATTGAATACATAAACATATATGAGTTATCAAAAGCTAACTTTTTCAACAACGTCAATAGTATCTAAGAAATCTTCCTCTGTTTCTCCAGGGAAGCCAACTATGATGTCTGCTGTTAAAAGCTACATCAGGAATCTTTGATTTTATTTTTGTCAACTAGAGCTAAATATTTTTCTTTTGTATAACCTCTTCCCATTTTTCTTAAGACTTTGTGATGAGCCAGATTGTAAAGGTAAATGCAAACATTTTGATATTTTTGTCGTTTTTGGCAATAACATCTATAACATCATCTGTAAAATCTCTAGGATGTGGAGAAACAAATCTAACTATATAATCTCCTTCAACTTTACAAATTTCTTCTAAAAAGTTTAGCAAAAATTATCTCCATTTTTTTAAAAATCCTTTCCATATGAATTTACATTTTGACCTAATAGAACAATTTCTTTTTGCACCCTTTATTTCACATACTGTTCTACTGACCCCAAAAGTTGGACAAATTAATTTAACTTACTAAATAAGGATTGACTTCTGAAGAAGCAAGGAGTTAATCCTTTTAATTTTTCCTTTATTTTGTTGTTGTAATAATATATATAATCTTCTAATTGCTTAATTTTATCTTCTCTTGTTAATTTACTCACAAAAAATTGCACCTCCAATCTTGTGTCCAAGATTTGTGCAGTACAATTATTTAATTTGCAACAGCCCTTTTATTATATGTTAATTAAATACTATTAAAAGAAGAAGCTTCTATGAAATATTCTTTTTCTTTTATGTTAATAAGTAGTTATATTTTTGTTTTTCATAATGAAAGAGAAAGAAAAATCTCTTGACTATTTTCTTTAAGTGAAAAATTAGATAGTTCACTTTCTTTACAATGAAAATATTCTGAAATTTCTTTCATAATTTTAGTATTTGATAAAAAGTTGGTTCAAATTTTCTCAGCTCTTCTAAAGAATCAAATTCAAAAATAACTTCATCAGGATATTTTTATTTCATTTTTAAACTAGAAATATATCTAATATAAACTTGTTCCCATAATTTTTTTTGGTTTCTTCAGTTTTATATTCATTTTTAATATTTTTGAAAGAATCTGAAAAGCTTTATCAAAATATACATGTCCTAACATAACATAGAATTTTCTCCAATTGTAACTTCTGTAATAAGATTTTCTTTGTCATATTGAATACAATATTCATCAGTTTTTCCATTTATATATATTGCTGAATAATATGCTTGTTCTTCATCTTCTAAAAATACATTTGTAAAATAATCTGAAGAACAGATGTAGGTATTTTCAAGTTTATCTAAAACCTCATTAAAGAAGACGTATTATTATATATATGATAGTCTTCATTATTAACTATTGAAACATTGTATTTATCTTTTAAATAGTAGAACAACTTTTTATAACCAACAACCACTGTTATATCATAAATACCAGTTTTAGTTGCTTGATTTGTCTTTCAATTAAAACTTCTCACGAACTTTTAATAAAGATTTAGGAATTTCAAAAGAAATAGGTACAAATCTTGAAGAAGTCCTCATAAAATAATTGCATTTTTTTCTTCTTACCTCTACTTTCTTTGTTAATATAATAATAGAACAAAACATCGCAATAAAAGCAACTACAACTCTATTATTAAAGTTGTTCCTAAAATCAGAATATCTATTAAACAATCCAAATTACATAAGTACTATTTAGAAGCATTCCAATTGCTCCACCTAAAATATCAATTGCACCATACCAAAGTAAATATGAAATTGAACCTAAAAGAAGCCAATAATAACTAATAATATTGTATTTTTAGATAATGCCTTGAATTAAGTTCACTTAAAAACCAAGGAATTACAAAAATAAATAAAAATTGAAGAACTTACTTGACGAATAAAATCGCAACTTCAGAGGTATATTTTGATTTCATAAAATAAGAGCTATGTTTCAAAGCCCAGCCTAAAATACAAGTTATAGAAAATATAAACCTATTTTATAATTAGGATAAAGACTAATATTATCAAATGTTAAACATAATGTAAGTAGTCCAATCGTACTTAAACAAATTGAGAATATCCTATTTATTTAAATTTTCATGAAATAAAAACTTTGCTAGTAAAGCTCCCAAAACAGGATAAAGTATAGAAATTGAAGCTGAATAAGAAGGCCAATATATTTTGTACTCATCAAATAACTAGCCATTCCTAGTCATTCACCAAAACTGCAGCACCTATCATAACTAATAAGGCTTTTTTATTAACGGTTTTAGAAAACCTTACTTGTATTTTAATCTTTAAATTTATATATAAATAAATGGAAGAGAAAAATCTGTAAAAATGCAAAAATAATGGTAAAAATAGATATTTTTTCCTTCAAGTAAAATAGAAAGAATAATAGTATTAATGACCAAAAATAGCTGATGATAAGCCATAAATAATTCCTTTATTTTTGAATTTCATTTTCTAATTCCTCAATAATTGTATTCCTCTATGATATCTATTTTTCCATAATCTCCAAAATTTTCCCCATTTTCTTCTTTAATATTGTCCATAAACCCATAAAATCTGACATTTGATATATAAATCGACACCATTTATTAATAAGAATTATTATACTAATTCAATTATAGCCATTTCAGCTGAGTCACCTTTTTCTAACAGAAGTTTTGATGATTCTAGTGTATCCACCATTTCTATCAGCATATTTAGGTGCTAATTCATTAAATATTTTAGCTACTGCTTCTTCATCTCTTAGGAATGCAAATGCATTTCTTCTAGATGCTAAAAGTATTTTTTTCTTACCAAAAGTAATCATTCTTTCAGCGAATTTTTCTTAATTCTTTAGCTCTTGTAACAGTTGTTTCTATTCTTTCAGCTTTTTACAAGTGATATAGTCATATTTTTTTAAGCATAGCCTTTCTATGATCAGCTCTTCTTCCTAATTTTTCTATATGATTTATTGTGATTCATTAGTAGAATTTCCTCCTCTTTTTAAAAATTATTCAGGAGATCCATTTTTTTCAAGATCGTATCCTAAATCTTTTCATCTTCTCTAAAAATCTCATCAAGAGATTTTTTCCTAAATTTTTTAATTTTTTTAATAATTCATTTAAAGATAAGCTTGCTAATTGAGATACATCTTCTATCCCAGCTTTTTTTCAAGCAATTAAAAGATCTTACTGTTAAATCTAATTCCTCAATTTTCATATCATGTGATTTATCATCAATAACTTGAATATCTATTGGTTCTTCAATAATTTCTTCAATTTCATCTCTTAGATTTTCCATTTTATTTCCAATCTCTAAGAATGGATCTAAATGTAATTTTAAAAGCTCAACAGCATATGATAAAGCATCTCTTATTTCTATACTTCCATCAGTCTCAACATTTAAAGTCAATTTATCAAAGTCAGTAATTCTACCAAACATTGTATCTTGAATTTCATAAGAAACCTTTCTAATTGGAGTATAGATTGCATCTACAGCTATGTAATCTACTGGCTAATCTTTTTATCAATTTCTTCTGACACAACAAAATCCTTCTCCTGTATCAACAAGAAATTCCATATCTAGAGTTCTATCAGTAGTCACAGTACATATAACTTGTTCAGGGTTAACTATTTCAAGCCCAATATCTGCAACAATATCAGCTGCTTTAACAACTTTAGGACCTTTTACAGAAAGTGTCATTCTTCTTTCTCCTGAACTTTCTGCTTTAACAACTATTTCTTTAACATTTAGAATAATTTCAGTAACAGCTTCTTTTAACACCATCCATAACAGTGAAATTCACTCATTACTCCTTCAATTCTCATACCTTTTATTGTTGCTCCAGGTATAGATGAAAGTAAAACTCTTCTAAGTGCATTTCCTAAAGTATTTCCATAACCTCTATATAGAGGTTCTACAACAAATTGTCCCTTATAATTGCTTTCTTTTACTTCTGTTATACTTATTTGCTTAGCCTGCTTTTCTATTTTTTTAACATTATATCAACTCCTATCAAAAGGATTACATTATCTTGAATAAAATTCAACTATTAAAGATTCATTTAAATCAAAAATCCAAATCATCTTTAGTTGGGTTTTGAAGAACCTTTCCTGAAAAATGCAGCTCTATCTAATTCTAACCAAGCTGGTGGAGTCGCATCTTCTACTGCTAATTTTATTAATTCTACATTTTTTTAGAGTTTTTCTATTACAGAAACAACATCTCCTACTTTTTACTCTAGAAAAGATGCTATGTTAACTCTTCTTCCGTTTACTGCTATATGTCCGTGAGAAAACTATTTGTCTAGCTTGTCTTCTAGTTTTTAGCGAACCCTAGTCTGTAAACAACATTTTTCTAGTCTTCTTTCTAAGTATTCTATTAAAGTTAAACCTGTTACTCCAAGTTTTTCTTGCTGCTTCTTCATATATCTTTTCTGAATTGTTTTTTTCCATAACATTATATATAAATTTAGCTTTTTTGTTTTTTTCTCTTAATTGAATTGCATATTCAGTTGGTTTTTTTATTTGCATTAGGTCTTATTTGTCTATTAGAAGATTTTTTTAACCCCCTAGGATAACTGGATCGATTCCTAAAGCTCTACACTTCTTCAAAACAGGCTGTCTATTTCTTGCCATTTGTTTAATATTCCTCCTTTATATTTTTATCAAATATACGCGATTACACTCTTCTTCTTTTTGGTGGTCTACATCCATTATGAGGTACAGGAGTTACGTCAGTTATTTTAGTAACTTCTAATCCTGCAGCTTGAAGTGATCTGATACAAGCTTCTCTTCCTGAACCAGGTCCTTTTACTTTAACTTCAATCTTTCTCATTCCGTTTTCCATAGCGATTTGAGCTGCTTGTTCAGCTGCTATTTGAGCTGCGAATGGAGTTCCTTTCTTAGTTCCTTTGAAATTAGAAGTTCCTCCTGATTTCCAGCTTATAACCTTTCCATCTACGTCAGTTATTGTAACTATTGTGTTATTAAAAGTTGAATGTATATGAGCTACTCCGTTAGGAATATTTTTACTTTTCTTTTTTATCTTAGCTACTGTCTTTTTAGCCAATTTAAGCTACCTCCCTTACTAAGTCTTTAAATATCTAAAATACGCTTACTTTCTTATAGGTTTTTTAGGACCTTTTACTGTTCTTGCATTAGTCTTTGAACTTTGTCCTCTTACAGGAAGATTCATTTTATGTCTTAAACCTCTGTAACATTTGATATCCATAAGTCTTTTTTTATAGATAATCTTACTTCTTTTTCTAAGATCTCCTTCAACTTTGATATCTTTTATGATTTCTCTGATTTTTATTTACTTCTTCTTCTGTTAAATCTTTAACTCTAGTGTCAAAATTTATCCCAGCTTCTTTTTTAATATTTTTTTGAGAAGTTGGTCTTCCAATTCCATAAATATATGTTAGAGCTATTTCAACTCTTTTTGTTTCTTGGGATATCTACTCCTGCTATTCTAGCCAAAATTTTTCCTCCTCTTTTAAAAATAAAATTTTTAAAGGTTACAATTATATATTACACCACATTTTAGTGGCTAATACTTTCATCGACATGTCCCATTCTGCAATTATGGAGATGGTCCTCACGACTCACCATGTCTTTACAGTACTTCATTATCTTAATTAAATTATTAAAATTATGCTGTACTTTTGATCTTACACATTATCCTTGAACTTGTTTATGTTTAGGATTTTTCACAGATTACTCTTATTTTTTTCCATGTCTTTTTAATAATCTTACACTTGTCACAAATAGGTTTTATTGATACTCTAACTTTCATTTTAACCTCCTTTCAATACTAGTTTTTTTCTTTCTGTATACTATTCTACCCCTCGACAAGTCATAAGGAGAGATCTGTACAGTTACTCCATCGCCTGGTAAAAATTTTTAATGTAATTCATTCTCATTTTTTTCCAGAGATGTGGTCAAAGTATAGTATGTCCATTTTTCTAATTCTACTTTAAACATAGCATTAGGTAAGGCCTCTACTATAGTACCTTCCAATTCGATAACATCTTTCTTTGACATTTTTCCTCCCATCGAATAGAAATTCATATTATTATAACATACCTAATAAAAAAATCTACTGTTTTTTTAAAATATAAAAAAATTTTACTTTATTTTTTTCTTCTTCATCAAGCTCATCAAAATTAAAAATTTTTTTAATTATGGAATTTATTTTTTTCTCTCTTTTTTCAATCCTTCTATATCATCAGAATTTTTTTACTATTGGTTTTTATTTTTATCTATTTCTTTTTATTTCTTCCTCATCATCATAACTTTTTAGATGAAGTAGGAATTTTTTCATCTTCTTTCTTTTTTCTTCTTCATTATTATTGTAATAATTATCCCAAAAATTTCCATTTGTTTCTCTATCTTTTTCTTTCTTCTTCTAATTTTTTTCTCTATCTTTCTTCTGAGCTTTCCATTTTTAAAAGATATCATAAGAATGGAAATTCCAAAAAAAGTTGTTAAGAAAACAGCCAAAAAGATTTCAGCTACATGGCTTTCTTTATATTTTTATACTAGCTGTAGATACTTCTTCACCTTTGAAAAGCTATTAGCTTTTTTTATCTCTAACAAATTCTCTTATAGTCATCATGTACTTTATATGTTTTGTATCTAATAAATATTTTCAAGACTCTATTATCAACTTTAATTTCATAGACAACATCATCTATTGCTTGACTAAACTCCCTAAATCATCAAAAATAATAGTACTTATTTCCTTTTTTTCCAAACTTGTCCTGTTGTTCCTGAATCAATATCTTTTTATCTTTTTCCCAATCTTTTTTTCTCACCTAAAGAGAAAAATTCCTATATTTTTTTGAAACTAAAATATGTGCATGATGAGCAGTTTAGGTCTTCTTTTGCGTAATATATCATAAGAATGAAGATAATAAATATTTTTTTATCATCAGAAATTACACTAGATAAAAATATTTTTCTACTTTTTCCTTTAAAAAAATATTATCTCCAGCTCTTTCTTGTTCTTTTTGTTTCAGAATTATAAAAAAATATACCATCTTTACTTACAAATAGTAAGTCTTTAACATGGGCACTATCTATACCTAAAAACTTGATAAGGAATGTATTTTTTTATCAAAAAGTATATTCTTCTAGAGAAACATTTCCATTTAGTCCATCATAAAGATAAGTTCTTTCACCTTGTCGGACAGATACTAAGCTTAAATTTTCATTACTAGAAAAATCTAAAGTTTTAGTCTTGTAATAAATATTATTTTTATCATAAAAAAATAGTCATCATTATATTTATCAACTGCTTTTTAAGGTATATAAATCAGCATTCTTTATAAGTTCTCCCTTTATAATAAACTTTTTCTCCATCACTTGCTAAGTATCTAAAATTCTCAATACCTTTTTAAGGCTTTAGTTGTTTCTATTTTTTTAAAAAGGGATAAAAAGTATAGCTGCTTTTTTTCTTAAAGTGAATAATACTCTTTAACTATAGACCATGTAGAGATATCCTCATTTTCGTATATATTCATCTGATAGGAAATAATAGTTCACTCCATCACTGTAATAATTACTACCTAGGCTTTTTAAGTCTATTTGGATTTAAGTCAGGAATAATATTATTTCCAAGATAAACATTATTCTTATCTGTTGCTATATAATTATCACGATAATCTCCTGTATCAAAATGTTTTAAAACTATCAATATCAACATCTTTTTAATTGATATATATCACCAAAATGAAATTACAATAGATTTTTCCTTCATATTTAATATAGATACTTTTTCTCATATTTTTTTGACCATTATTTAAAATATTTTTGATTTAAATTATACTCTGACTTCGTTTTTATATAAGGAAATTAATTCAAATAAAACTAAATACTATAAGAATGACTAATAATGATTATAGAAATTTTTTTAAAAAAATCTTAGTAAAAGAGTTATAATATTCTATCTCGTTTGCATTTTTTCAATGTTTGATAAATCTTCACCATTTATTTTCATCTTTGACCTCTATTCTTTATTGTTGTAATCTTTTAGATAAGGGTTTTATATTTCTATATTTTTTTCAAGTAGCATTTTATCTATATTTTTTTCTTATCTTCCTTATTGAGTTTGCTTTAAATATAAGAAAAAAATACTATAAAAAAATAAAGCCTAATACTAATAGAAAAGCTAAAAAAATATTTTTAAGAACACTATGAAATTTTTATAGTAGCAATAAAAAGTTTTTCACCTTTAAACTCTTCAAAGTTTTTTTATTTAAAATAAACTCATCTATCTTCTCAGCACTTTATATATTCTGGATAAGCTAATAAGCTTTTCAAGAGTACTTTTTTTATCTGTTATTTTTGAAAAATAGTAGCTCTATAATCGTCTGTTTGAGAAGAATTTTTCTAAAGTTATCAAAATAGTAATATTCACTATCTTTTTTTGCCAAATGGATACCGATATTTTCATCTACCTACATCAGTTAATTTTTTTCCAAGACTCTTTTTTTACCTAAAGAATAAACTCCTGTATTTCTTGAAGCTAAAAATACCATATTTTTATATCTTTTTCCATATTTCATAGTTTTGAAAATAATACATATTCTCATCATCTGTAAAGACATTAGGACTAATTTCTTCTATATTTCCAACAAAAGATATTATCTTTTAACTTTACTTGTTTTTTATTTTTCACTATCATAAAAAAATATTCCATCATCACTAACAAATATTAAACTGTAAAGATGAGTTCCATTACTTCCAATTATTTTTATAAGGAGCTTTTTCTCTGTCAAAAGAATAATCTTCTATAAAGACATAGCCATTTACTTCGTCATAAAGAAATTTATCATCTGGATTAAGTGAAACAGTTTTTTTAAATTACCACTATTTTTTTAATTGGTAGAAGTTTTTGATTTATAGTAAACATTCTCTTTGTCAGCAAAATATGTATACTGACCATCAATAGGCTTTTAGAGTATTCAAATCAGCATTCTCTAAAACTTCTCCTTTATAATAGACATTGTCTCCATCAGTTGCAAAAAAATAACAAATTATCAACTGCTTTTAATCTTTTTATCTGTTTCTACCTTTTTATAAGGATAGATATAAGATTGAGGTCTTTTAGTCTTTGAAAAAGCATATATCAAAGTCTGAAAAGATTTCCATTGGAGAAGATAAGTTTTTATTTCTTTCAGACATATCAGAACAATAGTAAGTATTTATTCCATCAGTATAATAGCCATTTCCTAGAACTTCAAGTTTATTTGGATCTAAGTCAGGAATACGAATATTTCCAAAAATAGACAGAATTTTTTTATCCAAACCAACTATTAAAAGTACTTCTATCAGAATAATCTTGAGAATCTAACACTTTAAATGAATCAATATCAACCTTCTCTAAAAAAATATCTTCCTCCACTAGGAACAGGAATAGAAATTTTTTCCTTGATATTTTTATAAATTGGGTATTTCCATATTTTTTTGTCCATAGTTCTCTATTTCATCAGAATTTGAGCCTGATTTTTTTCATTAAAAAGTAGAGTATAAGATAAAGAAAGAAAAAAATAAGAATTATTACATAAATAATGAAAATAAATTTTATAAATGAAATTCTAGAATTTTTTTGCATTTTTTTCTCCCTAAAAATAATGTGAAACTTTGGCTATAATAATACCTAAAATAAAGGCTAGTAATCCTGAAATTTTTGAAAGGAAGAAAGAAAGTTGTATACTTTACTCTAATCTCTATTTTTTTCTCCTTCAATTTTTTTATTAGTTTCTCATTTTCAATAAGTTCTCTTATTTTTGCTACTTCCTTCATTGTAATTTAATAAATATTCCAATGTTTCTTTATCTCTAATTTCATAAATCGCATTATCTATTAATTGGAAAAATTCCTAAATTATCGAAGTAATAATATTTATTTTCTTTTTTTCCATATACTTCCAACAGTCCCACTTTTCAATATCATTTACTTTTTTTCCCAAGCATCTTTTTACCTAGAGAGTAGATCACTGTATTTCTTGAAGCTAAAACGTATCCACTGCTATGTTTAAGTCTTTTTCTGTACTTCATAAGCATGAAAAATAGTAAATATTTCTCGTCATCAGTAAAAAAACATTAGGACTTAATTCTTCTACATTTCCAACAAAAAAATATTATCTCCTGCTCTTAATTGTTTCTTTTTTTGGTTATCGTAATAATAGATACCTTCATTATTAACAAAAACTAAATTATATAGGTGGTTTCCCTTATTTCCAAGAACTTTATAAGGAGCTTTTTTCTCTATCAAAAGAATAATTTTCCATAAAGACATAGCCATTTGCTTCATCATAAAGAAATTCATCACCTTGTTCACTTGAAACAATCTTTAACTTTCCACTATTTTTTTAATAGGTAGAAGCTTTGACTTATAGTAAACATTCTCCTTGTCAGCAAAAATATTCATGATAAGGATCAACAGCTTTTTAAAGTGTTTAAAATCTACATTTTCTAAAAATTTCTCCTTCATAATAGATATTATTTCCATCAGTTGCAAAAAGATAAAAAAAGTCTGAAATAGGTTTTAATCTTTTGTCAGTATCTATTTTTATAAGGATATATATAAGTTTGTGGCTTTTTAGTCTTTGAAAAAAAGCATATATAACAGATTGAAATACTTTCATTGGAAGAGATAAATTTTTATTTCTTTCAGAGACAGCAGAACAAAAAGTAAGTATTAGTCCCATCAGTATAGTAGCCATTTCCTATAATTTCAAGTTTATTTGGATCTAAGTCAGGAATGGCAATATTTCCAAAATAAACAGAATTTTTTTATCTAAACCAATAACTCTAGTATTTCTATCTCCTGAATTTAATACTCTAAATGAATTTATATCAACATTTTCTAAGATATATCTTCCTCCACTAGGAACTGAAACAGAAATTTTTTTCCTTGATATTGTATAAAATCACTATTAGCATATTTTTTTGTCCCCTTTTTCTTCTATTTCATAAGAATCTGAAACTTGTTATTTTTTTGATGAAGCTAGAAGAAAAAAATTAAAAAAACAATTACTAAAATTATGGCGGAAATAATTTTTGAATGTAAATATAGTATCAGAACTTCTTTTCTTTTTTTAAATTTTTAAAGTTTCATCAGAAATTATTTTTTCATTTTTTTCTCCTAAATTCTTTTAAAAAAATAAAAAAAGATAAGATAAGCAACAAGAAAAAAATTCTTATGAAAATATTTAAAAAAACTTTTATCAACTATATCAGTCTTTATATTTCACAGTTATAGTCATCTTCTTTTCACCAGAAACAGCTATCAATTTTTTTCATTTTTTTATAAGTTCCTCAATATCATCTGTTTTTGTCATCAGATTTTGATAATAGATAATTAAGAGTTTCTTTATCAGAAATTTCATAAATAGTATTATCCATAAAAGGAAAAAAATACCTAAGTTGTTGAAATAGTAGTATTTATTTTTCTTTTTTTCCAAATACTAGCGACACTAGCTTCTTTAATATCTGCTACCTTTTTCCCAACCTTCTTTTTTTATCCAAATAACAGATATCTGTATTTTTTTGATATTAATTCTCCAATACTTTTTTTAGTAGCTGTACTTACATCATAAGCATGAAAATAATAAATATTCTCATCATCAGTAAAAAAACATTAGGAGTAATTTCTTCTATATTACCAATAAAAAAATATTATCTCCAGCTTTTTAATTGTTGTTTCTTTTTGGTTGTCATAATAATATATTCCATCTTTTAGCGATAAATATTAGATTATATAGAGTAGTCCCATTATTTCCAATAACTTTATAAGGAGCTTTTTCTCTATCAAAAGAATAATCTCCTATAAAGACATAGCCATTTACTTCATCATAGAGAAATTTATCTCCATGTTCACTTGAAACAATCTTTAACTTTCCACTATTTTTTTAATGGGTAAAAGATTAGACTTATAATAAACATTTTTCCTTATCAGCAAAATATTCAGTACTTTTTATCTATAATTTCTAATGTATTTAAATCAGCATTGTTTAAAAATTTCTCCCTTGTAATAGACATTATCTCCATCAACTGCAAATAACCCAAAATTATCAAGTGCTTTTTAAATTTTTGCCCCTTCTATTTTCTTGTAAGGAAAGATATATTTTTGAAGAATCTTTATCAAGTTCAGAGAAAAGGAGAATAAAAAAATAAGTATTTGTACCATCAGTATAATAACCATTTCCTATAACTTTAAGTTTATTTGGATTTAAGTCAGGGAATAATTACATTTTCCAAAATAAACAGAATTCTTATCTAAAAGCGATATTTTGTGTAAAAATAGTCTTCTGGTTCAAAAGGTTTAAATGTAGCTATATCAGCATTTTTTTAAGTTCTTGCATTCCATCATTTAAGGTAAAAACATAAATTTTACCTTGATATTTAAAAAAATTACCTTTTTTTCATATTGTTCCCCATTAGTCTTAATTTCATAAGTGTTATTATCAGCATTTATCCAAATGGAAATAAAGAAAGGTATAAAAAAACAATGGAAAAAAATTACAAAACACAATCATAGCTATTTTAAGATAAAATGATGTATTTGAAGTTTTTTTCTTTTTTTAAAAAGATCGTCTAAGTCATTTGTTTTCATAAATTGTTCTCCTAAAAATTTTTTTATATTAATTTTTTTATTTCTTGGAAAAATTTAGATTTTTCGTTTTTTTAAAAAAAGTTTGCAATATCAAATCTATATCTTGCATATAATCCAATTAAAAAAAGCGATAGAAATAAAAATAATTTTTTTGGAATACTATAGGCATAAGGATCTTCAATAAAATGGATAGTAGCTGTCATTATAACTTCGCCATTAAAGGCTATTAATTTTTTTCAGATATAAAAATCTCTTATTTTATCTGGTAAGTTTATAGAATATCCATCTTTTTAAGTTTGAAAAAAATTCAATAAATAGTCAAGAACTTCTTTATCAACAATTTCATAAATAGTTCTATTTATATTTTTGATTAAAAACCATAAATATCAAAAATAGTAATATTTATTTCCTTTTTTTCCATATACTTCCATCTCCACCAAAATTGATATCAGCTACTTTTTTTCCAATCATTTTTCCCAAGCAGTTTTTTTATCAAGATAACGTATTCTAGTGTTTCTTGATATTAGTTGACCATTTAAAAGGACTTTTTTTCATCAATGAAAAAAAGGATTATTGCCTGACCTGCTTTGCCCAGTCTTCATATACATCTAAATAGTAAACATTTTTCATCATCAGAAAATATATCTGGATAAATTTCTTTAATTTCACCTTTAAAAAAATATTATCCCCTATTCTTTCTTGTTTTTCTCTTAAGTGGGTCATAAAAATAAACTCCATCCTTACTTATAAAAAAAGTAAACTAAAGTGATGTGTTCCATCAACTCCAACAACTTTATAAGGAGCATTTACTGTTTCAAAAAGATAGTCATTTGCATAAACATTCTTACTTTCCTCATCATAAAGATAGTAGACGTTGTAATCATTCTCGTGAAATACTTTTTAATTTTTCCGTTATTTTTTTAAATGATAAAAGTTTAGATTTATAATAAACATTTTTCTTTATCAGCAAAAATAAAAATAATGCATCTTCAATTGTTTTTTTATTGTATAGATATCTGCATTAACTAGCTTTTTCACCAGCATAATATACTTCTTTCACCATCAGTTGCAGAATTTTTTTAATTCTTCCACTTTTTTTCTAATCTTTTTATTAGTCTCTAATTTTTTTATATGGATAAAAAAATAGTATTGAGGTCTTTTTTGTTTTTAAAGAAAAAGTGAGATATATTTCTGTATAATTGTACTTTTTGGCTGATAACTCTTCATTGTACTCTGAAGATGTTGAGCAAAAATAACTATTAGTACCATCACTATAATAATTATTCCTACATAATACAATTTATTTGTGTCTAAATCTGAAACTGCAATATTTCCAAAATAAACTCTATTTTTTTATCATAGGCTACATTTCCATTATTATCTTCTGTATCGAAGACTTTGAAAGTAGGAATATCTACTCCTTCAACTTCTAACATTCCATTACCAATAACTAAAAGCATAGATTTTTATCTTTATACTTATAGAAATCACTTGTCCCATATCTTTCACCATTCTCCTGAATTTCAGAAGTATTATCACCAGAAAAAAAGCAACATAAAATATAACTATAAAACATAAGAAAATAAGTATTATTGCTGAAAGTCCAGTAGCTTTTTATCATTACATTAGTATTTTTTTGATTATTCATTTTCATTTTTAAATCCCTATTAATTAAAAAGCATTAAAGTTGATTCTTCTTTAGTGTTATATCTTGTTTCTATAATAATATCTTTATAGAATTTAAAAATTTAATTTTTTTCTAAAACTTTTTTTGACTCAATATTATAATTAAAAATATGTTGCTATTAGGTAATTTAATTTTTAATATTTTAAAACAATATTCAATAACTTTTGAAACAGCTTCTGTCATTATCCCCTTTGTTCCAATAATCTTTACTTAATACATAACCTAATTCTCTCCCAAGTAAATTTTTCTAAATTCTTATCCAAATCTTGTCTACATTCTTCTACACCAATAGAACCAATAACTTTTTGATTTTTCTTTTTAAAACAATAGCAAAAACTTTTTCATTTATAAACATTTTAAGTATTTCTAAACTTTCATCTTTACTTTTTGTGATGTTCCCAACCTGCTTTTTCACCTACACCATTTACAGAAGCATATTCAAACAAATCATCTAAATCTGTAATTTTCCAGGCACGAAGAATTAATCTTTCTGTTTCCAATATTACATTACTTATATTAATTTCTGCATTCATAGTTTCCTCCAAGTTAAATTCTATTTGAATTATAACACAAGTTTATATTTTTTTAATGATTTTTTAGAACAAAAAAAGTCCTGATTAATTCAGAACTTTTTTAAATGTTATAAAGTTTTAGTCATAGGTTACATAATAAGCTACAACGCCATTATCATAAGGAAGTTTTTTTAAATAAATTTGTATTAAACAAATTATCATAAACTGTTGAAATATCTAATTCTTTATCAAAAAGTATTTCTTCATCATTCTTAGCAACTGTAAGAGTATAAGAATTTTCTTTTAACTCCATAGTTGTTGTAAAAAGAAATAAGATAAGTATAATTCTTTACTTTAAAAAAAGAATAAAATTTTCAGTAAGTTTATTATTATTGTTTTTCATTTAAAGGAATTTCATTTTCATTTTTAAATAAGTTTTTTTATTTGCAGTTCCCTATTATAATTTTTTTCAGCTTTTTTTCTCCTTCTAAGCCATATACATAGATAAGCTTTTTGTTTTTCTTTATATATAGATATAACTTTTTTTACTATCTTTTTATTTGTGCGGAAAAAAACTAAATTTTTTTATTAGTTAGTATTTTTTTCTTTAAATATGGTTTATATTCTTCACTAAAAAAATAGTGATTGATAAAAATCATTAAAAAAAGAAAATAATAATTTTTTTCATAATGACTATTCCCCTTTACTTTCATCTTTTTAGTATCAATTTCATAGGAGTAAATTTTAATCCATCTTGTTCTTTTTTTCTTCTTCAGTTTTTAATAAAACCTAAATTTTGATAAATAGGAACAGCATATCTTGAAGAATTTACTGTTATAAATGAATTTCTCATTATCATCTATAATAATACTCATCAATTTCTTTCCAATACCTTTTAGCTTGTGAAGATTTATCTACAAAAAAATAAATTTATATGTCTTTTTTTCTCTGTCAGTTGCTATAACACCTTTTAAAATATTATCTTCAAAAAGCACCATATACCTTAAATGACTTTGTTATTTCTTTGTTATCAATAAAATTACAAAAAGTTTCTATACCCTTTTCTGAGTAACTTTCATCTTTACTTTCAATATAAACTTTCTTTACAAATAATAGTGCTTCATCTTTTTTTCTTTGTTAAGTAATTGGTTTTATTTCTATCATATATCTCTTATATAGTTCTCTCCAAAAAAATGTTATATACAGATTATATAATATTTTTTTGTAAAATAAAAAAATATTTTTTTATTCTTTTCAAAAAGTCAATTATACCTACTCTTATCGTTATTTTTTTAAATGAATTGTTTAAATTTTTAAAAATAAAAAAAAATAGTATACATTTTAAAAATTTTTTTATAGTATAATGTCTTTTGAAAATGAGATGTAACTTTATTACTATGAATTATTCTTTTAGTATTGTGGTAAATGATTCTTTTTAAGTTCCATTTTCTAATATTAAATTTCTATATGCTTTTTATAGATATATTCATTTATGTTAGTAGTTACTTCATCATTCGACAAAATTATTTATGGAGGTATCAAAAAGATGAAAGGTACAGTAAAATGGTTTAACAAGGAAAAAAAGGATTTGGATTTATCACAGGTGAAGATGGAAAAAGATGTATTCGCTCATTTTCTCAAATTCAAAAAGAAGGATTCAAAAGAATTATTTGAAGGACAAGAAGTAGAATTTGAAATTTACTGAAGGACAAAAAAAGGGCCTCAAGCTTCAAATATAGTTGTTATTAAATAATAATTACCTTAACTAAAAAGAAAAGGATTGAAAAAAACTTTATGAACTAAAAGCTTTCAATCCTTTTTTTAATTTTAAATTCTAAAAAAACTCTACTCTAAATCTACTTTGAATCTATCTAAATCACAGTAATAGTAACTACCATAATAAAATACTTTCATATTTATTCTTTTTATATGTTTTTAGTATTATATATTTTTTAAAAATATTTCAATCAGATATTTTAAAAAGTAAAAAAATAAAAATAGTTAGAATAATTAAAAATCTAATTGACTAAATAAGGTAAAAAAAGGATATTATAAAATAACAGTTTAAATACTTAAGGAGGAGCTAAAAATGAGAAAAAAATTTTTATTTGCTATTCTTTTGTCTTTTTATTTGTTTCTTGTAGTAATTTATACAAGGCGAATAAGGCTTATGAAAGAGGAGATTATGTTGAAAATGTAGTATTAACTTTTTAAATATTTTGATGAAAAAAACCTGAAAATTTTTAAAGAATTAAATGAAAAGAAAAAAAATGAGATTAATAGCAAATTTTCAAATATTTTTTTGAATATTACTCAAAACAAAAAAATAGTGAGAAATTAGAAGATAGAAACAGGGCTAATATAGAGCTTTTTTTACGATATATATTGTTTCAGATAATAGTCAATATGCTAAGGAATTTCAAGCTGAAAGAGAATTTCTTTAGCTAGTAATAATGCAAAAACTCTTTTTAATCAAGCCTTAAAAAAACTAATAAAGAATTATTTTTCACAAAATATAGGTTTAAGAGATGATCATACCTATGCTTTTAAAAAGTAATAGATCACACAATAAATATGAATATTGCAATTAATGCTGTGGTTGAAAGTAATAAGTCTTTAGATAGAAATAAAGTAGAATTGTATAACTATTTTTAAAAAAAGAAATAGCAAAACATAGAGCAGATGGCTATATATCACTTGCAGAAGTGGAAGAAAAAAAGAAGGAAGCAATAGGTATTTAAGAAGTGCTCAAAATCTTTACTATAAGGCTAATGAGATATATTCAAAATATCAAAAAAATTATAGAAATTCTTATTCTAAATATGAGTCAGCTAAATATAAAGCAGACTTTAAATGATGCAGAGGACAACTATAATAAAGGAATAACAGAGTATAGAAATGCTGGTTCTTCAAAAGCAAAATATAGAGCTGCAAACTATTATTTTTAAAGAGGCTCAAAAAAATATGTATATAATTATAAAGACACTAATAAATTACTAAATGAAACAAAAAGAAAAAAAGGTTACTTTTAAATATAGTTTAAATTCAAACAATGTAGATGTAAAAAAATAAAATTAGTAATGATTTAAATTCCCATAGCTTATCCTGTAACTAATGGGATAGAGCTTTTCATTGATTATAGAGATGGTGACTATAATTATAATACTTCTTCTAACACTAATACAGAACAGTTGAAAAAAAAGAAGTACAAACTGGCGTTGATTCAACAGGAAAGCCTATTATGAAAGTGTATAATTTTACAAAGATTACTACAACTATTGAAGAAATAGGAACAATTCGTTATACTTTCTCTGTAAGAGGAGCTTATTACAATAATAACATAAGTAATGATGTTACAATAAAAAAATACAGTAAATAATGTAAAATATTCAGGAGAAGTTCCACCAAGTTCTGAATATAGAAATTCAGATAATAAGGCTCTAGGTTCTAATGAATTAAAGAAGAAGGTAGAAGAAAAGTTAAAAAAAGAAGTAAATGGATATATTGATTCTATGGTGAATGATTTAAAAAGAATATAGCTAAAGAAAATTAAAGCTTAGCTATTCAAAAAGAATGATATTTTTGTGATATAATATCAAAAAAATTTAAAATTGTTGAAAAAGGAAAAATTCTATATAATTATTTAAAAAAACTAAGGAGAAAAAAATGATGAATGGAAAAAAATTTTTAAAAGAAGGAATTACTTTTCGATGATGTTCTATTAATCCCTGCAAAAATCTGATGTGCTTCCTAATGAAGTAAGTTTAAAAAAACAAGACTTACAAAAAAAATCACATTAAATTTACCAATTTTTGAGTGCCGCTATGGATACAGTTACAGAATCTGACTTAGCTATAGCCCTTGCAAGACAAGGAGGAATTGGTTTTTATCCATAAAAAAATATGTCTATCGAAGAGCAAGCTGCTGAAGTAGATAGAGTAAAAAAAGATCTGAAAGTGGAATGATTACTAACCCTATAACTCTTAATAAAGATAGTAGAGTATATCAAGCTGAAGAACTTATGAGTAGATATAAAAATTTCAGGATTACCTGTTATTGAAGATGATGG
>BNJS01003232.1_pt1 | contig 52309 bp, 48 predicted proteins | sample 8540461 | NCBI WGS metagenome assembly BNJS01 (sample SAMD00202454, study PRJDB9452) | human saliva metagenome | isolation source: human saliva | place: Japan
GGGTGGTTGTTGCTGCTGCCTGCCTGGCTGGGCCAGCCTGCCCGCCCGCCTGGGCCGCTGCCCGCCCGCTGCCTGGCTGGGCTCGCTGGGCCCGCTGGGCCCGGGGCTGGGCTGGGGCCGCTGCCCGCCTGGGCTGCCTGGGGCCTGCCTGGGCCCGCCCGCTGGGCCTGCTGGGCCCGCCCGCCCGCCCGCCCGCCGCCCGCCGTCATTGCCCGTCATGGGTCACAAGGCTGGCTGGGCTGGGCCTGGCCTGGGCTGGCCCGCCGCTGCCTGGGCCGCTGGGCCCGCCCGCCTGGGCCGCCCGCTGGGCCCGCCCGCCCGCCTGCCCGCAAGGCTGTGGTTGCCGCCTGCCTGCTGGGCCCGGCTGGGCTGGGCTGCCCGCCCGCTGGCCCGCCGCTGGGCCGCTGGGCACAAGGTCATTGGGTCAGCTGCCGTCCGCCCGTCGTCTGGTCTGGGCCCACAATAGAGTCTATGTTTGGTGTGCGTAAATGACATGGATATTTACACTGAAGAAATACTGCCTATAGAACACAAATCTATGACTTGGACGCTGACTACAAACAACCTAAACCTAGAAAGTTTTATATTCCCTCCAATGAACCATCCTTGGAGATTAGAGGCCTTTAATAAATTTGCACATTCACAGCCACACAGAATTGAAGACGACTTAAAAAGTGTGATAATAAAAGCCCCTTTGTGGGCTTATAAATTAATTATTTTGGGACATAATCATTTATGCTTGACAGCAATTTCATCTCCCACTCTGATAAAGGATTTATTTGTCTTGCTTTTCTCCAATACCTTTAGACTGTTCTTTCCAAATACTCTTTAAAACATCAATTTTCTTCTGAAAACCCAATACTTTTTAATGAATACACAGCCTGGAATTATGGGCTCTGCCTCCTTTTTCCCTTCATCATCAATAAAGCTTATAAATATCTTCTGTCTGCCATCCTGCTTAATCACCGGCGACACCTCTACCTTTTATATTATCCATTTTCCTCCATTTCAATTTTATATTTTGATATCTACTCCCTTTGATAACCTTATTCATAAATTGTATCATATATTTAGTAAAATTAGTAAATTTTTATCAGCAGTATGTATTACAGTTGCCAAACCGCTTTATAGCCTGTATAATATAATTGAGATGATGTTGGTGTTAAAAAGTATACAAATATATTTATTAGGTGTATTCAAGCAAATTGGATTGAGAGGGTTTAGTTGTGCCAATAATGAAAATTTCAGTTCTGGGCAAGTTCAGCATTGAATATAATGGCCACATTATATCTGATGACTTAAAACCGTTCCGATGTGGAATCTTCTTGCCTTTTATTGTTAGTAAATCATAAAAGTGCTATTACGCAGTCTAGATTTATAGATGCTTTTGTGGTCAAATGATACTAGTAATCCTGTAAATGCCCTTAAAACTCAGCTGTTTCTGTAATAGGAAATGCTTAAGCCACTGGGACTTGAGGAGATGGCTGCATTCTTTTTCAAGCCGTGGTGCATATTCTGAATCCTGAATATGAAATCGTTTTAGAGTTGAGGTTTTTGAAGAGTTTGTTCGTAGGCAGAAACTTCATCACTTTCAAACTCAGGACAAAATCAATAAGCACCAGCTCTTCAGTTATACGAGGGAGATTTCATCCTAAACTATCCGGTGAGGTTTGACTATCCCTATTAGTGCCAGATATCAGCATATATATCTTGATATGTTAAAAAGCTTTTGCAGTCTTTTTAGACAATGAAAATGATTGAGAAACGATTATAAAAAGTAATACTTAAGGCCATTGAAATTGATAATTTGATGAAAACCCTTCATTGTATACTAATAACTGCATATATAAGATGTGACCGCTACAAAGATGTTCTGGATCAATATGACCTGTTACAGTGTATTTATATCGAAATCTTGGTGTTAATCCATCAGAAGAGCTAGGGCACTATATAGCCAGATTATGGATACAGAAGTCTCTTTGAGACGGATCTTGTAATCATTCAGGAAACATCTATGGAGAATCTTTTCTTTAGATAATGGTGCTTTTCAGAATACGGTTACTTCGTTAAAACCTATCAGCTCACAAAGAGAAGGTTGAACGCTTTGTAGGTCTTTCACCTATCTCTGTCTGGTTACCCCGCAGTCTGACAAGGAAAGACTCTGAACTTTCAAAACTTGATGCACATAGATGGCCAAATTGATGGAAATTTCCTCAAGCCAAGCCTCCGTAATGGTGATGTTGTATCCAAATACAGGGTGCCTCAGTATATCCCTCGATGTTGCCTGTGTAAATTTTTGAAAATGCTGAAATGGTTATGAATAGGATTCTTTCTAAATACAAAAAGAAATTTCGAACAGATAAGGTTATACTGTCATACAAAATTAAAGAAATATATTTATATAAAACTCCTTGAATACATGCTTTGTTTTTCATTTCAAAAACAAGCTTGTATCTATGGGTTTATTTTAGAATCTGAGTATTGTTTCAGTGCCGAAGTAAGTTTGTCTGCAATACACAATAACTGCTTTCTCCGCATTTAGAAGTTTGGTCATAGTTAGCGGCCACATATGGCTTCTAATTATATTCTCTTCCTTTTCTCCTATATCAAAAATCTCGTTTTGCATTAGCCGCATAGCTTGATGTACAAAATCCATGAAGTTTAAAAATTCTTTTTACATTTTAAACTTAACCTTCTTTTGTGCCAATCATATAGAAAATAACTCATAAAAACGCCTCTTATCAAAGCTTTTTTCATCTGACTTCAAGTTTAAACATCCTATTAATCCTATAGCTCATCGCCGCTACCCCAAAAACAATGATCATAGGTTGTACTTACCATGCTGAATGAAGGTTCTCATTCTATGCACATGCTCCATGGTCCCGTATTCTCAATAATCTCTACTTCATCTCTTATAAACCATTATTTTTCATCACTAATTTTCCTTAACTTTTCTACTACCGGCAAAAGCATTGATAGTTTCCTTTAACTTTTTCGGCTATCATAGTTGTGCTGTTTGATCTGGAATTTTTTCTATACTTAAGTGATGCTTGAGCTTCAGGTTCATAGTCAATGAATACGCTCTTATCTTATCAGCTGTAAGTTTTTCATATTCTTCCCATTTTTCAGAAATAAGCTGCCTTTTTTTCTTCAATAACCCAGTATGACGCTTCCATTCTTTGTCAAATCCCTCTGCACCCATTTCTTCCAACTTCTTAACCAACTGTGTAAGGCCTGATACAGTAAGTGCCAAGTCAGCTGCAAGAACTGCAAATAACTATCATTGAAAGTCCCCTCATTACCAAAGCGGCGGAACATTTACAAAACAGTCCAAATACATAGATGATGATATATTTTACCACAAATATACCTGCTATGCCAAATCCTATTGAGGCAGGTAAACAAATTCTACCCTGAATATTGAAGGAACCCATATAATCCCACCACACTGCGATGAAACAGTTTTTCAAGCACATATGAAGTCACAAACCCAATACTGCACTGCCAAGCACATACATATAAGAAATATCTGCCAAACATATACTTCCCTGCCCCTAAATATTTATAGAAATATTGTGTGCAACTGTATGGGTCTGCACTATATATTGGACAAATAGGTCCAAATAAGAACCTCTATTGTCCCAGTGATGTGTATTAATAGTACAATAAATACTTTCATATCCAGCCCATAAACTAAATATTACAAACACATATAAAATACAGACTTATTATCATTTTTATTCTCCTAAGTTATGGTTTACCTACAAACTCTCTAAAATCGCTTTTGGTTTCTATTGGCAAACTCTATTCCAACTATCGGCTTCTCCTGCCTTATCAAAACCACCAAAATGTATATCCTGATATTACTTCAATGATGATAAATATTTTTATATCTTCCGTTATTTACCCTTCCTTCCATAAAAACAAATCACCGGGTTCAAAAGCCATCTTATTTATATTTTCACTGATAGACCGCCTTCCACAATCTGATTATTTTGATCATGCAGTGTTTTCCCATAGCCAGCAGTGGTGCACAATTTGTATTCATAATATTAAATCCAAATTTTCTATATGCCCTCCAAGCAAGCGCACTGCAATCATAGTACCCCTCTTCCATCCTCCTTGACTGGCTGTACTTACTTCAAGGAGTAGGATCTCGCCCATTCCACTGCATTCTACGCACTCAGATGTTACTGAAACTACGCAGCCAAAAAGTCTTCCCATTTACCTTTTGCTGTAATTAGCGCATTTCCTTATATCTCCTGTAATCCATTTGTGTCAACTTGCAATATTGGGATTGACCGAATTCCATCTCAATCTTACCGCTCTTCCCTCACTTATCTTGTTGGTGAGAACCACCTTCAGCTATTACTACAGAAGTGGAGGAAATTTCATTATCAATTACATTCACATACAAATTAAACTTCTTACCATTTATATCAACTGTCAGTACGCTTACTCCTGCATTGTACACATCTATGCGTAGGGCACATTCTTTTCCAGATAAGCCGCCACCTTCATATTATTATTTGAACTTACTATTTTTATATCTGCATTTGTAACTTCACCTAAGTTCCACCCTGCTATTCACATCTATCTTAAACTTGTTACTTCATTGTCATAAGCACCTATCTTAGTTCTTTGGCTGTCAGCCTTGGTATTTGAAGAGTTACTGCTGTAACATCCGCAAGTGTTTTTGTATTGCAGACTGCGTGGTTACAGTGTTATTATTTTCATATTACTTACAGGATTATTATCACTGTTATCCCTCATTATCCTGAGTATTTTAATTTGAGCATTATTTCCTTTTGTTGTTATTTACATCATTTTTACTATTTTTGCATTGCTTATGGTATTTACAACCTGTCTTGCTCGGTCTCTATAATACATTATAGTCCGCCATAAAGTTCAAATTTCCTGTGTATCTATCCTGACACAACTCACAGTAGCTAATCCCTTTTTGCTGACCTAGTACTTTCCATTTCCAAATTGAAATAAATTCTTTCCATTTTTCAGGAGAATAGTAAAAATAAGACTGCTCTTATTTTTTCATCTGTGGTATAAATGTTACAAAATCATCCTCTTTTTATACGAATTCTCACCTGAAGTTCCATTCTTACCTTTTACAATTCTATTCGCTGCCGGAGTCATAATACAGGAATAAATCCACAGACTCCTGTAATTATTATAGAAAAATAAAAAGCTTTTATTGCCAATCTTCCTTTTTATACATCTATCAGGTCCTTTCACAAAAGTCTTTTCAGTGTTTTAATTTTTACAAAGCCTTTATAGTATACCACATATTTGTGTCATTTTAATAGTATTATTTATGGTGGAGAAAAAGATGAAAAGTCCCTATGATTCCGGATTGTTGAAAGGTGAAAAAGGATGCTCTGCCAGGCATCCTCAGTGTTGTGTGTGTTGTGTTTTACCAATCTTTATTACTTTCAAGACCTAAACGAGTGATAAGTTTGGTATCCTCAAGATCCTTCTTCTGATAATAGGCAGAAGTTTCTTCTTGCACCAACCATCTTAAGAAGACCTTCTTTCGAATGATGATCCTTTGCATTAACAGAAAGATGTGCGTTAAGTTCTGCGATCTCTCAGTAAGGATAGCTATCTGAACTCTCAGGTGATCCTGTACTCCAGGTGTTCTGCCATTCCTTGATAATCTCAGCTTTTTCTTTTGATATCATACTGTTCTCTCTCATTAATTGCTATTACCACATAAGGCTCGGAGTATCCCATATACTGTGATAGGTTAGTAGGTGTATAAGCACACTTTTATTATTTTACCACAAATTATTAAATAAGTAAAGTACTAATTTTTCCTGCTTTATAACAGGATATGCTTTATCTGCCTTCAATATATGGTTTTACCAGCCAATCCAGAAGAAAATTCAATAGGCTTATTTAAATATTCATCCTGATTTTTTCATCTACTTCATCAAGATTAATATTTTCAATCAACAAACATAGATGAGCTTTTTCTGTGCTTCCAGCCCATCATACTAATATCTATATACCTCTTTCATCTGCAAAATGCACCCTTTGTGTATTCCAACAGATTTCGGGCACAGCATTAATCTGATCGAATTTATCATATAGAAAATCATTATGCATTATATCGTTTGCCTTTTTGACATCTCAAAAAGCCTCTCTATGCTCTTCATCAATAAAATTAACTCCAACTAAGTATTGGTTTGTGACGCGAAGGATCAGAATTTTCTTCCATCTCTTCAGCCTCTAAGACTCTTACCCTCGGATACTATTAGCGGTTTACTTATCAGCGTATCCTCACTCACTATATGGCTGTATAACCATTTTATCATAAATCTAATAATTTTATTAAGTTCTTCTTTCCCTCTTCTCAGTTATTATGTCTCAAAATTATTGCCAAACTCACTAATCTAAAACCATTTATGTTCTTTAACTTGAAACCTCCAGCTCTTTATCAACAATCTCGTCATATAGCTTCTTCTTCAGCAAAGCCCACTGCCGCATACCCGTTTTTTATCTTATCAATAATCTTTTTTGCTTTAGACAGACCACTTTCCAAACCATCATCTTTAAGAGCATAATTCAAAATTTCAAAATATTCAAGCCTTTTTGCTATCAATACTAACTATGCCTATAAAACAGTCCTTAGTAAACGTACATTGCGCCTCCCTCATCTTTTTACTCAAATTTCGATTAATTTGCCTGACAAACACTGCCTATATTTATTGTCACAGGTGACAAATATTACCTGATTCACCGGTATCAGCAAACTTTTGAACTAGCTTGATGTTTGTCTTGTGCGCTTTCATCCATTTCCGTAAATGGATCATCGAAAACCACCAGACCGCCGCCTTCCGGGAATAAGTGTTCCAATATCGCAAGCCGAAATGCAAGTGCAATCGTATCCTTTGTTCCTTCTGACAGTATAGCATATTAATAGGATTATTTCCACTATATATATTAATATCCATTATCACATCCATAGATTGAAGTACGATCTTCCCTCAGTTATACCGAAAGATATCTTGCAAATCTTTCCTTCACATCCGGCATTGTACAATTACCGATACTCTCTTGTATTTTCAAGTACTTCTAAAATATGTTTCCACCTTTCACCTATCCTTATGTCTTTGCAGTTCCAGTGCAGCATCATCAATAGTATCCTCAGATCATCTAAAGCAACATCCCCCATTCCTTTCATCTTCACGAAGGGCGGCTTCCGCTTCTAATATTATAACTTGCATTGTCAATGTTTGAATTCAAAAATGACTTATATCCATCCAAGTCCGTAGTTTTAGATATTTTCTCCGAATGTTAGCAAACATGATCTTCAATGGACTCAAGTTTACCAATTTCAATTTCTACCTTAGATAAGCAGGACTTCATTGCATTAACCGTATCATCCTTAGCCACTCTATCCCTGATTATCTCAATTTTGTTCCTGTTTGGCAAATAAAGGATGTAATTGGTTCTGACTTACAAGTTCTTCTAATCTTTTTCATTAAGACCTGTAAACTGTTCCTCCTCCCCTTAACTTCATTGTATTCTAATTCAAGCTTAGATAATTCAACGCCTGTAGTAAGTCTATTGTATTCTTCATTGACAAATTCAAACCTTTTTAACAATTCAGCATATTCTTCTTTCTTAGCTCTAAGTTCTTTAAGATTTGAAACCTTATACTTGTTTAGAATTGCATTGTACCCGGCAGTTGCCTCGGCAAGCTGCTTTTTAATCTCTTCTACATCTACTTGCTGTAGTATTAAATCTATAATCCCGGGATTGTAATTTCCACTGTCTCCATTAATGTCAAAAATTTCCTGTAGAAATATCTGTGTTTTTACCTGTAGCAACTGATTTTACTATAATATCGCCAGTACTAAGTTTCTAATGCTAGCCGCCAACCAGATTGGAAAGCCTTTCGTTTGCCTATAATGGCTGTCTCCGCTTCCATGAGTTTTCTTTTCATCATCATGATCTAGCCATTTTCCCGTCAACTAAGGCTCTAGCCTCTGACAATTTATTTTCATGTTCTTCTATACTTTGGTAAGAATTAATATTTTTCCGCCTTAAGTAAAACATCAAGTTCAACCGCTTTTCTCATATGATTTAATCAGTTCCGGATATGAAATTAAATCTCTATTTATTTCTTTCTTGTTTAATTTTATACCTCTTTGTCTCAGCTTCCATACCACTTTTGTATGTTGCCAGTATTTCAGCATATTTTTCATATTCATATTTTCGGCACCATGCTCTTCAAATTCTCTTTTTGCCCCGTGAATCTTGATGTTATCGGCTTCAATAGCTCAACCATCTCACCTTTTCTAAGCTTCTCCAACTCTGCAAGCTGATAGTATGATTTTAAAAATTATACCTGCTATCCTTAGTCCCATGGATCTCAATTCCACGCCTTTTTCTCCGTCCATCCATTACAAAATCCCAATGCCCTGATAATGCATCGCTTTACTTTTGGATAATTTTTCTCAATATCCTCCGGTGATATTCCTTCTGTTGATGTCATTCCTCAGCGGCGATTATTGATACCAAATCCTGCTTTACTGCTGCCTTTTTATCCAATTTATTCAAAAATATGTTCTACAACATTTAATTTATTATTTTGCGATACAAAGACACACATCGTAAAGTCCCTGTTTATAAATTAGTTCGGCTGCAACAAATTTCACGAATTTTCTCCTCATTTGCAGTAATATTTCCATCTGAATCTACTAGTTCACATTCAGAGACAACACCCCATTTTTGTTAGTGTATATTCGCTTCTAGAAGCATAGTAAATACAAGAGTTCCATCTACAACTATCCCTCTTTTTCATCTCGATGGAATATACTCTCAAAAATCCTATCTTCCTCTTACTAAGCTTTGAGTTTCTATAAAGCATCTGATAGATTAACTCAATCAAGTGTACTTTTCCTGGTTTCATTATTTCACGAGGACAGTCAACCTGACTCTAATTCTACTTTTTATTCTTTATTCCTCGAACTGTCTTGTTTTTAATTGTTTTAATATCTCATGCTGCCCTCACTGCTTTTTAATGTTTTCACAACATCATATGCCATCTGTAATTCAAACCGGATTATCAAGCAATCCATCTAGGAATTTAGCCACAAAACTCCTATCTCCGAAAAATTCACTTTCAATCTTATCCTTGTTAATTTTTCACCAGAGCAGTATCATTAATTCTGTAATATATAAATCTGTCTAGAATATTTTCATAAATTCCTTTTCTTTTCTGTATTCAGCTGCTTCTATACTACCTGAAATAGTTAAGTTGGATAATTGATTTTTCTCTTGATAATTTTTAACTAAATTTGACAGTGCTTCTTCTAACTCCCCTGGAATCATTAGTCTAGAAATTTAAATCAAAATATCTTATTTTTCCTGTAATAATGCCAATATTTTCTTGATTCCATTATTATTCTGAATAGTAACGATAAAATGCATTTCCTTCCGTATTGTTAGTGCAAACTCAGCTGTCTATGTACCTGCATTAAAAATATTATAACCCGATACTCTTCTCACCTTCTATAATGTTAGGTTCTGTCACTTAGTATGTCCTAAGAGCCAGACATCAACCGGAATGCTATGCATCCAGCCCTCATTCATAGGAAAAACAAACCCTTCCGTATCAATAGCTAAACCTCTAATGCACCATAAAAGGATGCCGATATTATATCTATCTATAGGATTAATGTCTTCATTATATATCCATGATAACCTCATTGGTATCACTATGTTTTACTGTCACAATATGCAGGGTAAAACTATAACCTTACCATCAGTACTGTCAAATTCAAAAAGGAGTGTATTTATTTTAAAACAACTATATTACCATCAGGTATCAGACACAGTTGTAAAATCCTTCCATAACTTCTCATTGCCTGAATAAAAATCATAGATTACCCGGAAGAACCAACACTTTCTGATTAAATCCTGCTAAGATTTCAATCACACGGTTTACATCATTTTTGAAATTGCATATGTATTATCAAAAGATCTCCGGTAATTACAAAACTCACAATGCTCTTTCTCAGCCATTTTCACCATTTCTTCAAGGCATTCAAATCTACTCAATAGCTGATTCTTTACACTGTACTTTATCAAATTTTCTTCCAAAATGATTATCCCCGTCACAAATATTTTTTAGCATCACTCATCCTCCCCACCCCTAATAATTGTTATCAACAACCGCTTAGTTTTGTAGATAGCAAAAAGAACACCTCATGTTCTCATATATATCTTCAAAACTGCAAACCGAATCAACATCTTTCCTTTTTCTTTGGTCAAGCCTTCGACCTATTAGTATCAGAAGGCACACGGATTACTCCGCTTACACCACTGACCTATCAACCTCATACTCTCTAAGGGGTCTTATTAGCCTACGCTATGGGATATCTTATCTTGGAGGGGGCTTCACGCTTAGATGCCTTCAGCGTTTATCCCTCGCCAAACTTGCTTCCCAGCCGTGCAGCTGGCACTGCAACTGGTCTACCAGCGGTTCGTCCATCGAGTCCCCGTACTGGGACGGCTTTCTCCAAATATCCTGCGCCTGCGCCAGATAGGGACCGAACTGTCTCACGACGTTCTGAACCCAGCTCGCGTACCGCTTTAATGGGCGAACAGCCCAACCCTTGGGACCTACTACAGCCCCAGGATGCGATGAGCCGACATCGAGGTGCCAAACCACTCCGTCGATGTGAACTCTTGGGAGTGATAAGCCTGTTATCCCCAGGGTAGCTTTTATCCGTTGAGCGATGGCATTCCCACTTACATACCACCGGATCACTAAGTCCCGACTTTTCATGCTCCACCCGTCGGTGTCGCAGTCAAGCTCCCTTCTGCCTTTACACTCTGCGAATGGTTTCCAAACCATTCTGAGGGAACCTTTGAGCGCCTCCGATACACCTCGGAGTGCGACCGCCCCAGTCAAACTCCCTCCTGGCATTGTCCCCTGCCCGGATAACGGGCAAAGGTTAGAAACCAGATACACGAAGGGTGGTATCAACATTGACTCCGCAGAAACTGGCGTCCCTGCTTCTTTGTCTCCACCGTCCTGTCACATCGTATATCTAATCCCAGTACCAAGATGGAGAAGTCCTGACGGGGTCTTTCCGTCTTGGCGCAGGTAACCATATCTTCACTGGTACTAGTTCACTGGGTGCATTGAGAACAGCGCTCAAATCATTACGCTCTTTTCGTGCGGGTCCGGAACTCACCCGACAAGGAATTTCGCTACCTTTAGGGACCGTTATAGTTGCGGCCGCCGTTTACTGGGGGCTTAGTTCGTACCTTCGGACCAAGTCCGCACCCCGTAACCTTCCAGCACTGGGCAGGCGTCAGCCCATACACTCACCTCTACGGTTTCGCATAGACCTGTGTTTTTGTTAAACAGTTGCTTGAGCCTCATTCTCTGCGGCCTGTATCTGGTACATGCAATCTTCATCGCGAACTTACGGGCTATTTTGCTGAGTTCCTAACATGCATATGCTCCCTGCCGGCCTTGGGATACTCTCCTCCATCCACCTGTGTCGGTTTACGGTACGGGCTCTGACTACACATAGCGGCTCCTCGATTTGCCTCCAGAGCTTCCCCTACGGTATTTCGGTCCGCATCACAGTTCACTTACCCTGGACGGATTTGCCTGCCCGGCATAAAACCATGCTTTGCACTCTGAATCCTTTGCTGGGCACTCCTGAATTTCCGTGTCCCCACATTTCGACAGCCAGAGGTACTGGAATATCAACCAGTTGTCCATCGCCTACGCTTCTCAGCCTGAGCTTAGGTCCTGACTTCCCCAGGGAAGATCAGCTTTACCCTGAAACCCTGATATACGGCCTGAAGGATTCTCGCACCTTCATCGCTACTCGTTTCCGGCATTTCTCTCTGATAATCCTCCACGGCTCCTCACGGTACCGCTTCGCTCGTCATCAATGCTCCTACCAACATACCCATGGTATATTCCATTGCTTCGGTGTTATGTTTCAGCCCCGGACATTTTCGGCGCAGGACCTCTGACTCAGTGAGCCATTACGCACTCTTTGAATTGAGCTGACAAGCTTCATGAGCCAAACATCCGAGCTGTCTTCGAAACTCCTTTATCTCACCACTCAAGCAGCTCTGGGACCTTAGCAGTATGGTCTGGGCTTGTTTCCTTGGCTGTCGACTGATCTCCTTTGGTCTAGCTCCCGGTAGCTCTATGGCATCTGAGGTTTACATGCATGGTGATCTCTGACGCGCAGCGATTCAGTGCTCTATCCTCATTAGACGGTATTGAGGCTTAGCCTAAAGCGGCTGTTCGAGAACGAGCCTCTGCGGGTTCGTTGGACTTTCTCCGCTACCCCACGAGCTCATCACCGCCTCAGCGCGGTAGTGACACCGGACCTCCATCCACTTATGGGACTTTTCTGCTCTCCTGGCCGCCGGTGGGTACATTTGGTTTCGGGTCCGCCGTTACTGACTTACCGCCCTGTTAAGACTCTTGGTTTCCTTCGGCTCCAGTACTAGTGCTTAACGCGCCAGCAACGGCAGCTCGCTTCGGACCGTTCTACGAGAGTACACGGTCGAGTTAGTCGCTCTTCCGCAGCTTGTGGGGTTTCAGGTTCTCTTTCACCCCTCGGGTTCTTTTTCACCTTTCCCTCACGGGTACTATACTCATCGGCATTCACCAGTGACATTTCTGCCTTGGTGAGTCCCCTCGCTTCCTGACGTTTCTCGTGTCCCGTAGTGGCTCGGATGCCACTGAGTCTGAGTCTGTTTCGCACAGGAGGCTGTCACTCTCTGTGCGCGCTGTCCCAAAACCAGTTTCGGCTACCTACTGGTTTCTTCTTCGTGTGGTCCTCCAACCAAGGATGGAAACTCCTTTGGTTTGGGGCTTCGTCCTTTCGCTCGCCACTACTTAGGGTCGCTGATGTTTTCCTCTTCCTCCGGCTTTCTTAGATGTCGTTCGCCGGGTTCCCTCCGCATGACTATGGATTCATCATACGGTGACAGGATTCTTTCTGCCGGTTTCCCCCATTCGGATACCCGCGGATCAATGGATATTTGCTCCCTCGCCCGCGGCTTTTCGCAGCTTATCCGCGTCCTTTCTTTGGCTCCTGGTGCCAGTGCGATCTGCCTGGTCGCCCTTTGTAATCTTGACCTTAAGTTGAGATGGGAATGCTCACGGAACATCTCCGACGACGCGAAAGCTGCGTTGCAGGCGACGGTGTACAGTCAGGAGAGGCGTTTCTGCGAAACGCCTATCACGACGCAAATGCGAAGCTACTTCTGCAGTACTTTATCTCAACGGTATTTTCGCTTCATGAAGTAGTTCTCTTTGAATTTAACATCGACTAGCGTGTCAGTATTAAATCTTTATTAACACATTGTTATTGAATTCTAACGCACTTGTTTTTCAACATGTGTTAATCAGAAATTCAATTTCTCGATAAGTTGCTTTCATATCAGCTGTATATCTCCCATTGATTAAATCACTAAAAGCTTCTACTTGCATATATTTGTTCGGCATGCAGTTTCAAGGTACATTGACTGTGATTGTTTATTCCTCTCATCCGAGATGTCTTAGCTCATCTTCAATCAGTCATTTTTGATACAACCAACCGACAACTATTTTCAGTTATTGACGACATCAAACTCACCAATTGAAGCTACAGTATGAATTTTATTTTGCACCATACTCAAACCTCTACGGCACCTGGCCCTCAATCTTGTAGCAATCTCGTTGATTCAGCGCAGCCTCGCTCGTGCTCTGAAGCAGTGAGGAGTTTATTAAGTGCCTTTCGCTCAAAGAACGACTTCGTAATTTCGCCTGCGTCTCGACTTGAGCTCATTACTGAATTGTCTCAGGCGAAAGTGTATGGCAGTCACTCATCTCCCACACCGTCTCAGTGCAGTACCATCAGCCGCCCAGCTTTACACTCGTGTTCGGATGAGAACGGTGACCCTGGACGACCATCGTACCAGACGAGCGTGTTGACTCAAAACTCGCAACCACGCTTCCTCTAGCTCATCTGCTCGTCGTGCCCTTAGGAGTCAGTGGCAGTGTTCTGCCTGTTGAAAATTTTGTCTGAGGCAGCTAAATTTTCTTTTCCATCCACGCTGCTCGTTGATAACCAAACAGTAAGACAGTCCCTGCTTCTTCCTTCAGAAAGAGGGTGATCCAGCCGCACCTTCCGATACGCCGCTGGCCTTGATCGATTCTCCCCAGTCACAGACCTGCCTCGCGCCCTCCCGTGCGGTTGAGCCACTGACCTCGGGCATTTCCGACCCCATGGTGTGACGGGCGGTGTGTACAAGACCGAACGTATTCACCGCGACATTCTGATTCGCGATCGCCAGCGATTCCAGCTTCCTGTGTCGAGTTGTGACCACAACTGAACTGAGGCAGCTGGGATTTGCCCGGCTCGCGCCTTCGCTTCCCCTCTGTAACTGCCATTGTAGCACGGTAGCTCCCTGGTGCAAGGGGCTGATGATTTGACGCCATCGCCCGCCTTCCTCCGAGTTATCCCCTGGCAGTGCTGGCCCAGAGGGTCAGCCGTTGGCTACATGAAAGACGGGGTTGCGCTCGTTGCGGGACTCTAACCCAACATCTCACGACACATGAGCCACGATGCACCACTCTGTCTCTCCTGTCCCCGGAAGGACTACAGCTATCGTATTCGTGGAGGATTCAAGACCGGGTGAGCCTGTGCGTTGTGCAAATTAAACCACATGCTGCCCACCGCTTGCAATCCACTGTCATCCTTTGAGTTTCATTCTGCGAATCCATCCCCAGGTGGAATAGCCAGGCGTCTAGGCGGCAATCGTACAGGCTTGTCAGCATTCATCGTTACGTGGACCAGCAGGTATCTAACCTGTTTGCACCCGACGCTGGTTTCAGCTGCTCAGTTTGTCTAGCAGGCCTTCGCCACCTGGGTGTTCTTCCTAATATCTAAGCATTTCTACCACATTAGGAATCTCCTCTCCATACTCGTTTGACAGTTTTGAGAGCAGCCAGGTTGAGCCTCACTGCTCAACTTGCCACGCAAACCGCCTGCGCTCCCTGGCACCCAGTAAATCCGATACGCTTGCCCCTCACGACACGCGGCTGCTGAGTCGTAGTCAGCCTGTCAGGTACCATCATCATCTCCCTGCTGATAGAGCTGTGTACCAGTCACTCTTCACGCACGGCGTCGCCGCATCTGAGTTCGATTGCAGTATCCACCGCTGCCTCCCGAGAGTTGGGCGTTCTCAGTCCCAATGTGGCCGTCCGACCTCTCGTGTCTACCGATCGCTGCTTCGGTGGTTTACCCCGCCAACCCGCTGATCGACGCGCAGGCCCATTCTCATATCGGTTGCTGATTTCGTCGGACAAAACCGCATGCGTCTCGCCGACTTATGCGGTCTACCAGCCGTTTCCACGCCATCCTGTACCAGGGCAGGTTGCCCACGCGTTACTCACCCGTCCGCCACTAAGAATTACAGCCTTCCATCCGAAAACTCCGTCTGTAATCCGTTCGACTTGCATGTGTTAAGTGCTCGCCACGCGTTCATCCTGAGCCAGGATCAAACTCTCATAGGAAGCGTTTGTCGGCTTCATCAGCTGACATTTATCATCTCTTGCTTATTCGTTATTGACCCGGCTAAAGTCATTTTTACTGTGTTTTAGTAAACGTGTGACTATTATACTGTCGTTCGTTTACAAGATTGTCTCACTATTTAGTTATCAGGTTCTTTTCTTTGTCAATCTGTTGGCTTTCACTATATTTTCGTTTTATTATGGTCTTTTGTGGGTAACGGATAGTATGATACGTCAAAGTCAATAGGTTTGTCAACACCTTAAAAGTGAGATTGTTTGAAAAAGTAAATCCTGATTAGCATGGATTTTACTTTTTCTTTCGACACATCATCTTTAACTATGGACTTTGACTGATCGAGCTAAAATATATGTGGGTTAGATTCATCAGGTTAGGTTTTATATACAAACCGAAAGGAAGATTTTAATTGTGGGAAAAGCTATTCATCTTTCTTTAAGCTCAGCGTTCTGACATAGAAATCATGCTTTCTAAAAAAATGAGCTTTAATAAGATTGCTTTGGCTATAGGAAAAGACAACACAACTGTTTCAAAAAGAAATAAAAACATAATTACTGAATCAGACAGGTCATACGCAGGTCTTTTAATGACTGTCTACGTTCAGGTGGACAGATCATGTAGATTTGTACGCAGTCACTGCCTTAACAAAAACAGAACATGCGGAAGCTGTGCGAAAATGCATGCTACTGTGTGATGATTATGTCAGCACATATCTGCCCCTAAACTTCTTAATCCACCTTATGTATGTAACGGATGCCCTGGACAGAAACAGGTGCCGCCTTGAAAAAGATTTTACAAGGCAAAGGAAGCTGAGGCAAGATATAGAAAATCACTGTCTGAATCAAGAACAGGGTTTAACCTTACAGAAAAAACGAAAGGGAATATATAGACGGCATTGTAAGTCCATCCTGTTAAAAGGGCAATCCATAAGACATATAACAATCAACCATTCTGATGAAATCATGGTTTCCGACAGGACTCTCTATAAATATATAAACAACAGTCTGTTTTTTGCCAGAAACATTGACATGCCACGCACTATAAGAATGCGTCCGAGAAAAAATAAAAGCAAATCTTTGAAAGTGGATAAAGAGTGCAGGAAGGAAGGACTTATGAGGACTTCCTGAAGTTTATTGAAGAAAACCGATTCAGTCGTATGTGAAGGCGACAGTGTAGAAGGGGTAAAGGGCGGGGAAAGTACTTCTCACTCTCTTCTTTGTACAACAGAACCTGCAGCTGCTTTTTCTGAGAAAACTACAATGACTCACATTCTGTTACGGAGATATTTGAAAGGCTGTATATTGAACTGAGACCTGATATTTTCGGGAAAATATTTGATGTGCTGCTGTTAGACAACGGAAGTGAATTTTCAAATCCGCAGGCACTGGAGTTTGATGCACAGGGAAACAGGAGACTTAGGGTATTTTTACTGCGATCCTTCTTCACCTTACCAGAAGGGTGGCTGTGAAAACAAACTCATGAAATGATAAGAAGGATAATACCGAAGGGTGTGGATTTTAGTAATTACACACAGGAAGACATAAACCTGATGATGAGCCACATCAATTCATATTCAAGGGTGAAGCTCGAAACAAAAAGCTCTTATGATATTTTTGCATTTCAATACGGCAAAAATATTAAAGAGCTTAGGTATTCAAAAATTTCACCGGATGAAATTACCCTAGCCCCTAAGCTCTTAGGCAACAAAAGGAACTCACCGGTTAAAAAGATGAACTTCTAGCCCATATATAAAGGGTGGATTTTACTTATTCCCAGTTTTTGGAAAGTAACTTCGACTCCTGTTTGCTATGAAAAATTGAATCATGTTCTTCCTGTAAGGCTGATTATAGCATTTTTTCAGATAATGTATACATCTAGCTCTTAATTTATGTACATTTGTAACAAGTAACTTCCATACCGTATCTAAAAATAAAAATTAAACATTAGGTGTGGAAGTTACTTTTGCACTTCACCTTTTAAAATAAAATACCTTTCAAAGTAAACGCAACACTAAAAACTGTTGCATTTAACCTGAAAGATGTGGTTTCAGGTCTGTTTGCTATACTCTTTTTCGCCAAAAACAATAAAAATCAAACCAAATTTGATTAAATTCAGTCCGATTTTATTGATATAATTGTATTATTTTATCTAGGAAAAGTGTTGCATTTACTATTTTTATAAAGTGTTACACTTACCTTGAAAAATCTAGCCGAAAAATTTTTATTTTAATTATATCACTTATTTACCTTGCTTTTAAAGTGAACCTCAAATAATGTACAAAGCTTTTTACTATCTTTTTCATATTTTTTTAATCCCTTTATATAAACTGAGAGGCTGTACAATCCTCATAGAATTTTTGTTTATTATAAAAACTCCCTGATATTACCTAGGTAAAATCAGGGAATAATTTGATTTAATAATTTTTTACTTTATCGAGGCACTTCCTGCCGCTATATTAGCTTCAAGTATGTATTTCTGTCCAAAGAAATATGTAATAAGCGGCGGAATAGTTAAGAACATAGCTCCTACCATTACCAAATGCCAATTTGGAACTGCATTTCCGGATGATGCCTGCATATATTTTAGAGCTACTGCAAGCGGATATTTCTCCCTGTCCTGTATAAAAACCAAAGGCCCATAGAACCAGCCCCAGTTAAATTGGAATGTAAATAAGGCAACAGCTATAAGTATAGGTTTCATCAGAGGCAGAACTATTCTTCTATAAATTCCAAAATATCCTAACCCATCTATTTTAGCAGCATCATCAAGAGTTGTAGGAATTGTCATAAAAAACTGTCGCATCAAGAAGATGTTAAATGCACCTCCACAAAAATTAGGTATTATTATAGGAAGGTAGGTATTCAACCAGTTTAATTTTTTAAATAGCATAAACTGCGGTATTATATAAACATCTTGTGGTATCATCAATGTAGCTAAAAGCATTAAAAATAATATATTCTTTCCCTTCGCTCTCAGTCTTGCAAAGCCAAATGCTACAAATGAACTTGAAAATACCTGTCCAACCATACAAAAACACAAAAACTATACTGTTTATCAAATGTCTTCCCATAGTTGAATTTCTTTTTCAAATATTTTTCAAATAATTTTCAAAATGAAATTCCTTAGGAATTAAAGTAAATGCTCCCTTTACATTAGTTGCATCTGAAGCCAGCGAAATTGAAATCATAAAAATAAAAGGTGAAATAAACATTATTCCAATAAGAATAAGCAAAATGTATACTACCGCTTTCTCAATCGGTTTCCTATCGTTTCCCATTCTTTTTCACCTCTCCTTCATAAAATACAAATACAGCAGAAGAACGGAACACAATGGCACTAAGGATTATAATTATAACAAAAATTATCCACCCAAGTGCACAGGCATATCCCATTTCAAAATCTGAAAATCCTTTCAAATATAAATAGTTGCTTATCATCATAGCTGCATTGTTCGGCTTATAATATCCGTCTGTAAGTACATAGGATTGAGTAAACACCTGTAAAGAGCCGATAAGTCCGGTAATAAGATTGAAAAATAATACCGGTGAAATAAGAGGTACCGTAATATTCCAAAACTGCTTCCATATACCTGCTCCGTCAAGACTTGCTGATTCATACAATGCCTTAGGCACACCATTTATAGCAGCAAGTACCAATACAAGACTTCCACAGCCCTGCCATAACCCCATAAAAACAATTACATATTTTATGAGATTTTCATCATAAAGCCAGGAAAGAGGTTTTATACCAAATAAACCTAAAAATTGATTTGCTAAACCTATCTGTGTATTAAATATCCAAAAGAATACAAAAAGCTACCGCTGTAAGAGGAACCAGCACCGGCGAGATAATATATAGTCCTGAAAATCTTCATTCCACGAATCTTATAACTTAATAAAAAAATGCAAGCAATAAAGAAATTATAAGAGAAAGCGGAACTGTTAAGCCTGCATAAAAATGTATTTAACAAACTTTTATACTTTTTATCTGCTGTAAAAAAATCTTTATATAATTTTTAAATCCTACAAAGTTAGCTTCTCCAAAACATGTTCCAGTCTGTTAAACTGTAAAAATAAAGAGGCTATCATAGGGCCAAGAGATAAAAAAATCCTAAAACCCATAGCGAAACAAAAAAATATAAAACCAAATGGCTTCTCTCCGTGCTGCTTTCATTTTGGAGCCCATAGTCTCCCTCCTTCTATTCAAGCAGGGGCTGCCACGGCGGATCTTATCCGTCACGACAGCCCCCGTTCTTAAACAAATAGTTTATTATTTTATTACATCATTCAACTCTTTTTCTATCTTTTTAAGCGTTTCTGTGCAATCTCCCCCTTCTGCAAATAAAACACTGAAATTCTCATCAAATACACGCTGTATCTCATTCCACTTAGGGTGAAGAGGAGGAGAAACTATTATATCGGCTGATTCTGCAAAAGCATTAAAATTCATATTTCTTCCCTCTGCCCACGCAGGTTTTAAGAAAAGATCACTTTGAAGAAGCTCCACATTTGCAGGTGCATCCTGTTTATTTTCTACGATAGGTTTCTGTCCGTCAAGGCTTGTAAGAAATTCAATGGCACGAAAAGCTGCATCTACATTTTTGCCTCCCTTAGGTATAGCAAGACCGCTACCGAATGAAAAGGTTGCTCCCACCTTATTTTTCCACATAGGTGCCATATCCCAGTTAAGCCCTTCTACACTCTCAAGAGAGCCTACATTCCAGAATCCTGTTATGTTTATAGCACAATGTCCCTGTGCAAACAGCGGATCAGGCTGTCCGTCTTTAAGTCCAAAACGGCTGTAATCATCTGCGGAAGGAGCTACTTTGTACTTATGTACAAGATCATTATAGAAGTTTATTGCCTCTATATTCTCAGGTGAATTAACTGTCACATTCTCAAGATTACTATCTAGAATACTTCCACCATTCTGATACATAAAGCTCATCCACCAAGGCCACCAGCCACCTGCTGCAAATCCATACTGCTCTACAACTCCATCCTTTGTTATTGTAAGCTTCTTTGCAGCTTCAAGTAAATCTTTCCATGTCCAGTCTTTGGTAGGATAAGATACTCCTGCAGCATCAAACATATCCTTATTATAGTACACTATCATGGCTCCACCCCTGTCAGGCATAGCATACAAGGTATTCTGCTCATGTATAAGTAGATGTTGCTGTTCCAAACCTCTTTGCAAGGTCAGAGTCCAGCCGTTTCAGATAACTTAGATAAATCCTCTAAAAACTCCTTTAGAAGCATAAGAGTTACTCGCCTCTCCTACCTGTATAATATCCGGTGCATCCCCTGAGGCTATCATAGTCTGTATCTTAGTATCATAACCATCATTAGGAATTGCCATAACCTCTAATGTTATCTCCGGATATTTTTCATGTACCATAGCTGCTCTGGCTTCATATGTCTTAATATCATTCTCGCTCCCCCAACAAGCCATTTTAAGGTTTACAGCCTCTTTTAGGTGTTTCACTCTCCTTATCGGTCTTTGACACAGAAGTGGTCTTTACATTCCCTTTTGAAGCCATATCATCCTTTTTAGAAGAATTGCTGCCGGAAGCTGCCCCACATCCGGATAAAAACAATCCTGCAACCAAAGTAGCTGCTAAAAACACGCAAATTTAATTTTTTTCATATACTACCTCCTCTTTTTTCACTTACTGCTATATAAAGCAATAGTTTTTTTGTAAACATCCCTTAGTTATAATTTTTATGAAACCCATTTCATACTTTGATTATAGTAAGTTTATAACATTATGTCAATACTTTTTTGCATGAAATGGGTTTCATAGTTTTTTTATACAAACTCGTGCATAATTTTTTTAATTATAAAGGACTATTGCAAGAATCCCTTATTAATACCATTGTATCTACAGTATATTTTCTTTTTACCTTCTCTCCAAGTGTAAGCTTATCTATAATCTCTATAGCCTTTGCACCAAGTTCCATGTAATTTTGCGATACAGTTGTTATTCTTGGTCGAACCGCTTCTGTCATATATATCCCGTCAAAGCCTGTAACTGATATATCTTCCGGAACTCTGAGTCCTCTATCTTTAGCTGCATTTATAGCTCCTATAGCAGTAAAATCATTCACCGCCATAACCGCAGTAGGCAACTCTTTACAGTCAAGCAATTTTTTCATACTTTCATAACCATCTTCCACCGAAAAATTACTTGTTATCAACCATTCTTCTTTGCTTTGAAATATTCCCTGCTTCACAGCTTCCAAAAATGCTGTATGTTTTATGTCTGTCGAAGTAATCCCCTTTCTTCCTCCTATAAAGCCTACCCTTTTATGCCCAAGAGCTGCCAGATACTTGATAAGTTCTTGCATTCCACTCTTTTCATCAGCAGCCACATGATAGCTTTTTACCCCTGACATAGCTCCATTTATGAAGACAACCGGAATTTTCTGTGTTATTGCTTTAAGTTCTTCTGCCTGCCCCCTGCCCGATTTCTTCTCATTCGCTCTGCCCCCCATAATAACTATACCGTCTACCTGTTTTTCACGTAACATGTCTAAATACAGGGATTCAACTCCTGTGCGATTCATTTTATTGTCATTCATAGAATTACACAAAATCATTGTATATCCAAGACTTAACGCCTTTTTTTCAGCCTCTAGGAATACACCTGAAAAAAACGGATTTGTGATATCCGGTACTATAAAGCCTATTGTTTTTGTGGCTTTATTTATAAGACTTCTTGCAAGAGCATTAGGCTTGAAATCATTTTCTTTTATTATATTTAAAATCTTTTCTTTCTTATCTTCCTTTACCCTTGCATTCCCTGTCAAAACCCTTGATACGGTAGCCGGAGATACTCCCGCCTCCTTCGCTATATCATAAATCGTCATTGATTTTTCCTGCATATTCTTCCTACTTTCTTTGTTTAATACCAAATTATTCACAAAACATCTTGTGAAATACCGTAACCAAGCCACAAGCACCCACTACAATATTTTTGCAGATGTTTGGTAATATCCCCCATAGTCACAGACCGAAAATTGTTTATCCTAATGTATTATGCAGAGTAAGAGGTCTGTAACCTATGGCATAAATAATTTGGGGAGGAGTTAACCTATCTTTTCAAACAACAAAGTTGTAACAGAATATGGCTTAAGCTCATATTCACCCTTAATCTCCCCATTTATATTCTCTAAACTCTCTGTTTCAGAGGTTCTGTATATAGCACAGTTTTTCCACTTTTTAATATTTTCAGAAGAAAATTCTAAGATTTTAGACAACTCGCTGTCATTCAAAGCCACAATTACAAGCTTTCCTTTTTCTTCATCTTCCGCTATAACCAAATTTGAATTTTCACTATCTAATATATTCATTCCGGGTCTTATAAATTTAGCATAATTTCCCAAAACATAGTACTGTTTTGTTAAGAAAAATTCTTCCTTGCCTTCAAAATTGGCATGCATAAGACCATGGTTATGCTTCATCAGTTCATTTTCTACAGCCTGCCAATAAATCCATGAAGTCGCTTTCATTTCATTTAGATGTACTCCTATATTTTTTGCAAGCTCAATTCCTCCACTAATATCACTGTGGTTATGTGAAGCATTTCCTCCACAACTTATTTCAGACATACAAAGCGGTTTTCCTAAGCGTTTTGCTACTTCATATAATTCTTTTCTGCTCTGCTCATTGCTAAAATATGAATGAGTATTTATCTGTTTTACCTTACTTAATGCTTTTTTTGAATAATGATTAATACAATATATACTTTCAAAAGTGCTCCAGCACTCCGGTGCACTTATTCCTGTATTTTTAAGACCTGCCTTTTCTATTGCATCTGCCAAAGCTTCAATCAGCTTGCTTTGCTCTTCCACATCAAAATGACAGCCTTCCTGATCATTTTCACTCTTCCACCAAAAAGAAACAGGCTCATTAAATGGTGCTATGGTCGATATATTTATATCAAGTTCTTTTTCAATAGCCAGTGCACAATCAGCTAAATACCCAGCCAGTGCTTCTGTCATTTCTTCTTTAAGATTGCAAAGACCGTCATCGGCTCCTGCAGTAGATGGGTATTTAAGCATACTTAACGGTGGACTGTTTAAAAAAATCTCAAGAGTATCAAGCCCATATTTCACCGCCTTCTTTAAGATACTTAGCTGTGCTTTATCTGCCTCTAAATCTAAACTTCCGTCTTCCTTTAAAATACAGGGTATATCTGCTCCAACCCTAAAATTTTTCTTATTTGGCGGATTTTCTCCACCACCTAAATTATAACGCAGAATATTTAGTCCCAATCCGTTAGCTTCCTCAAAAAGCAGGCTGCATATTTTTTCTACGGTTTCCTTATTTTCCCATCTCCCAATCACATTTCCCCACCAGCAAAGAGAAGTGCCCCAACCTTCAAATTTTCTGCTTCCTCTTTGCAAAGAAATATCAACTGATATTTTTTTATTGCCTGACATAATCTCCTCCGTATTTATATATTTGAAATGGGTTAATCAAATTATATGAAATGGGTTTCAAAAAGTCAAGATAATATCTTTTTGATTTACTTTTTTATATTTTATATTTTGCATATAAAGCGCTTGTATATAAGTATAAGGTTAGGCAGATATAATATTGAAACTCATAGAAATATCCCCTGCCCAAATCCTCAGGCAGGGGATGTAATAATTGTTTTTTTAATAATTATTTCAATAAACTAAGTGTAAAATTTCTTTTATGTTTCCCTGTAAGTTCCGGAAGTTTTGCTACCTTTCTTGTCGCTTCCGGATAATCATGCTCTATAGTAAACGGAAATATTCTTACCGATATAGCCACCATAATAATCCACAACAACGACCAGGCAGCTGACTCTAAGAATATTATTTGAAAATTCAACCTCTTACTCCTCCATCTATTATTGTTTTAATTTGCCATATAAACATAAGTCATAAAGCTTGCCATCTTTATAAACAGCATTTTTCCGCACACCTTCACTTTCAAAGCCATTTTTTTCAAGCACACGCTGCGATGCAGTATTAGGTAAATACACAGTTCCTGATATGCGTACTATATCGAGCTTATCAAAAGCAAGCTTACAGATTTGTTTTACTGCTTCTGTCATTATGCCTTTAGACCAGTTATCTGTAAGCAAAAAATATCCTATTTCACTATCTTTACATCTGACATCCGAGTTTTGTTCAACCGCAATATTCCCCACAACCTTATCATCTACAACAATAGCCCTGAATATACCATCCTTACCGTCATGTTCCGTTGCCATTCCAAACCAAAAGTCTGCATCCTTCTCAGTATAAGGGTATGGTATGCGGTTTGACAGATAGGAACGGTCTATATTATTGCAAATATTTATCAGCTCTTTGCTTAAATCTTTGCTCCACTTTATTAATTTTATTTTCATAGCTAACCCCCTTAAAGCCTCTTAATTTTTCGAGTATTACGGTATAATATCACTTTGCACACATTATTTCAACTATAACTACAGTATTTTTTTATATTATTTCAATCTGTAGTTTTTCAACTTAAATGCAACATGGTGTTGCACTTACTCTGACAGGTACCTGTAAATACCTTTCAAAGTAAACGCAACACTAAAAAACCGTTGCATTTAACCTGACAGATGTGGTTTCAGGTCTGTTTGCTATACCCTTGCCAAAAGCAATAAAATCAAACCAAATTTGATTAAATTCAGTCTGATTTTATTGATATAATTGTATTATTTTATCTAGGAAAAGTGTTGCTTTTACTATTTTTATAAAGTGTTGCACTTACCCTGAAAATCTAGCTCTATCCACATTACAAATAAGAGCGTCAAATAAGATAATATCGAAGATTTTATTTCTAACATTCTTATCTAGAGTCTGAACATAGTCTAGACACTCTTTCTTCGTAATACTCACGTTAGCTATACCACTGGAAAGATAAGGCAAGGCAACCAAGTTAAACAAACTTGTTTTAATAAGCCCATCTATACTATAAAAGGACAAGTAGATACAAATTTACACTTATCATTCTTTACTGCAAGTTCTCCAAAAAATCTCGCCAGCATTAACTCATACTCAACATGTTTTAAGCATAAGACTTCAGCAAGGTTAGAAGCTAATACTTCAGACAGTGCTTCTGTACCAAAAGCAGAACATCCTTTTACTAGTGACTTTTTACCATTAATGTTATACCAACCTTTAGGTAAAAGAGCCACCTGAGGTAGCATCTATAAAATCTACAGAATTCTCCTCAGGTGCAATCCCGCCTGCCTGGTCAAACAAACTCGTTACAGGATCAAACTTACACATAATTTAATAACTCCTTGTAAGTGATATATAAAAATGAGATAGTGACGCATCACTATGTGAAACATTTATACTTACATGTGAGTCACCTAAATCACGCTCGAACTTGACCTTAAACTCTTGGTCAACATCACCAGTAGGCATATCGTTTATCCTAGAAATATCAAAAGTATATAAATCAATACCTGTATATTCATCTAGAATTTTCGCTAACTCACTTACTCTTGTATCTGCATTTAGACTACCAGAAATAAGAACTCTAGTCTCACGAGAAGCTGATCTATCTAGGAAAGAAACGAATTCGATACCAGGTTCGTCATACCTTCCCTTAGAAAAACAAAAAAAGGTTTCTTTGTTATACTTTAAATCACTTTTAAATTTTGACCCTAATGATATCCAATCAATATCTAGTATCTTAGAAAACTTAGAGTAAAAGTCGTTAGTAAACACTAGCTTATGCTTAGTGCAAGCCTTAAATAAATCAGTTTTTTTAATATGAACATCTTCTGTTTTTAAACGCTCAAACTTTATACAGCAACCACCAGTTGGAAAAGAATGCCATACTACGTTACCCGCTGTAAATTTTACTGTTATTTTTATCATCTAACAATTCCCTAAATTGTTTCTCATTTAAATCTAAGTCTAACCCTGCAATTTTAAGAGATTCCATAAAGTTATTGTATCCCTTGTCTTCTAACTCGGAATCACTATCGACACAACTGTAAAAATATGTTAAGCAATCTTTAGAAAGATAACCAAACCCAGAACCTTTCATAAAATAACTGACTAAATAATTAGAGAACGTACGCTCATTATCTCTAACGAGTAATTCATCGTCTTCGGAAACACAATTCTTTTTATATAAAGCCTCAACCTCCTTAGGTGCCCCAATACATCCTCCTTCACCTATTAGGAGCTCATAAAAAGCCTTTTCGACATTGAATCTGCTCACATTAAACTCATTCGTCCAAATCTTAGAAGCTGAATTTACTTTAAGTTCAACAACAGGTAAATCCTTCTTTTCTTCTTCATCTGGAAAATCCCAGTCCAAAATTTCTTCAATCTCTTCACCGGCTTCAAGTTTAGGCTGCTGTTCCACTTTCTTGGTTTTCTTAACTTTCTTTTTAGACTTCTTTTTACTTTTCTTTGATTTCTTTACTTTCTTCTTTTTCTTGGCTTTATTTTTTAACAATTGTATTTTTAGCTGTAACACTTACCATAAACTAAATAGAAATATTTACTTATTCTTCTTTTTAGAAGATTTGTGTTTATTTAATTTTACTTTCTTAGAATTTTCTTTTTCTTTTTTTCTTCTTTTAGAAGCTTTCTTTTTGTTTATCTTTTTCCTTCTTAGGTTCAACGAAATTCTTCACATTCTCATATAACTCAGATACATCAGAACGAATGGAACTTTCTGTCACTACATTAGTAGTATATCACTTTGCACACATTATTTCAATTATAACTACAATATTTTTTTATATCATTTCAATCTTTCTTAAAATATTCTATATACTTCCCACCTCATTACCTGTATATCTGATAACTATTACTTACATTTTACTTTAAGCCCTTTAAGATAAGTTTTCTGCTCATCTGTAATCCTATAACTTTCCACCGCTTTTTGAATAGCTTTATTATGTGTCCAGTCATCAAGTTTCTTGTTTTCAATAAACGAAAGTACCTGCTCATACTGCTTTGCAAGTGCTGTAGCAAAATACCAGGCTGTCATCATATTTATATAATACTCCTCAGACCTTATCTCTGCTACCATCTCAGGATATGCCGGAGCAAAATCTTCATCCAAAAAATGCTCCATAAGCATGCCTATACCAAATCTGACTGTGTATGTTTTATCTGACCTTATCCATTCTTTTATATGTGCAAGAAGTTCATTGCGATATTTCTTAAATACTTTTGGCGAAAGCTGATCACAGGTTGCCCAGTTATCTATATAAGGAAGAAAGTTTTTTACTTCTTCAAGACAAACCCCAAAATCCTTTATTCCTGCAAGTATAAAAGCATGAAGCTGATTTTCATCAAAATATTTATGTGGAACTGAATGTAAAAACTCTCCCACATCTTCTCTTTTTACAAGCTGTTTAGCGTACTTTCTAAGCTCCGGCGTTCTTACACCAATCATGTTCTCCTTGTCAACCGTAGGAATCAACTTGCTGTTAAAATCTCTGTATTTTTCATCCTGCATTTTAAATAATTCATTTGTAATTTCTTCTACAATCATAGTTATTCCTTTCAAGCAAAATTAACCCAAATCGTTCATAACCTTAAATCTCCTCGTATTTATTAACTTTCTTTAGAATAAATATATTACATTGATGTAAACTTGTCCAATTCTATTTAAAATATTTTTATCGAATATATCCCCCTATTAAATTCCAAATTATTCACGCCTAGTGTAAATTTATTATAACCTAGAAAATGTGATATTTTCAAGGATTACAATAGATTAAAATCCACCTAATGGTGTACCTTTATCTCCACCATTCCATCCCATATGGATTTGAAAGACCGTCTTTATCTGATAAAGACAGACTTGAACAAGTTTCTGTCATATGATATCTTTTGGCTAAGTTTGATAAATGTTTTAATTTTGTCTATTCTGCACATGAAAACGCCCAAACTTTGTACACTTTGCCATTGTCTGAAAATTCAAAATATATTATAATGTTCCTATCTTGTTACTTCTAAAGCAAGAATTCTATTTTATATTTTTCAAATATCTGCTATAATGTCCTTAAAGGCATTATGCAGATTCTTAAGAAAGAAAGGACTATAATGCCAAAAAGAAAAATCAGAGAGCTTTCGAGACTTTTAAATCCTATAGACGATGTGATGTTCAGAAAAATGGCTGAACATAAAGAGTTTTGCGAAGAAATCCTAAGAGTAATCTTGGAAGATGACAACCTAACAGTAACAGAATCTAGAGTACAGTGGGAAGGTACAAACCTGCATGGGCGTTCTGTAGTACTTGATGCCAAATGCATATCCGGAGACGGAAGACATATAAATATTGAAGTACAAAAAGAAAATGATGATGACCATCTAAAAAGGGTACGCTACAACGGATCTATCCTGACTACAAATATAACTGATCCCGGCACTAAGTTTGAAGATATACCCGATGTTTGTATTATATTCATATCTAAGTTTGACATATTTAAGGGTGGCTTTCCGGTCTATCATGTAGACAAGGTGGTTCGTGAAACCGGTGAAATCATTGATGACGGACTTACCGAGATATATGTAACCACCGTTAAAAAAGAGGGTTCTAAAGTTTCAAAACTTATGGAGCTGTTTATAAAAGACGATGCTTATAATACAGAGGATTTTCCTGTTACAAGCGAGATTAAAACCAGGTTTAAAATAAGCGAAGGAGGCAGAAAAGAAATGAATGAAATGTTAGAAAAAATTATCAGAGAAGAAAAAGAAGAGAGTGAAAGACGAGGCAAAAAAGAAGGTAAAATAGAGGGTGCTAATGAAGAAAAAATCAGAATAGCTAAGGATATGAAGAAAAAAAGATTGCCTTTTGGCTTGATTGCAGAAATTACCGGCATTTCTGAGAAGAAGATTATGGCTCTGTAACATATTTAATGCTATAGCAAATATTATCCATAAAATTGATATTTTTTTCAACTTAATACTTTTAAATCCTAATTTTTAAAATATCAGTTTTGTGAATTTTTTTATTATGCTAATTTATTGATTTTTTGAATTTAACTAACCCTATAGATTTTTCAGAATGTAGGTTTTTTTCCGATATATGAAGATATATATTGTCTTGTTTAATGATTTTTCCTTTTTGTATTTATTGATACCTGTAAATCCTCACTTTTCAAATTTGTTTCTTCTTAGTTTTATCCTTTTTCTTAAATATATCTTATTTTCTTCAGGAATATGGCTTAAAATTTTTATCTTTAATAATAGTTAAAAGTATTGATTTCCCAACTCTCCCACTGCCAAAAATACCTCGTATTCTATATCGTCTTTTTTCCCATGTCTAATTATTTCGTAGTTAGTCAGTTTCCAACCTGTATTCTCAAAATAAGTATGTATCTCTTCCTTTGAAAACCCATCATGTCCATCAAAATTTGGAAAATCCTTATGAAATTCTGTCGGAATTGTACAGAAGTCTATAAGATATAGTTTTCCTCCTGTTGCAGCCACTTCTTTTAAAAGCTTTAATTCACCTTCTACATCTACAATGTGGTGAAAAGCTTTATGGCTGTATATGAGATCGTATTTTTCAGTTGTATTCTCAAGGAAGCCTTCATCATAAACAAAAATATTATCTGCTGAAAATTTCTCTTTATTTCTTAAACACTCTTCTCTCATACCCTCTGAACTGTCTACGCAGTCTATCTTATTAAAATGTTTTGAAAGAAGCATAGCCAACATACCATCGCCTGCACCTATCTCAAGTGCCCTTATCTCAGAATGGCTCTTCTCCTTACAGCCATCCAAAATAATCTCTTTTATATCTTCATTCGTATTTTGTCTCTGTGGAGTATTCCACTCTTTTGCTACTGTGTCAAAAAATAATTTTTCTTTTCATAATATAATTCCTCTCCATATTTAGCCTTAATTATTTACAAAATATCATAATAAAGTCCATTATTCAATTATAATATTTCACAGATATCAGGTGATAATCCGCCATAGTTAATAATAATTATCTATCTGTTCAAGCTATTCTCTGCCTGACACACAAACTATAACTTCCATAAATATCACTATCCTTAATATTTATCTACCTTAGTACTGTATTATAACTATATTACTCATAATTCCATATAGTAAAAATATACATAATAATATTCATGTTTTTCAATCATATTCTATTATATTGCGAACAATTTTATTTTTATCATATAGAACATCAAGCCGAAACAAATTAACACTTTTAAGATAAGTTAATTAAACAAAAAATTCGGAGAAAATATTACACAATTGAAAGGAATTAAAAAAATGAGAAAGAAAACTTTAGGACTTCTTGTAGGAGTATTAGTAACAACATCTGTTTTTAGCAGGCTATCACGCAAAGGGAAATAATATGACTCCTGCAAAAGCTGCCATAATAGAAACAAGAGCCGATAAAATGAAAGACGGCGATATGATGAAAGATAAGTCCGATAAGATGATGGAAGATGATATGAAAAAAGGTAAGTCTGACGACATGATGATGGATGATGACAAGATGATGAAGGATAAGTCCGATAAGATGATGGATGGCGATATGAAAATGGACAAATCCAATAAAAAAATGAAGAAGAAAAAAGCTGGCAAGAAGATGAAGATGAAGAAAAATAACGGCAAGAAAACGAAAAAATCTGACAACATGATGAAGGACAATATGAAAAAAGATATGTCTGAGAAGATGATGGAAGATGATAATATGATGCAGGACGAGATGAAGCATGAACAATCTTGTGGTAAAAAAAAGTGTAAGTCTAACAACAAAAAAAATTGTAAGAAAAATTGCAAATCTGATAAGATGATGCAGGATGAGATGAAAGACTCAAAGAGTATGAAGAAAGATAGAATGATGAATAATAAAGAGATGTATGACTTTACCCTCAAGGACTTAGATGGTAATGATTATAAGCTTAGTGACAATAAGGGCAAGAAGGTTTATATGAAGTTTTGGGCTTCATGGTGCTCTATCTGCCTTACAGGGCTTGAAGATCTTGACAAGCTTGCAGGCGAAAACAATGACTTTGAAATAGTTACTGTAGTTGCACCGGGAAGAAACAGGGAAATGGATACTGCTGCTTTTAAGAAATGGTTTAAAGAATTAGGTCTCAAAAACCTCAAGGTACTTTTTGATGAAACAGGAGAAGTTACTGAACATTATGGTATAAAAGTATATCCTACTTCTGTCTATGTAGGAAGCAACGGAACCGATACTACTGTTAAAGCCGGACATAATTCAAATGACGATATAAAGGATACAATCAAAAACCTTAAATAATTTAATTCAAATTATTTACAAGCCACCTTGCAAAATACCTCAATCAAATCCTTGTCCCCTAATTCTAGTATTTGCAGATGTGTGTTAATCTTACACCTTAGCCATAATAACATCACTTCTTATACGAGCTGTTATGGCTAAGGCTTGCTTTAAAATCAAGCAGGAAGGAAATATATATATGAGTAAAAATAAATTACTTTGGATAATACCTATATTTTTTGCAGCAATTGCTTTATACTTAACTGCAAGTGGGTTTAAAAAGCAACAAGAGATACAAGCCGCAAATAAAATAGTGAAGCAAAATAAAGTTAAACATAAAAAAGGAACAAAAAAGATGAATAAATCTGATAAAGTAAAAGAAATCCATCTTGCCGGTGGCTGTTTTTGGGGACTTGAAGCCTATATGCAGAAATTAAACGGTGTAGAAGATGCCATAAGCGGATATGCAAACGGAAAAACCGAAAATCCAACTTATGGAGACTTACATACCAGTGGTCATGCTGAAACAGTGAAAGTAATATACAAACCTGAAATTATAACTCTTGAAGACTTACTCACACATTATCTGAGAGTTGTAAACCCTGTCAGTGTAAACAAACAGGGAAATGATGTTGGTACACAGTATAGAAGTGGTATATACTATACTGATAACAATGACAAAAAAGTAATTGATAATATCTTGAAAAAAGAACAAACTAAGCATGACAAGCCTATAGCAATAGAAGTCCTGCCACTTAAACATTTCTTTGAAGCTGAGGAGTATCATCAGGATTATCTTGAAAAAAATCCAGGCGGCTACTGCCATATAGACCTCTCTCTCGCTGAGAAACCTTTGTCACCTGATGAAGAACCTGTAATAGATGCCACAAAGTATCCAAGACCATCTGATGCCGAGCTTAAGAAAACACTTACTGACATCCAATATAAAGTTGCTGTACAAAACAAGACAGAATATGCATTTTCAAACGAATATTGGGATAATTTTGATAAAGGTATTTATGTAGACATTACAACCAAAGAGCCACTCTTTACTTCTACCGATAAATTTGAGTCAGGCTGTGGCTGGCCAAGCTTTGCTAAACCTATAGCTAAAGATGTGGTAAAATATATTGAAGATCGTAGTTTTAATATGATAAGAACCGAAGTAAGAAGCAGAAGCGGTGACATACACTTAGGTCATGTTTTTGATGATGGTCCTAAAGAGCTCGGTGGTAAAAGATACTGTATAAACAGTGCATCTATTGAATTTATTCCATATGCAGAAATGGATAAAAGAGGCTATAGTTATTTAAAATACTTAATAAAGTAAAATAATACAAGTGTAAAAAGTGTAAAAATTCGATTTGGGCTTGCTTGCAAAAGAATTTATTAGCTTTTGACAATCACAGTATAAAATAAAATACAAAGGAAGTTAAAATAATATGAAGAAGAAAATTTTAGGCTTAATAGCCGCCATAATAACTACAGCAACTGCTATAACAGGCTGTGGTTCAGGTGGATGCCGCACCTGAGGTTTTATGAGAAATAACTCTCCGGATTCTGAGATTGAAAGCAGCAGTACACAGGATATGGAAAAAAATTCTATATCAGATGATATAATAAATTCTTCCATAAATAATAATAAGTGATATAATAACATTACGCAGCCATTTGTTTACAATAACCTTTTAATGGAGATATGATGTATAATCTACTTATAGTTGATGATGAACCAATAATCAGGCGAGGGATAAATCTCTCGCCATCTTGTCTGAAATAGGAATAAGTGAAATATTTGAAGCCGGCAATGCTGAAACGTGCCTTGAAATAACGAATAAAGAACAAATTGATATAATAATGCTTGATATAAATATGCCAAATACAGACGGGTTAACTTTAGCTAAAATGCTCAAAGAGAAAAACAAAAATTTTGCAATTATTATGGTTACAGGATACGATTATTTTGAGTATATGCAGACTGCAATAAGGCTTGGCGTAGATGATTATCTGTTAAAGCCTGTAAACAAAACAGATATAGAACTTGTACTTAGACGTATGATTGATAAAATAGAAAAAATCAGACTTGAAGACAGGCTTTCGGAGCTTAGCGTAACAAGTGAGAGTATACTGTCCGGTGATAATTCAAGTTTTAAAGCAGTAAGAGAATATATGAATGAACACCTCTTTGACTCTGACCTCTCTCTTGGGTATATGGCTGAAAATCTCGGCTTTAACAGCAGTTATTTAAGTGGTATAATAAAACAGATATATGGTATTCCATTTCAGGAATATGTAACACTCAAAAGAATGGAACAGGCAAAAATCCTCTGTCTTTCCACTGATATGAAAAACTATGAGATTGCAGAGGAAATAGGCTATGAAGATGTTAATTATTTCACAAACAGATTTAAAAAGACCTTTGGCATTACTCCAAAACAGTTTAAGCAGGGGATGAAACCAAATGAAAACTAGATTAAGCTTTTTTTCAAAATTACATGTAAGAACAGCTCTTACTTTTTTGCTATTTTCCCTTTTTATAATAGCACTGCTTTCCGGCAGCATCTATCATTTTACCTCTGATATGCTGATTAAAGATGATGTAATGCGTACAAGGGCTATGGTCAACCAGACAGGCGAGTATATATCTTCCTATCTTGAAAAACTCAGAACTTTCAGCAACATAATAGCCGAGCATAAAGATATAAAGGCTGCTCTTGCTAAGTCCTCCCCCGAATCTTTGGAAACCATTTCTTCACTGATTTCTCTTGCAAAAGAAAGTGACAGCCGAATAAGCGGTGTGGCTGTCATTTCTAAAAATGGTTTTGCAATCACAAGTGACAGTGATATGTCTATGACACTCTCAGATGACATGATGAAGGAGGATTGGTATAAAAAAGCCATTGCTTCTAATCGCATGCCTATGCTCTCAGAAACAGGACATAGTGCCTTTGCCGCTGATAAAAGCAAATGGACTATATCAGTATACAGAGAAATTATTGGTAAAAACAGCGAGCACCTGGGCGTTGTGCTTATGGATATTTCATATAATTTTATAGAAGATTATATTAAAAACCTTGACCTCGGCAAAAGAGGCTATGTATATATTATGTCAGAATCCGGCGACATAATATATCATCCTGATGTTACTGTATTTAGTGATATGAAAAAAGGTGAAGAACTTAAATCCCTTATGGATGGTGATATTAAAGACGGTAATGTGGTATATGAGGCCACTGTTAACAATTCAACCTGGAAGCTTTTTGGAGTGGCCGCCGCCGACAATGTAAAATTACTTCAAAATAACTTAACCAAAACTATTTTTATTTTGTCCTTTTTTCTTGTATTACTAAGCATATTGATAGGTATAATTGCTTCTAAAAGGCTAAGTAAGCCTATTACCGAACTAAAGCTTGCTATGATGAACTTGGATGAAAGATGGAATCATATAACCATAGCTACAGGCATAAAAGAAGTTACTGAGCTTGAAAATGAATACAACAGGCTCATAGACAGGATAAAGGCTCTTACTGAAAATATTTCCAAAGAAGAAGAAACTAGAAGACAGTTTGAGCTTAAAATGCTGCAAAGCCAAATAAATCCTCATTTTCTATATAATACACTGGATACTATACTCTGGCTTGCCGAACTTAATGAAAATGAGGCTGTAGTCAAGGTAACCTCTGCACTTGGCAGACTTTTTAAGACTGTCTTTAAGCACAGAGCTTGATTTTGTCACTCTTAAAGAAGAAATAGAACATGTGAAGAATTATCTTGAGATACAAAAATTCAGATATGAAGATATGCTTATGTACGAAATAGTTGATGCAGGTAAGCTTGAAAATGCCACTGTGCCTAGGCTCATAATTCAGCCAATAGTTGAAAATGCCATCTACCATGGGCTTCGTCCAAAGGGTGGTGGTAAGATAAGAATTTCCTTTGAGAAATCAAATAAAGATATTATTATAATCGTAACTGATAACGGTAAAGGATTTGATACCGAAAAATCAAAGAATGAGAAAAACAGCCAAGCCAAAGTAAGGCTTGGAGGAATCGGGCTTAAAAATGTAGACCATAGAATAGAACTGCTTTGTGGACAAGGTTATGGTATAAATATAACCTCTGTCCCTGATAAAGGAACAGAGGTCAGGATAAAGGTCAGGGAGAGGGAATAGTCCTCTTTCCTGCCTATTCTAGATTTATCAAAGGGTGTTCCCCCTTTGAATCCCCCACCGCTCCGGAAACTTTTAAAAAGATATTGCAAAAAATATAATTTCCTGTTATATTGGTTTTAGGTGATATACCTCCTTAATGCTCTTAGAATAGTTATATTTTAATATTTTTAAGAAAGGAGGAAATAGACTATGGAAAATATGAAAGAGTTTTTTAAATATTATCTGGATGTTTATTCTTGGATTAATATTAATCAACCTTAATACCAGTTTTGGTATGTATTTTTCAGAGAACTATAAAGCTGTTTTTAGTGTTGCAATAACTGTAGATGGCAGTTTATATTTATATTTGTTTTTTCTTTAATTAATACATTTAATAAAAAGTAAACAATTCTAAAGCTTAGGAAGTTTATATCACCTATTAAAATATAATAGGGAGTTAAATTAGTGCAATTGCTGTTTATAAATAGCTAATTATCCTTAATCGGATATTTCCTATTTTAACAATAATTAAAACTTATTTACTCCCTATAATACTAACAATATTAGTTTTAGTCTTTTTATAATCAGGAAGAATAAGACAGAACATCTAAGATGTGTTGCAGCTCTTAGGGGTTCTTCTCTGTATAGTTGATTACAAAATCTGTATATATATTTAACTATTTGAATATTCTAAAACAGTTTTTAAATACGTCTATATACCCTTTAATTTGCCCAAAAATGAGTTTTTTTATATTAATCCTATATTATTTCCTATGTTTCTTTATTTTTTTATTATTCTAGAATAATAAGGCTTTTAAATGATATAATATTAAAGTTGTCGCTTCCCAAATCTGACAAAGAAATGGGGGTGAGGATATGCTCGACATCATCGGTCAAATTTTGGTTGCAGTCACGGTCAACTTGATCAGCGATCTAATTGGCAAATGGTTAGACTGTAACCATCGTGACAACTAGCCTACAAGACTTGCTCGGTCTTTTAAACAGAGAAGAACCAAAGGCTTCCCGGATTCCTTTGGTTCGTTTTATGATCATGCTCTTCATCAGTCAAATTTTTTTAGTACATCTTGATTATACATCATTCTAAATCGTAATTCAAGTTCAACACAATCAAATTTACATTTTTTGTTATTTGAAAAATGTTTACCAAAATTTTAACCATATCTTGATGTCATGATTTTCTACACAGTTAAGCCATTTAAGCCCATCATAAAAATATATTCCCATACCTTGCCGGAATATCGCTTTATTTTTTCACTACCTTGCTATTACATATTTAACAAAAATATTCTTTAATTTTTATTTTACATTAATATCTTTAGCTGCATCAAACAAAAGTTATCTTACTTAGATTCCGAATTTATTACATCACTATACTCAGTATCCATAATTGCATCAATTCTATATTCAGGATAGTGTTTCTGTATTTTATCCACCACATCATCAAATACTTGGTTTCTGTCTTTTAGCCTCAAAACTAACAACCAAATCAGAAGCGCACTGACTCTTCTTCCCTATTAAAAATAAAAACCATCATTTTGAAGTATATACGGATTCATCATTACAAGTTCTTCAATAGTATTTTTATTCGAATAGCAAATTTATCACTTGAATTCAAAAGAATAAATTCCTATTGCCGTAAGTACAACATTATGCTTTTGAGTATACCTCCATTGCAATCTTCCTTGTCAGTCTATCAATTTCATCAGCAGTATATACATCCAGCACTTCTATATGAAGAGAACCTTGATAAACATCTGGTCCATAATCATAAAAAAACAAGATCGTATGCTCCTTTTACTTCAGGAAACTCCATAACTGTTTCTATTATTTCCTGCGACATGGCAGGATCTGCTGCCCTCCCCAATATGCAGGGAAAGTGTCTCTCTAAACATATCTATTCCGGCTTTAACAATAAATACTGATATTACTACCCAGATGAAGCTTCAACGCGAAATCTTAAAATTCAAATATAAAACTGCTGCCACAATGGTTGATGCCGATATCACAGCATCCATAGTTGCATCTGTCAGGGAGTTAATTAACGATTCAGATTTTACCATAATTTCCCACCGTTTTTAACATAACGACCCAGTATTATTTTTATCACAACCGCTACTGCAACTACAGTGAAACCGGTGAATATTCGGGTATTTCGGGAGTAATTATCTTTAACCGATTCTACCATCAGTAACACCTGCATAAAGTATAATAACTGCAATTATCATAGCACTAAGATACTCTAGCCCTGCCATGATTGAAACGGATGTGCCTGTCTGGTTCTTTCTTTTGAAAGTTTTAGCACCTATAATTGTAACAATCGAACTTGCAGCATCAGATGCATTATTTACCACATCGAGAACTATAGCTATGGAATTTGTTATTATGCAATAACTGTAAAGACCGTAAGAAGCACATTGACTATGATTCCAATTATACTTGTTTGAATTATCTTTTTATTTCTAAAATCAAATTATCCATTAATTTATTACTATCAAAGTCAGACATTTTATTTTCATCTCTTTTGCTTTTCATCCGCTTCCAATCCCTCCCTGTACATAAACTTAATATGTTTCGGAATATCCTGTGTTTCTATTACTCTACACTTATTCTTTATCTTTTTGCAAAGCAGTTTTAACTCAATCAAAAATAATTAATATTTTTATTCACCAATTAAGTAAAGATTTTTAAGTTTAATATAGTATAATAATAAAACCGGTTATGCAATACCGAATTATTTATTAGTTAGTCTGGAACAAGATTGTTACAAGGAGGTTTTACTTATGATTTGGTCACTAATTGTTGGTGCATTTATAGGCTGGATAGGAGTCTTATAACAAATAAAGACCGCCAGATGGGATGGATTAAAAATATATTATCCGGGCTTATAGGTTCAGCTGTTGGACAGTCTCTCTTGGAGACTGGGGACCACCTGCGCAGACATAGGCTCTCATCCTTCCATAATTGGAGCTGTTATTGTAATTGCTGTTGTATCATTTTTCTTCGGAAGACGATACTAAGATATTTGGAGATTATTTTACAATAAAAAATTAATGCCACAAAGCCTGATTTTGCAGAATTTGTGGCATTTTATATCATATTGTTTAGTTTTTCCCTTAAGGCTCTTAAAGTCTTCCTCGAAAATGCTCCATAAGCATACAATGGCAAATCTTACAGTGTAGATATCCTTTGATTTCATCCATTTTTTAATGTGCTCAAGGAGTTCTCACTCCTATCATAGTTTCCCTGTCTAATGTAGGTATTAGTTTTGAATTAAAGTCTCTATAGGTATCATCCTGCAGTTCAAGCAGTTCTATTCATAAGACACAAATATAGCCTTGCCATCCACATATTCGCCTAGGAAAATCTGACTGTATTCCTCAAAGCCCTTCTCTCTCATTTTTTCTTTGAGCCAGTCTTCGTCTTTTCCAATTACTTCAAGGATATCTGTCTGAAGATGTCCATCAGTGATTATAGGGAACTTAGGATTTTCTTCTCCATTAAGCACTATAATAAGCTTACCGTCTTGCTCGACTACAGCTCTTTTAACCTTTTTAACTGAATATACATTCTGGGCTCTTAGCTTAAATGCCACATCATGTGCTGACAGTCCTGCTTTCTTGCAATTCTCAATATCTACCTTACCATTATTTATAATAATAAGTGCTTTCCCGTCTATAATCTGTTTAACTCTAACATTATGCTTTTTTAATAGCCTAAATCCTGTCACAAGCAGGAACCAGGCAAGCATAACAAGGAGACACTCAAATATACCTATATTCTTGTTATATATCACACCACCGACAATTCCACCAAGGACATAGTTCTGTATCTGGTCACTGGCAGAATTTGGTGCAAAGGTTACCACTTACCTGTAAAATTGATAGCAGCTATTGCAGATGAAATCTATCATAAACTTTACAAATACCAATACAAAAATCGTTTCCTGCTTAAAGTCTCCTTATTTTTAATTAACTTTTATTACAATTAATATCTTATTCACCTCTCCCACTGTCAAAGAATAGCTCATAGTCAATGTCTTTGCTTTGTCCATGTCTAATTATTTCATATTCAGCAAGCTTCCAACCTGCACTCTTAAAGTATTCTGATATTTCCTCCTGTGAAAAACCATTATGTCCGTCAAAGTTTGGAAAATCCTTGTGAAACTCAGGCGGTATCATTACAAAAGTCAATGAGAAACAGCCTTCCACCCTTAACCATCACCCTCTTAAGCTTTTTGGTTCACCTTCATCCACAATATGATGAAAAACCTTGTGGCTGTAAATGATATCATATTTTTCATCAGTGTATCCAAATATTCACTCGTTATATATAAAAACATTATCAGATGAATACTTCTCTTTATTTATTAAAAATTCTTCCCTCATCCCTTTGGAACTGTCAATACAGTCTATCTTCTTAAAACACTTTTGAAGAAGAATTGCCACTATCCACTCCTGAACCTACTTCCAGTGCCTTCACCAAGGTGCTCTCTCTTCCCCTATATTTATTAGTATTTCTTCAGCTATGCTTATAGTATTTTTCATTCTCTCCGGAGTATTCCACTCCTTTGCCACAGTGTCAAAGTGGTTTTCTGCTATCATCCTCTCCCCCATAATTATTCATATATGAGTAAAATATCCAACATAGAATAATTCTATTTTGATTAGCCTCACTTATTCAATCATATTGTAAATCAAGTCTTAATTATTATCAATATTCTTATCAGAAATATTTGTAAAATTATCCACTGAAGCTATTGAGTCTTAGAAGAACATCGCACAGGCAAAAGGCAAAAATATAACCTCTATCCTAATAAAAGCATCAGAGGTTTATAGTAAGGGCGAGAGAGAAATAGATTTCCTCTCAAATAAATTTTATCTGTCAGTTATTATAACTCAAAGAAATAGATTTAACAATTTTAACCAATCAAATGTTTCATTTTTTAGATTAAAGATTAAAAAGAAAAACAAATCCAAATTAAATGTAATGCTTTATTATTTCAGGATCTTCTAATGCTCCCTCAATAATTCTGCTAAGAATTGATGTGTATCCCTTCCCTAAAGATTTAGCCTTTTTCAAAGCCTTACCTGACAGTCGTAAGGTCACTATCTGTTTTTGCCTGTCAATTTTCTTTTCCTCAGAAATCTTCTTAAATTTTGACAATTCTTCCTTGGTAAATTCGGATATTCATCATCTTTTTGAGATTGCAATTTTTTTTGCATTTTCAAGCATCTGTATTTGCTCTGGAGTTGGTTTACTTTTAACATCAATATTTTTAACCATTATAATATGCCTCCTTTTCAATCTTTGTAGCTAATCTTGCAGATATAATTCTAAATTTAATTATACAATAATGTATTACATTTTTACAATACATATTGTATTTTTACTAATTTGTATCCTCCAACAGAAAATCAATTATATTTTTGTAGCCACACCATCCCTGCTAAAATCCACCTTATACATTGAAATAACATATTTAGGGAAGTTGTCTTTTATATTCTTATATACTCCAAATTCTCTGTCTCTAGCGGCTTCATCCCCCATAAGATAAGAAATCCGGAAATAACGCAAAAATAATATCAGTTTCGATTATATTCGATAAAAATATAAAAACCAGTAATCATTTCGACTATAGTCGAGTAAAACTAGTATATCAACAATTATTTCAACTTTACTTGATAAAAAGAGATACCCATAAGAGTATCTCACATCACATTTCTAGTTTCCATCATCTTTTAATATTGTCATTTAGAATCCTTCAGATGGCGGTACATCTTGCCGTCTTCCATCATAAGTTTCAAACTTACCTACCACTTCTATATCCGTATTATCCTTTGGACGGGTACTGTCCTGCTTTAACTTATCCTTTGTAGCAAACTCTATTCCCTGGCTGCAGCACCCCGCTGCATCTGAGATAAAGCAATAGTTATAATACTCTTTCCTGGGCTCATAATAAAGCAGACAGATACTGCCCCTTCATCTTAACCATCTTTCCTTCAAACTGGTCAGGATCAGTCATCACAAGATAGACTGTAGCATATATCATGTCACTTCCCATTGTCGTAGGTCATAGTCAATGCCGTCAACAGACTTCTGCTCTCTGGCTTCTTTTAGTTTTGCCTCAAAAATCAGAGGTTGCCCCTAAGACCTGACCATTTTGGGTTACTATCTGACTTCCCGTACTCGAACCGGAAGAACTAGGGCTTCCTGTTCCAGACTTTTCTTCATCCTCCAGCTTCTTAACCTGTTCATCTATTTCCTTATTTACCTGATTACTTATAGCCTCTTCCACAGCATTTTGCTTCTGCATTTTGGTACTGGCCTGATTGTTGCCACAGCTGTCACCGTGATAACTGCGCTGAGGGCAAGCAGCGTTAATATTCTCTTTTTCATATCTTAAAAGCCTCCTCAGTTCATTAAAGCATACTTTTGTGTTTAAAAAGTGTGCAAATCAACCTTTTATCTTCCCTATTATAACACAGATGAAAAATGCCACCATATCAGCAGCCACAATGGTTGAGCCTACAGGGGTAGATACTAAAATCGAAACAAGCATTCCTATAACCGCACAAACCACAGATAAGGATGCTGAAAAAATAACTACTCCCTTAAAGTTCTTTATAAGCCTCATTGCAGAAAGTGCAGGGAAGATAATGAGTGCAGATATGAGGTGACCTACAAGATTCATCCCAACACTATAATCACAGCTATAATTATAGCAATGAGAAGATTATACCTGTCTGTCTTTACTCCTGTTGCCTTTGAGAAATTCTCATCAAAAGTCACTGCAAAGAGTCTGTTGTAAAATAACACAAAGAAGACCATTACAAGTATGGAAAATACTATACAGATAAGAACTTCTTCCTTACTTAGGGTGAGGATTGAAGTTGAACCAAACAGGGTAGTACAGACATCTCCTGACACATTACCCTTTGTGTTAAATATGTTCATAAGCTTATAGCCTATTGCAAGTGCTCCCACCGAGGCATAGCAATAACCCCATCTCCTTTATGGAGCTGTTCTGCCCTGTTTTAGGAGGAAGATGGCTGTAATTACTGTGACAGGCAGGATGATAATCATTTTATCCGTAAGCCCTATAACACTTGCTACAGCCATAGCACCAAAGGCTACATGTGAAAGTCCATCCCCTATGTATGAAAACCTTTTAAGAACCAAGGTTACGCCTAGCAGTGAAGAACACAGTGCTATAGCACTCCTACTATAAATGCATAGATTACAAATGGAGATTGAAGATAGTACTGCAATTTTTCTAAAATTTCTGCCATAATTTCTCCCTTCTATACTCGAGACTTTCTCTGGCATCCTTTTTAGATAATCCTTCTTACTTCCAAAAGAAAAAGCTGTCCACGGCTTCCTATGTGAAGAACATTTCCTGCCTCATTCTCTGTGCCTGCCAAGTCGTGCTGAAACCATAATTATGGTCCTCCCATGATTTATTTAAATCACTTATAAGTCCGTAAAACTCCGCTGTCACCTTTGGATCAGAGGTCCGCTCACGGGCTCATCAAGCAGAAGCAGTTTATCTGTTGCACAAAGTGCTCTTGCAAGCAGTACTCTCTGTTGTTGCCCACCCGAAAGATTGCGGTAGCATTTCTTCTTAAGATCCATAATATGAAGCCTGATCAAGATTTTCCTCAGCCCTTAGCTTGTCTTCTTTTCTATAAAATACTCTGCTGCCTATCCTTGAAAGATTGCCTGACAATACAATTTCCCAGACGGATGCAGGGAAGTCTTTTTGTACAGAGACTTTGCTGTGGAGATAGCCTATTTCATAGGAAGACCATCGCCGTAGGTAGTTTCTCCAAATACCGGTTTCATCAGCCTCAAAGGAGTCTTCATAAAGTTGGATTTACCGCCCCGTTTTCCCCCTATACATATAAACCAATCCCTTCTCAACGTGAAAATTAATTCCTGTGGCTACAAAGCTGGTCCTTATAACCCAGCTCAAGATTTTATCTAAGTTATGAAATGCCATTATTTTCTCCAAATCTATAATAAAATGTATGCATCTGCAAAATACAAGAAAAATCCTAGCTTTACAGGAGTTCTTTTTCTTATTCGGGTTACAAGCCGTGAACTATCTATCTGCTAGATACAATCCAACTGCCTTTTATCTCAAATAGCAAAAGGCTTTTAGCAATGCTTAACACAATTTTCAAATACTACTTAAGTGCTGAAGCAAGAGCCTTTAAGTTACTCTCCATAATTGAAAGATAGGTCGCACCATTTGCTATATCATCATTTGTAACTGACTGCATTGAGTTAAAGTACAACTATATTCTGGTTTTTATCTTTAGTAGTCTCAACTTCTCTTCTTTTGCTATCTTCTGGTCAAATTCTCTAGCAAAAGAACACTTTTTAGCTTAAGATCGTCTGTCTTTTTTAGCAAGAAGGCTACTGTCTCAGCTTGCCTCAGTCTCTGCACTACAAGCCTACAAAGGCTGCGTAGTATGAGTCATAATCATCCACAAGATAACAGGAATGAGGAATCTGTCACCAAAAAGTACTGTCTTTACCTTAGCCTTTTTAATGGTTTGCAAAGATATCTTGAATCAAGATCTCAAGCTTTGTATAATCAGCAGCTGTCGTCGCATAATAATCCTCGTTCTCAGGATCTGTAGTCTGAAAAGCTTTCTGCAAAAGGTATTTACAAAAGCTGTAGCGTTTCTCAGTGAAAGCCATACATGTGCTCATGTACTCTGTCTCTTCTTCATGATGAGTGGTCGTGGTCTGCATCTTCGTGATCATGGTCGTGGTCTTTATCCTCATGATCGTGGTCTGCATCCTCGTGATCATGGTCGTGCTCATCCTCTTCCTGCATACCTTCCACTACTTCTTCAGGCTTTTACATTTTTACCGCAGGGTTTTCAGAAGATTTTACCACCTGCATCTTATCATTTTGCTCTTTAAGCGCATCAGTAGCAGCCGTCAGACTCACCTTCTACATATACAAATAGGTCACAGTTTGTCTTTGCAATGTCTCCAGCAGTAGGCGTGGTAGCTATGGAGGTCAACACCCTTATCTAAAGGGTAGGTAATCTCGTAGTGTCCTTCCTTATCTCCAACCAGCGCTTATAATCCCGAGTCATACTCCGGGAAAATGGGTACACACACTGAACTTCTTTTTGGCAGCATCATCAGTCTTGGCCTCACTTTTGGTACTTGCTGTACTTGACAGCCACACTGCTTGTACGCAGATGTTACTGACTTTACTTGATTTAGTCTCAGTTTCCTGTCTTAGAGCAGCCTGCAAATATTCCGCATACTGCCACAATGAAAGCTGTAAGCATAATAACTCTTTTCTTCATATCTTCTCCCTTTTATAACTTTACATAAAAAGATTTTGCAACTCAGTCACAATATTACAAAGGATAAAATACTACTCTTTTGTATATTTGTCAAGAAATTTTTGCAAATTATTTGCAAAACTTGTTGTATGTTATATATAGCAAAGGGTGGCAGCTATATTTGGCTGCCAGTCCTTGTTAATTATGCATAAGAACTCTTGTCTTATATTTTATTCTTCTTCATTGGCTTCATAAAAATCATTATAGTTTTACAATTCCTGCAGAAAGCATAAGCAAGCGGATTTTCTTGAGGAGCAAACAGAGGAAAATAAAATGGCGAACTCTTATAGCTCCTTGCTTTATCAAAAAGACCTTTTCATATAGGTAACAGGAATCTGCAGCGAAAGAAAGCTTCCACCACCATGGAATGTACCTTCTTCCAGTTCTCCTCCACAATATTTACACTGTTTATCATTCATAATTAATACTAGCCTCCTCCCACTTATATGGATGGTTTCAAAAATCTAAGAACCATTGATATGCTGCTAGCATCATTCAAGGAAGATATCTCCCCTACCCCTCCACAAGCGTTATTTTACATCAACCACTCCATCATATGGTATCGGCACACACCCTGTTGCATACTGTCCTGATAAGCGTAATCAGGCGAATCCACCCAGGCTGTACCGGCTATGTCTATATGAAGCCAAGGCTTTTTCTCGGCAAAACTTCTGATAAATAGCCCCGCAGTTATGGTGCCGCAGAATTTCCCACCAAGGTTCTTGATGTCAGCTATGTCACTTTCAAGCATCTTCTCATGCTCTCTGCCAAAAGGTAATACGGGCATGCTTCTCTCCCGTTTTTAAAGAAGCCCTATGAAAACTCCTCCCACATCTCATCAGGTCGTCGCTCCTCCTATGGTAAAGCCATACATTCTACTGGCACCTGTAAAGGGTTGCAATATCAAACACCCTGTAGCGCTTTTCATTTCTTACGACATGGGTGCACTGCATACGAGATGAGCTGCCTCGGCATCTGTATCGCAGACTTCTATCGTTCTACCGCTGTAGGATGTAAGCACATCTCCGTCAACATAGCTGTCAGGCGCAATCTTGTTCTCGGCTGTTGGCACAATGGCAGTTACATTCACCTTAGCCTTCAGCTTTGCAAGGATGGCTATCGCTCCCACAACTGCTGCCGCACCCTTATATCCCCAGCCTGCCATGAAGCTGGAGGCTTAAGGCAGTAGCCTCCTGTATCTACAGTTATTCCTTTGCCCCACTATGGCAGTATTTTCCGTAGACTGGGATTACTGTGTCTAAGCACTACAAGGTAGGAGGGAAGGCACTGCTGCCACCCCCAAGGATTCACCATTTTAAGCTTCCTAGCTCTTCTTCATCCAATATCTCAGTTTCTATTGTATCCTTTTAAAACTCGGCTATTTCCTCTGTAAACTCCTTTGGGTGAAGGTAGTTTGACGGACATTTACCATACTCTTGCGATATAATGCTGTCACTTATTATCTCTCTCCTTTTAGAGGAGCTTTATGTCAAGGTTTGTGCCTACTATTCCTACCTTAGCCTCTTCTATCTGTCATCAACTTTGTAACTTCTTTTTGCCTTTATGGATAGATAAATCCCCTTCACAAAGTTTACAAGCTGTCCTTATTAAAGCTTTTAAGTTCTCTACATTGAAGCTGTATTCACTTATCTCATATCAAGTTCCTTGCAGGCCTTTGCAGAGATTTCCATAGGGTAGTAGGCTCTTTTACATTTTCTTTTTCAATCCCAACCGAGGACCTTTTATCCTTTTCAAGAGGCGCATATGTATCAGCCCAGCCTTAAAGACAGTCCAACTTTCTCTTCATGAGACGCCTTTTCCCTTACTACAAAAATAACCTCTGTATTTCCTACATTTCCTAAGACTACGCTCATCTATTCATCCTTAAGAAATATCTCAACCACAGTATCTATCTCATCCGGAAGCGGATAACAATCCCCTGCGTTTGGCGACAAGAAGAAGAATGAATGCTCTGAGAACTCCTTTAAGTTCCAGTAGAAGGTTTCATCTATAACGGAATTGTCCTTACCAGACACATCTTCTCTATCTTTCAGCCAAGTTAGGCAGCAGATTGCTCCTACCTGTTCTTCCATTATGGGCATAGAAAACGAATATTGCCCTTTCTTGTCAATCTTCCCCATTCAGGCTTTTGGGCTCTGCGTATCCACGGTCATAGATACTTCTTCCGTTTTGTTTCATCCATCTGCCTACTTCTTCCAAGTATGACCTGATTCTACCGGAATCTCACCCTTTGCGATGAGGCCCCACATTTGAGGAGGTTTCCTCCCTCGCCTTACATTCAACAAGCATTCTTATAACCATCTTAGCTGATTTATAATGCTTATCCATAGGAGCAATAGCCCCAGTGGTTGTTAAGGGTTATGCAGAGCTTCCCAAGGAAAGGAGGGTTCCCTGCCATCCCTTATTCCTTCAGGTGGTATCATCTGCTCAGAGCAAGTCGCCTGGTAGGTAGTAGGCTCAGAGTGTCTTGATAGAGCGCATCCTCTGCACTGCCCTCAAGACAGTTGTAGCTATGATATGCGGCTGGATGGAGCGAACCATTCATAAGTTCGTAACTTTCCACTTGTCACATTTCATATCTCCATAAAGTCAAACCATAAAGGGTCAAATGTCCGTAGTTGGTAGAAGCTCTTTTATCTGTGCAAACATTGATAGTCAAGGGTAGCGGTCAAAGTTTCTGTTTTTCATTGCTATTTTTCATTATTCCTCATTGGATGGTGCATGCATGTAATGAGGGAAGTCCTCATGTCTCCAGTCGATTATTGAATAATAAGGTCCTACCTTTGTCCCTCTGCTCTAGAGCTTCCAAGAACTCCCTTACCGAGGTCTCTTTTGCAGGCATTCCTGAGGTAAAGTCAGTAAGTTTTACTGTCATATAGGCAGAAGCAAAGTCATAGTTGTAGCAGTGAGGACTGCATATTTCATTCCAAGCTTCTTTAGTAGCACTATTCTTTAGGGTTTGTAGTTTTCAGCATAAAATTCATCAAAATAAGGCTCATACTCTTCTTTAGGGTATTTCACTTATGCGCTTCCTTACCCTCACCTCTGGCAGGGGTAGCATATAAGCCGATGGATCAAACATTCCAAATCTTGCACTGTTGTACCACTTTGGCACGCTCTGTTCTATCTTTAATGACCTGATTCATAGTTCTCCTCCTCTAAATATCACGCATATTTTTAAGTAACATATCTGCTGTTCCACATTGTGCAGCCTGAGTTGCGTAACTCCCCTTCCTTCCTTATCCACTACACAGATAAGAGGGTAGAGTCCCGGTTCAAAGGTAGGCTCTCTGCGAGCCTGCCTCTGTATCAAAGCTTTCAAAAGGATATCCCTATTGCTAAGGCCAGTCCACTGCCCTTTTAATATTAGCATCTTCAGCTCATCTTCTGATTTAACTACCAGATAAACCTTTGTTTTAAGACTATTAAATAGTTCTCTTTTACCATAAAGCTCATTTAATATATGCTCTGTAGGTTCTGCCTTTTGCAGAGAGCCAGATAAAAGATAGCGTTATTATCTTTTGTAATTTCCTTTATCAAGTCTCTTTTTCTTATCATTTCAAAACTATATTTCTTATAGGGTAGTCTGGCAGCACTCATCGTATATCCGCCTCATAAAAATCTACTGCCAGTTTAGTTTCTCTCCTTCTCTTACTCCTGCAATGAGCTGATTTAACAAATATATTTCGCATTTGGAAGCCTATTAGCTGTTATAATCCTGTAGATTCCAACATTTAACTTTAATACATTTTCATCATGTAGCTCCTCTAAGTCTAAATCCAGAGGAGAAAGTCTCCATCAGCAAAAACCAAAGACTAAAATTTTCTATAATAACTCCAGTTTACATTAGTTGCAAAAGACTAACTCCAAGCTTCCCTTTTGACTCTCCTTGGATAATTCAACGGCAATAAATTCACCATCAGATAGACTTCCATTGTCTTATCCTTAGGATTTAACCTGAAGGGATACCAAGGCTTCTAAGAGTTCTATAAAAATTACTCTTTTTGATGCGCATAACCACTTGTAAAAGGCACTCATAAGCAGTGCTATGAGAGTTGAGATACTCAAATTCAGGCTTTTTCTTTAAGTAAAACATCAGCCTCATTAAATAAAGTCCTAATCTCACCTATGTCTGATACCTTGGCATCCTTACATTTCTCAGATAAATACTTCCTATAAGGCACTATTTTTCTCTGATCCACCCTTGGACAAAGAATGTGCTTGTAAAAATTTCTTCAGGATGCTTTTTCAAAGCAGACTGCCGTCTGTATCAAAAGACAATGTTCAAAAGTATCTCTGCCTCGGTATCCTGATAATCCTTAGGGAAGAAGATATTCAATCATTTTCTCTGTTTATCAGAAATCTCTCATTGTCAGTAATAAACCTCTCTAATTCCTCTGATCACAAGACTTAAAAAAGTGCCGAGAGTGAAGTTTTCATCCTCTCTCTTAAAACCGTTTGGTTGTCCACTCGATGTTTCTTCGTTAAATCAGCTGTCTTCTTTATATGCCCCTCTTCCCTGCCTCAGCCTTTCTTCTTTCATCTGAACTCATTGTGGTTTTGCTGCTATCTCGAGTCTTTGGGATTCTCAAGGCTTGGCGCTCTCACAATAGTAATGAGCCTTCAACCTCTTTATATCCATCTGATTTAAGTTTTAATTCTGCTTCTGTAGTTTTACATCGACTAAGACTTCACCGTAGAGTACCATCCTTATAAGCTGATGATTATAAGGCTGCCACTGCCTGTTTTAAGCCTTGTTACCCCATTATTATCAGTTTGCAGGTAACAGACTGTTTCTCCAAGTACACTATGGTTTATTACCTTAAAAATACACCTTGGTGTTGGGAAAAGACTCACCTGTTTTCATTTACTTAGCAAGACATTTCTTTCGCTGGAGCATAGGTGCAGGACATTTACAGTAACAGAGTTCCATCACCTTCATTCACATCCTTTTCAAGTTCTGGATTATAGCATCTTGCGATTGAACCATCATAGCTCTTTTTAGAAGCATTTAGAACCAACCTGAGTTTAACTCATCCTCCGGCTCCACTGCACCGAGGAATGCCATTTCCGTCACCCATGCACTCGACTGAGGCATGGTTATCATCACAATGTGACCAAAAAGCGGTACATGAGACCTGTCTTGCGAGGTATGCCTGCACTTCTAAAAACAGAAACAAAGGTGAGCATCTTCACACATCTTCCATGTGTTTGTACACTGTTATCGGATTGGCTGTTCTTCCATCTGTAGACCTGTGGGTTGCCTTTGATGAGCACCAGTAATTTATCTCTATCACAGCCTCTTTTCATAGTTTTGCCCTTAATAAGAGACTTCCGCAATTATAAAAATCTTCTAGCTTTTTCTACGATGTCTTCATTATTTATCCTTGCAAAGAGACATATTCTGAAAACATTTCTTCATTATCCTTAAACTCCCCTTCATTAAAGAAAAACTCCATGTTTTGCAAAATCAAGGAAGAGGTCTCTATCTTGTAGTCACCTATATCCTTATTGGCATATGAGCATATAAAATAATTCAGACCTCATAACATCTGTATCTTCAGTTTCTTTCAATTTTTCAAGTTCATCTTTTTAATAAAGTAAGACCTAATTCATTTATTCTATAATCAAAACTCTCCTCTATCTTTTTATTAAATTCTTTTGAAAACATTCTTCCTCCTGTTTCAAAATCTTATAATTCTTTTTACACTTTTTTACAGCCTTAGCAATCTTCTTTAGAAGTCTCCTATATCATATTCACTAGAGAAGGCGGTCCATCTTACCTCTTCTCTTCTATATATCATTTTGCTGTCTATGCCTTTTTACCTGACATATGATAGTTGGTTCCCCTGATATTTCATACTTTTCTAATAACATCAGCATTTACTCCCTGCTCTATCAGTATACTAATATCTTCTCCTGCGCGTCAATTAATTCCTTTATAAAAATTGCTCCCTTCTACGCAGTTTCCTTTCTGCCCTGATGTAAGGATGGTATCAATACCAAGTTCTATAGCTTTTACTTAGTGCCTCAAATGGTTCTCTGCACATATCAAAGGCTCTATAGTACAACCTTAGTATTCCCTGAAAGCACAGTAAATCTTTTGAGAACCTCTTCATCAAGTCACCATCTGGAGTTGGGGCCCAGCTTTCTAGCTCCGTCGCTCGCTGCATCCGCAGCTTGTGGATCCCTTTTCTTCTGTCATCGCTCATTGTAGCAAATCTCGAATCTGTTTCTTCATAAGTGCCGAGTTGTGCCCGTTAGCATGTTTCTAACCTGCGTGAATAATGCTAAGCTCGAGTAGTTGCATATTACAAAGATCGCACTGGCTCGACCACTGTTTACCGCCCTTTTCACGTTGTGCTGATGCGAGGCCTGTCTGCAGCATTCCAATATCATCATGTTTCCATGCGTCATCGTCACCGCTCAGCTTCCTTCCCTTTGAGATAGCTGCTGAATTCAGAGGATAAAAGAAAGCGCACCGCGGGAGGATGCTACTACTACTACTGTAGAATGTCTGAGAGTTCCGACATTCACTGGGTTTAGCTACTGCAGGAGGCATTGCCCTGTGGTCAATTCGATCCACCTTATTCTGAATAAGTGTTTCTTTCATTACTATGGTAGAGAGTGGCTGAAAGCGCTTCTTTGCTTGAGATAAAGCATTGCGTTAAAATAATCATTCCATTTTGCAGCTCCATGGTAAGTGCAAAATACTTATTCAGAATAAGGTGGATTTGACCAGGAGTGAGTATCTGCAATGGCTCGGGGAATGTCGGAACAAGCTGACCAACATCCTGTTATGTCTTGTCACTGTTCAGGCGCTGGCAAAAGGTGACAGGCGAATGGGAAAGGTATATATTGGAATGTTGCGGTGTCACATCAGCAATAAACAGTGGCAGTCTAAACTGGTCAACTTGAG
>BNJS01001698.1_pt1 | contig 52256 bp, 75 predicted proteins | sample 8540461 | NCBI WGS metagenome assembly BNJS01 (sample SAMD00202454, study PRJDB9452) | human saliva metagenome | isolation source: human saliva | place: Japan
CCGTCGACAGCGTATTTCGATATTCCCTGGGGCTCATCCTAGCCAGTATTTAAAAGGCCCGCAGGGAAACTATTGAGCTCTATATACCCCCAATAGGTAGGCGATCTCATCAACTTTCATTGATGTGGTGGTGAGATAATGTTGGGCCAATAGCTGTCGGGTATGTTTCAACTGTGCCTGAAACGTTGTCTTCTCTGCGCCCAGCTTGCGCTGGAGGGTGCGTTTGCTCATCCCCAACCGGTGGGCAACATCATCAATGCCGGTTTCCCCACCAGGAAGCATCTCCATGAGCGCACTTTGCACCCGAGTGGTGTAGCTATCATCGGCGTCGAGTTCCGCAAGGCGGCGTTGCAGCTCCGGTTCGAAATAGCTCCACATGCTGTCGTTGTGGCTGATAAAGGGCAGCTCCATGTCACGGGTGGCAAACGCAATGACATTGCTTGGGCCAACTTGCGGTAAGCACCCGGGAAAATCTACGACGGCACGATCAACATCTAATTGATGCAATTGTATTGATGTCGGCGTGATATGTTCCCCGGTGGCGGTACGCAGCAGGTTGATCAGGAAAACAAATTCGCATTCCACAAGAAACGATGGCAACTCATATCCTTCGCACACCAATTCGATACTCATTTGTTTTGTGGTGCCGGTGGTATGGAATTCTAAGGGTCCTATGATGCGTTTATATTGTTTCAGCCGTTCTATGCATACCCTGCCGTTTCGAGCACAATAAGAGGCAAAAACTGGTGGGCTGAATTGCTCAATCCCGGTCGCGCTAGCCAACTGAACGGCGGAGCCTGGAGGGCACAGCTTTCCAATGGCAGTGAGAAATGCGAAATAATCACTAGTCGTCATTGTAGGCGGATGATGAGTAAAGGTATCTTCCGCCACCCCGGCCTTGCGTAACACCTGCTCAGCGTCTATTCCAACCGATGCCAGTAGTCGAGGATAGTTCTGCTCAAGGATATGCCGCTTCATGAGTTGTGATTAATGGCCAGTGGTTTGCTGGTTATACACGAAATTCAGTAATGCTTTTCGGGGCATAACGGGGGACAGCGATACGAAGGGTTTTTGCCAACTCACCAGGCCGGAGATCACATTAATCTTGCCTACCATCATGGCATCACAGCCTTCCTGTGCCACCTGGCGGGGCTCTACCGCGTTCGCAAATAATTTCGTATCTGATAGCCCACCGGTGGCGATAAAGCCGGTTTGCATGGCCCCTGGCATGAGGGCGGTCACGGTCACGCCGGTGCCTTGAAGTTCCCGCCATAGGGCGTTGGACCAGCTGGTGAGGTATGCCTTGGTGGCATAGTATACGGCCTGCAACGGCCCGGGTACGGTAGCTGCCGTAGAGCTGACGTTGAGGACTTTGCCGCTGCCCCGCTCAATCATTTTGGGCAGGAATAATTTGAGGAGTCGGGTGGGGGCTTCGATATTGACGGCAATCATTGATAAGTCCTGGTCCATGGAGCGTTCCCTGGCAAAATCACCTTGGCCACCGAAACCCGCATTATTAATGATGATGTCCGGGACCACGTCGGCGCAGGCATCAACGATGGTTTGAGCCGCCTCGGGGGTGGACAAGTCGACTGCGATGGTGCGCACTTCAACGCCATATTTGGTTGTTACTTCCTTGGCCTGGGCATTGAGCTTTTCTTCACTGCGACCAACAAGGATGAGGTCACCATGGCGGGCTGCGTGGATGTCGACGAAGCCGGTGCCCAGTCCACCGTAGGAGCCGGTAATGAGTGCCACATTCTGCATGATAAATTTTACCTTTTGGTTGGTGGTAACATTATTAGTTCTCCACTATTGTAACTTGGTATGGCCGACGGGTGCTCATCAAAAGACGCCAAGTCATTATCAATTCACGCCAATACCGCCGAGAGTGTCGTCGCAACGCACATGAAGGCACACGAGGGCACATGAGGAATGAGCCCCATGGCTTAGAAAACCGCGAGGTAACCTTATGTGATGGTGGGATAATGAGGGCAAAACTGGCCGTTGTTGTTGCATAACACCCTGATAGGCCATAATGTATTACGCGTGCAACTATCTTAGGAGCCCCGGTGACACGAGGATTACAGAAAACCACCATTGCTATTTGCGCAGCTCTTGGCCTTTACGCCACTCCAGTAACCGCGACCGCGCAAGAAATATCCCTAGAACCGCTCAGCAGCGATATCATTACCAACCTGCTGACCGGTGGCTTTGTCGTCACCCAAAAAGTCTTTGTGGACGGCAAACCCGAGGCTTCCCCCACACCCTTTAAGGTGCGCTACACCTGCAAAGCCATCACTGGGGAACAAACTGGTGAACTCACCGTCACCACCGAGACGCCTGCTCGCGTCGACAATATACCTTTAGGCACCGAATGCGAACTATTCGAACAAGACGGTGACCGTGAGGGATACACCAAAACCGTAGGCTTCGACAAGCAGAAGTTCTTCGTCACCGACAAGAACCAGGTCATCACCGCCACCAACACCTATGCCCGGGAGCAGGGCGTTTTCAAGATAACCAGCAAGATTGTTGGTGCGGAAACCGGCCGGAAGTTTCGGGTCGACTACTCCTGCATAGACCCGAAAGTGTCGAATGGTCAGGGGCCGGTCACGAGTTTCCTTGAGGTCGACGGCGAGGCCACGTCGCCACCCCTATCGCTCGGTTCTATCTGCACCCTGACGGTTCCAAATCAGCAGCTCCCCGGCTACGCCTTGGACAAGATCGACATTGAGACCCAAGCCCGAGGTGGTCATCGGCAGGGAACCCGTCGACGTTACCCTCACGAATAATTATGTGCGTTCCACCGGCAGCATCAGCATTGCCCAAAAACTCCAGGTTGACGGCAAACCGGCTAACCCCGATGCGAGCATTAAAGTGGGCTACACCTGCGGTGGTCTCACCGGCGAGGCGGAATTGAAGAATGGGAACCCGGCCCGCATCGAGAACATTCCCACCGGCACCCAGTGCGAATTCACCGACCTGGGCGGCGACCGGGCGGGCTATATAAAAAACAGCCAGTTCGACAAGCAGAAAGTCACCGTCACCACCAAAGAACAGGCTATTACTCTGACGGAGAATTATAACCGTGATGCCGGTTCGCTCACCATTAGCAAGCGGGTGACGGGGAACGCCGTTGCTCTTGCCCCCAAGACTTTCAAGTTCGACTACCAGTGCGCGGCGCAGCGGGGCACCGTCGAGGTGCGGGCCGGCGAAACCGTGACCATCCCCACGCCCACGGTGCCCGGCCTCACGTGCACCGTGACGGAGCAGGACGCCCAGGTTCCCGCCGCCACCGTGGCCACCACGTATTTCGTCAACGGCCAGCCCGCCGGAACCCAGGTTCCCACCAATGCGAAATTCCTTTCGAGTAGCGACTACACCGCTAGGGTGGGCAAGTTCACGGTGAGTAAGAAGATCACCGCCGACATTCCCACGGGCCGTAACGATTTCCCATTCACCTACACCTGCCAGCCCGCCTATGATGGCGCCTTCGCCCCCGTTGACCAGGCATTAACCATCACCAGCACCTCTGCAGAAAGCATTGATCTTCCGCTCGGCACCACCTGTACCGTGACCGAGCAGGACGCTCCGGTGGCCGGGTACACGTGGAACGCACCGGCGTCGCAAAGCGTCACGGTGGGAGGTTCCGTGCTCTTCGAAAACGTGTACAAACGCCAGACCGCACAGTTCGGCATCGCCAACACGGTGCGGGTGTGGGAGCCGCTGCGTAACGGCACCATTAACTTCACCTATGAATGCGTCGATCCGGCGCACACCAAGATCACCGGCACCCTCGCGGTGTCCGGCAACGGTCAGCAGGCCATCGCGCCGGAAAAGCTTCCCGTCGGCACATTGTGTACCGTGTATGAGAACGCGCAGGACGCCCAGCGCACCGGTTTCCGCCATTACGCGCCCGAGGCATTCACGTTCACGGTGGGGAGAAGGACGTGAATAAGGTCATCGGCTTCAATCAGACCAGCACATATGTTCCCGTCGTGCCATTTATTGTGCCGGTGGTGCGGTTGTTGGCAGCCCCCATCATGCGGCTTTTCGACGCCTAAAGCACCAGCTCAAATCCGCTAACTGTAGAACGTGCCACTGTTGACCACCTTGTCGTGGTCGTCAAGCAGCTCCCATTTGTACAGGGTGTTTTCGTACGCCTTCCCGAGTTTGCCGGAGGTTGTCGGCCAATCATCCCGCGGCCGGAGCCTGGGGGCGGGGCCGAAATCCGAATCGAGGGGCGTGAGCTGGATGGAGCATTGCATGGCGCCACGTTTGTGGTATTTGATCGTCATCATGAAATCATCAAATTTATCCAAGTAACTGATGTAATACTTGATGCACCCGCCAGCGGAAACCTCCGTTTCCTCAATATCCCTCGCAGATGCGACCGGTGTGGTCGCCACCATTGTGGCCACAGCCACGGCCCCGGCCAGAATCGCGCGCACGGTTTTGGGCATAAACATAAGTGGTATCCCTTCGGTGTAAAAGCTCGTTACCAGCCATTATAAAAAAGGAATAAAACCCATTGTGTTTGCATTATAAATGATGACAAATTGCACCGCATTGAGTGGTATGTTTACCATATTCAGCATTCATACAATCATGGTATTTTTCTGGGTGAAAAATGCTTTGACTAATTACCCCATGGATCACTATAGGCTTCGATTTTTGTTTTAAATTTCATCTGGGAAAGGGTATTCCCTTGGATATTTGTTCAACGGTTCCCAATTGGGCTTGGGTTTGATTTTTGGCATCTGTTTTGGTTCTTCCGTCAACTCAAAAGCTGCCAATTGGTCGGAGATAACTTTTTCCTGAATGGATTGATAATGTTTGAAACTCACACCTAATTCATGAAGCGCAGGGGGAAGGGTATCAGGGACGAAATTGCCAAATTGCATGAAATACAGCAACTCTTCTTCTTTGCGTTTGAGGAGAAGAGATGCAATATCCTCCAACGGGAGCATGTCGAATAGCTGCTCTAAATCTGGGAAGAGGGAGGAATCTTTCCACTAAAAACACCTTTGAGTGCTTGTTTTGCCGACTCGAACTCTTGCCAAAGCAATTCCGCTGTGTTTTTGTCATCCATTCGTTTGCTGCCCTTGTCTATGTGCTCGCCCAGCGCCGCTACCTAGACCAATCCTACCTATTTGTGTCCCACAACATCCCGGTGAGCTGCCTCGGTATCATTTTTCTCATCCACAATGATCGCTTGGCTCAATCGGAACTGTTCCGCCTCAGCATCATCCCGGTATTCCAGCACTACGCCAATCTCTAGCAAAGCCTGCTTCACCTCTGCCGGCGTGACATAGAAGAACTCCCGGCGATTATTGATGCGATTGACCTTTGCCTGGGCAAATCGTTGGTGCAGTGCAGTCTCAATGCCCACGGCATCATCAGAAAAATGCAATGCATGAACATCAAAATTAAACGGCACCGAAGCATCGCCCAATTCCCGAACCCGATCCATCGGATCCAGGCGCCGGGTCATACCAATCTTGACCATACGCTCCCCAAAACTACCAATATTGGAAATCACATAAACGTAGCCAGCCCGAATATTTCCGTGTCGATAATCGACATTATCAATGCCCTTATTGATCTCGACAAGCTTTATTTTTCCAGATCCGCTATCTCGTCATCGCGACCCGATTCCCGTAGCCCTGGCAATAGCGTTTTCGTAGTGGCTTTTCTCCTTTTGCAAACGCTTTCGCTCGGTTTCCAACTCGGCCTGGGCTTTCTTTTCTTCCCGCAACCGCGCCCGCTCTTCCTGCTCCGCCTCCTTGGCGGCCTTCTTCGCCTCCAAATGCCGGGCAGCTAATTGCAGTTCTCTTATCCTGAGCGCGTGATACTCATTCGAGATTCGCAGAGCAATCATAGTCCCCATCCGCTCTACCTGCTCCTTCGCCTTCACGAGTCGCTTTTCCGCAGTTTCCAAGCTGCCCGCCTTGAGCTTCACGATCGCGTTTTCACCTCGGCGTTATATAGAGCGCAGCGCCAACTTGGACATTCTTTTTATAAAATTTTTCCCCTCACGTGCGGAATTATTGAAGGTGAATGCCATTGTGGCGGTGGTGGCTTGTCCATCGCGCACCAGTTTTCGTGCTCGGTCGCGGGTATCCTTGAGCGCTTGTTCCAACTGGACCGATGCTTCCGCGGGATTCTCGAATTCAAACCATCCAAAGTCTTGGAGTTGCAGTTCATCTCGGGCATCGATGATTTCCGCATCAAGTTGAGTTATTTCGGACTTTAGGTTTTCCAACCTGGTGATGGCGGTATCCCGCATTTGTTCGAATTCCTGGGCGGCACGTTGACGGGTTTGTTCCAGCTGTGTGAGCTCTTGCGATAGCTGCATCCGATAGCTCTGCATGCGCATTATGTCCCCGCCGCCCAGGTTTGCTAGTAGCTGTTCCAGTTGCGCACTCTATTTTTGAGCTCTGCGTTTTCGCGTTTGCGGCACTGCCAAACATGGGTCTCCTTAAAAGAAGAAGGGTTGGATAAATGATAAAGATGAAACTTCACTTTACAATAGCGCTTATCTGTTGCAGATTTTTGAGATTTCCCTTCAGGCCCCGTCTCGGCCCCGTCGTCAAGCAGACGTCAACTCGCTATACCATAAAACCGATTTGCATTCTGATTTCGCCCCCACTATAGTGGCCACGGAAGTTTGAAATAGAAGGTAGTTCCGCAACCTGTTGCCGGAATTATCATCGCTCAAGTTTCACCGTAGACCGTCGGTCAGCCGCTACGCCCCATAATGGGAAATGGAGCGGCTCGAAGATGTCTAATACGAACCACACCGTAATCACACAGTGTGTCGCGTTAGGCTGGCCCACGCAGGAGTCACTTTTGCGCCGTCCTCCTCCTGGAGTATTGTGCCCTGTGCTCTTGTACGGGGCTTTTGGTTTTCTCGGGTTCCATTCCTTAAGCAGGGGTTACGCCTCAAAGGGATCAGCCTGGAGGCCAAAACGCTCCGGCGGATAACCTCACATTATTATGAATTCAGGAAGGAGGCGAAGTAGTGGCAAATCCCAAGAACGAAACATCGTTGGCAGAGCTCAAGCAGCGGTTCGCCGACACCGATTCGCTGGTGCTCACCGAATACCGCGGCCTGACTGTGGCACAAACCACCGAGCTACGTAAGGCTCTTGGTGCTGACGTCCAGTACTCCATCGCCAAGAACACCCTGCTGAAGTTGGCTGCCAAGCATGCGGGTGTGGAAGGCCTTGACGAACTATTTGTCGGCCCCACCGCTGTTGCCTTTATCCAAGGCGAAGCCGTTGATGCTGCTAAGGCACTGAAGAAGTTCGCAGCCGAAAATAAGGCTCTTGTTGTCAAGGGTGGTTACATGGATGGTAATCCATTGACCGCCGAACAGGTTGATGCCATCGCTGAGCTGGACAACCGCGAAACCACTTTTGGCAAAGCTGGCTGGTGCCATGAAGGCAGCCTGTCCAAGGCCGCCGCACTCTTCAACGCTCCGGCTTCCCAGGTTGCTCGGCTGTCTGCCGCGCTTCAGGAGAAAAAGGAAGCGGAAGCCTAATCGGTTTCCGCCCACCACCCCCACACCACTATTTTCTGTTTCACCGAAAGGAACACCATTATGGCTAAGCTCACCAAGGACGAGCTCATCGAGGCTTTCAAGGAAATGACCCTCATCGAACTTTCCGAATTCGTGAAGGAATTCGAAGAGGTATTCGACGTGACCGCTGCTGCTCCGGTTGCTGTTGCTGCGCTGCCGCTCCGGGCGCTGCCGCTGCTGCTGAGGAAGAGAAGGACGAGTTCGACGTCATCATCGAAGATGCCGGTGCTAAGAAGATCGGCGTCATCAAGGCTGTGCGTGAGCTCGTGTCCAGCCTGGGCCTGAAGGAAGCTAAGGAACTGGTTGAGTCCGCTCCTAAGGCTGTCCTCGAAAGGCGCCAACAAGGAAGACGCTGAGGCTGCCAAGGCTAAGCTGGAAGAAGCTGGCGCTGAGGTTACCCTCAAGTAATCCCTTATACTTGTGCGACCCCATCGTGATCGGTGGGGGTTATTTTTGCTTGACGACGCCCACGGCCGCCCGTCGCAGGATCGAGAGGAACCCCGGCGTTGCCCTGACCAACCAACCGGTGAAAAAGTAGCGGTTTTTCTGAGCTGGACTTTCTCGATTCAGCGGTCATATGCGAGGCAGTATAAAAACCCAAACTCCAGCTCAGAACCTTTGCTACGCACGTGCCATCTGGGTAGCTGAGGGCTACCCGGGTGTGGGGATTGAGTGCCGGAGGGCGTCGTAACGCGTGAAGGGGAGGGATCACGGTGGGAAAGCGTATGAGGTTTGCATTAGAATCAGTACCCATGCTTCCAAAGTCACGTATTGTTTCAGCCCTTGCGATTGGTCTTGGACTAGCGCTCGTGGCGTGGGGGGTGCTTTTTCCGCGTATTGTTCCCACCGATGCTCGCCTGCCGTTGTCGTTGAAGCAAACAACCACGACTTTGGTCGACCAACATGCCACGCAACGTATACCTAACGATGGCACAACCTACACCGGCCCCATGACCAAGCAGTATCATGCCGAGCTGTTGCCGCCGGTGGATCAGAGTAGCAACCGCCCGCATTGGCGTGAGTCTCATGCGGGGCGAGCACGGTCCCGAAGGGCGATTCAGGCCTCTGACCTCGATCGACTCGTGGAGGCCACCGTATGGACTCTACACCTTTAAGCGCACCACCGGCATGAACACTTCGCCAGTGAAATTCGTGAACATGCCGGCCACTGGCGCCATTGACGTGGATTTTTCCGGCTACTGGGTGAAGTTCCCGCTCGACGCGAAACAAACCAGCTATGAGGTGTTTGATGCCACGCTGCGCCGGACCGCGCCAGCTGTGTATAAGGATTCCCAGGAACGTAACGGGCGCACCATTTACCACTATCAGCAAAAGATTGATCCGACGAATACCGCGGTTTGTATTCCACATTCTTCACCACCATTAAGCTGCCGATTAAGCCTGCGCCGCCGGCCGACAAGCCGCAGGACATTGAGGCGTACCTGTTTCATTCCGGGGTCCGCGACTATTACGTGGACCAGATCAGCGGCATGATCGTCGACATGTCCGAAAATATTATCGATTATTACGGTGATCGTAATGGCGGCAAGCTTGCCGACGCCCACCTGTTTGCCGGCAAGATGAGCAATGAGCAGTCGGCAGCCATGTTGGCGCAGGCGGCGCAGCTGAGCGATGGGCATATCATGCGCATCATTACTTGGGTGGTGTTGGGATTGGGCGTGGTTACCACCTTCGCCGGCATCATGGGGGCGTTCGGGGTAGGGCGCCGCCAGGACGAGTATGCCGAAGACCTGGAAGAAGTCTAAAGAAATGTAACGTCCCCCACTGTTATGGTGATTATTTCCGTGGATGCTGCTATGGTGTGTGCTGAGCACCCAATGGTGATAGTCAGAGCAATTTTTAATATAATATTGGCACAAACAGAGTGATTTCGGCGCGAGCGATCGGCACATTTCGGCAGCATCTGAGCAGTATTGACAGATGTGCTTTACAAAAAGTAGAAAAAGTGTATATCATGGTTCTTTGCGCTGGAATCTTCTAAGCCTTTCATGTTACGACCTTGTTCAACCGGGTAGCAAAAAACCCAATTTGACAAGGTCATTCAGTGCTATTTACTGGCGCTTGAGGTTTAGGGATTCCCTTGCAGACCAAATTGCTCATTTACCAGCGGTTTTGGTGGCCAATATTGCGGGGTCACCATCCGCGTAGGTGCTGGAAGGACCCATCTTGGCAGTCTCCCGCCAGACCAAGGCCACTATCCCTGGGGCTCCCGAACGGAAGTCGTTTGCGAAGATTCAATCACCCATCGAAGTCCCAGGCTTGTTAGATATTCAATTGGAGTCTTTTGCTTGGTTGATCGGTTCGCCGGAGTGGCGTGCCCGTCGTCAGGCCGAATTGGGTGAAGACGTTCCGAGTAACCAGTGGGTTGAGGATATTCTCGAAGAACTCTCACCGATTCAAGACTATTCCGGCAATATGTCCTTGTCGTTGTCGGAACCCCGCTTTGAGGAGATGAAAAACTCCATTGACGAGTGTAAAGACAAGGATATCAATTACTCCGCGCCATTATATGTGACCGCCGAGTTCATCAATAACGAAACCCAGGAAATCAAGTCCCAAACCGTGTTCATTGGGGATTTCCCCATGATGACCGACAAAGGGCACATTCATTGTGAACGGTACCGAGCGGGTGGTGGTTTCCCAGCTGGTGCGTTCCCCGGGCGTGTATTTCGACCAAACCATTGACAAGTCCACCGAGCGTCCGCTGCATTCCGTGAAGGTCATTCCGTCGCGGGGTGCCTGGTTGGAGTTCGACGTGGACAAGCGCGATACCGTGGGGGTGCGTATCGACCGGAAGCGCCGCCAGCCGGTGACCGTGCTGCTCAAAGCGTTGGGGTGGACCACCGGAGCAGATAGTCAGAACGGTTCGGCTTCTCGGAAATAATGATGTCCACGCTGGAAAACGACGGCGTGGCCAACATGGATGAGGCGCTGCTGGAAATCTACCGCAAGCAGCGCCCCGGCGAGCAACCCACCCGGGACTTGGCGCAATCGCTGTTGGAAAACTCGTTCTTCCGACCCAAGCGCTATGATCTGGCCAAGGTGGGCCGGTATAAGTTCAACCGCAAACTCGGCCTGGGCGGCGACCACGATGGGTTGATGACGCTCACGGAAGAAGACATAGCCACCACCATCGAGTATTTGGTGCGGTTGCATGTTGGTGAGACCTCCATGACCTCACCCACCGGCGAAATCATACCCGTGGAAACCGACGACATTGACCACTTTGGTAACCGTCGGTTGCGTACCGTGGGCGAGCTGATTCAAAACCAGGTTCGGGTGGGCCTGTCCCGCATGGAACGGGTCGTGCGCGAGCGCATGACCACCCAGGATGCGGAATCCATCACCCCGACCTCCCTGATTAACGTGCGGCCGGTGTCTGCCGCCATTCGGGAATTCTTCGGCAGCTCCCAGCTGTCGCAGTTCATGGACCTCAATAACTCCCTGTCCGGCCTGACCCACAAGCGGCGCCTGTCCGCCCTGGGCCCGGGTGGTTTGTCCCGTGAACGCGCCGGCATTGAGGTGCGTGACGTGCATGCCTCCCACTATGGCCGCATGTGCCCGATCGAAACCCCCGAAGGCCCGAACATTGGGTTGATCGGTTCCCTGGCATCGTATGCCCGGGTGAATTCCTTCGGCTTTATCGAAACCCCGTATCGCAAAGGTGGTTGACGGCGTGGTCACGGACGAGTGGATTACCTCACCGCCGACGAGGAAGACCGCTATGTGGTGGCCCAGGCCAACACCAAGTTTGACGAGAACGGGGTCATTACCGAAGACCGCGTGACCGTGCGCCTGAAAAAGGGCGATATCCAGGTGGTGGATGGCAAGGACATCAACTACATGGACGTGTCGCCGCGGCAGATGGTGTCCGTCGCTACCGCCATGATTCCGTTCCTGGAGCACGACGACGCTAACCGTGCCTCATGGGTGCGAACATGCAGCGTCAGGCCGTGCCGTTGGTGCGTTCCGAGGCGCCGCTGGTGGGCACCGGCATGGAGCTGCGTGCCGCCTACGATGCGGGTGACCTGATTATCAGCAAGAAGGCCGGTGTGGTCGAAACTGTGTGCGCCGATTACATCACCATCATGGGTGATGACGGGGTGCGCGACACCTACATGCTGCGCAAATTCGAACGCACGAACCAGGGCACTTCGTATAACCAGAAGCCGCTCGTGGACGAGGGCGACCGGGTGGAGGAAGGCCAGGTCGTGGCCGACGGCCCCGGTACTCACAACGGGGAAATGGCGTTGGGCCGGAACCTGCTTGTGGCATTCATGCCGTGGGAGGTCACAACTACGAGGACGCCATCATCTTGAACCAGCGCCTGGTGGAGGAGGATATTTTGACCTCCATTCACATTGAGCAGCACGAGATTGATGCGCGCGACACCAAGCTGGGTGCCGAGGAGATCACCCGGGAAATCCCGAACGTGTCCGAGGACGTGCTCAAGGACCTGGACGAGCGTGGTATTGTGCGCATCGGCGCCGACGTGCGCGACGGCGATATCCTGGTGGGCAAGGTGACCCCCAAGGGTGAAACCGAGCTGACCCCGGAGGAGCGCCTGCTGCGCGCCATCTTCGGCGAGAAGGCCCGCGAGGTGCGTGACACCTCGATGAAGGTGCCGCACGGTGAGACCGGTAAGGTCATTGGGGTGCGCCGCTTCTCCCGGGAGGATGAGGATGACCTGGGCCCGGGCGTCAACGAGATGATTCGGGTGTATGTCGCCCAGAAACGGAAGATCCAGGACGGCGACAAGCTGGCCGGTCGGCACGGCAACAAGGGTGTGGTGGGGAAGATCCTGCCGCAGGAAGACATGCCGTTCCTGCCCGACGGCACCCCGGTCGATGTGATCCTTAATACGCACGGTGTGCCGCGTCGTATGAACATCGGCCAGGTGCTGGAGGTTCACCTGGGTTGGTTGGCGGCCGCCGGTTGGAAGGTCGACGTGAACGATCCCGCCAACGCCAAGCTGCTGGAGACCCTGCCCGAGGACCTGTACGATGTGCCCGCCGGCTCGTTGACCGCCACTCCGGTGTTCGACGGTGCCACGAACGACGAGATCGCCGGCCTGCTCGCTAATTCCCTGCCCAACCGCGACGGGGACGTGATGGTGAACGCCGACGGTAAGGCCCAGCTTTTCGACGGCCGTTCCGGCGAGCCGTTCCCCTACCCGGTGTCGGTCGGCTACATGTACATTCTGAAGCTGCACCACCTGGTGGACGAGAAGATTCACGCCCGCTCCACCGGCCCGTACTCCATGATTACCCAACAGCCGTTGGGTGGTAAGGCCCAATTCGGTGGCCAGCGTTTCGGCGAAATGGAGGTGTGGGCCATGCAGGCCTACGGCGCCGCCTACACGCTGCAAGAGCTGCTCACCATCAAGTCCGACGATGTGGTGGGCCGCGTGAAGGTGTACGAGGCCATTGTGAAGGGTGAACATCCCCGACCCGGGCATTCCCGAGTCGTTTAAGGTGTTGCTCAAGGAATTGCAGTCCCTGTGCCTGAATGTGGAGGTTTTGTCCGCCGATGGCACCCCGATGGAACTGTCGGGCTCCGACGATGATGATTTTGACCAGGCTGGTGCCTCAATGGGTATCAACTTGAGCCGCGATGAGCGTTCCGACGCTGACATTGCCTAACGGTATTTCACCACACTTCTTTAAGAAAGGGAGCTACGTGCTCGACGTCAACTTCTTCGAAGAGCTTCGCATCGGCCTGGCGACCGCTGACGACATTCGCCGGTGGTCGAAGGGCGAGGTTAAGAAGCCGGAGACCATCAACTACCGTACCCTAAAGCCCGAAAAGGATGGCCTGTTCTGCGAACGGATTTTCGGTCCCACCCGGGACTGGGAGTGTGCCTGCGGCAAATACAAGCGGGTGCGCTACAAGGGCATCATTTGTGAACGCTGCGGCGTGGAAGTCACCAAGTCCAAGGTGCGCCGCGAACGCATGGGCCATATCGAATTGGCGGCCCCGGTCACCCACATTTGGTACTTCAAGGGTGTGCCGTCCCGCCTGGGCTACCTGCTGGACCTGGCCCCCAAGGATCTCGAACGCATCATCTATTTCGCGGCAAATATCATCACCAGTGTGGATGATGAGGCCCGCCACAACGACCTCACCACCCTCGAAGCGGAAAATGCTGCTGGAAAAAGAAGGATGTGGAGGCCGATGCGGAATCCGAGCTTGCGGAGCGGGCCCAAAAACTGGAAGAGGACCTGGCCGAACTAGAGGCCGCGGGCGCCACAGGCGGACGCGCGTCGTAAAGTGCAAAACGCTGCCGATAAGGAAATGCAGCATATTCGGGAGCGCATGGAGCGAAATCGACCGCCTGGAGGAGATTTGGCAAACCTTTGTCAAACTGTCCCCCAAGCAAATGATTATCGACGAAACCATCTACGAGGAACTCGTCGACCGCTACGAAGACTACTTCACCGGCGGCATGGGTGCCGAAGCGATTCAAACACTCATTCGGAACTTTGATCTTGATGCGGAGGCCGAAGAGCTGCGCACCATCATCGCCGAGGGCAAGGGCCAGAAGAAAATGCGGGCCCTCAAACGCCTCAAGGTGGTTGCCGCGTTCCAACGCTCCGGCAACGATCCCGCCGGCATGGTGCTCGACTGCATTCCGGTCATCCCCCGGAGCTGCGCCCCATGGTGCAACTCGACGGTGGCCGTTTTGCCACCTCCGACCTCAACGACCTGTACCGGCGCGTCATCAACCGCAATAACCGCCTCAAGCGCATGATCGACCTCGGCGCCCCCGAGATCATCGTCAATAACGAGAAGCGCATGCTGCAGGAATCCGTCGACGCCCTGTTCGACAACGGCCGTCAGGGACGCCCCGTCACCGGCGGGCAACCGACCCCTGAAATCCCTGTCCGACCTGCTCAAGGGCAAGCAGGGCCGGTTCCGCCAAAACCTGCTTGGTAAGCGCGTGGACTACTCCGGGCGTTCCGTTATTATTGTCGGCCCGCAGCTCAAACTGCACGAGTGCGGTCTGCCGAAACTCATGGCACTGGAACTGTTCAGCCGTTTGTCATGAAGCGGCTGGTCGAACACGACTTCGCCCAAAACATTAAGTCCGCCAAGCGCATGGTGGAACGCCACCGGCCCGAGGTGTGGGATGTGCTGGAAGAAGCCATCGCCGAACACCCGGTGATGCTCAACCGCGCCCCCACCCTGCACCGCCTGGGTATCCAAGCCTTCGAACCGAAACTCATCGAAGGCAAGGCCATCCAGCTGCACCCGCTGGCCTGCGAAGCCTTCAACGCCGACTTCGACGGCGACCAAATGGCCGTGCACCTGCCGCTGTCCGCGGAGGCGCAGGCGGAAGCCCGCATCCTCATGCTGGCATCCAATAACATCCTGTCACCGGCATCCGGCAAGCCGTTGGCCATGCCCCGCCTGGACATGGTGACCGGCCTGTATTACCTCACCATGGACAAGCGGGAGGACGAATTCGGCGGCCAGGGCGCCTATCGGCCCGCTACCGCCGACGGCCCCGCCACCGGCGTGTATTCCTCCGTGGCGGAAGCTATCATGGCCAAGGACCGCGGCGTGTTGGGCCTGCAAGCCAAGATCAAGGTGCGCATCTCCCACCTGCGGCCGCCCGCCGACATCGAGGCGGAGCATTTCCCCGACGGCTGGGAGCAGGGCCAAACCTGGCTGGCGGAAACTACCCTGGGTCGCATCCTCTTCAACGAGCTGCTGCCCTGGAACTACCCGTACCTTGAAGGCGTCATGGTGCGCAAAGGCGGCGGCACCGACAAAAATCATGCTGGGCGACGTCATTAACGACCTCGCCGCTAAATACCCCATGATTACCGTCGCCCAAACCATGGACAAGATGAAGGACGCTGGCTTCTATTGGGCTACCCGCTCCGGTGTCACCATCGCCATGTCCGACGTGCTGGTGCTGGACAACAAGGAAGAAATGCTCGAATCCTACGAGGCCGAGGCCCAGGAGATCGAGCGCAAATACTAAGGGAGCAGGGCGCCTCACCAGCCCGCGACCGGTACGAACGCCTGGTCGAATTGTGGAAGCACGCCACCGACACGGTGGGTAAGGCTGTGGAAGAGCTCTACCCGGACGACAACCCAATCCCCATGATTGTGAAGTCCGGTGCTGCCGGCAACATGCGCCAAATCTGGACGCTGGCCGGCATGAAGGGCATGGTGGTGAACTCCAAAGGGTGACTACATCACCCGGCCGATCAAAACCTCCTTCCGGGAAGGCCTGTCGGTGCTGGAGTACTTCAACAACTCCCACGGCTCTCGCAGGGCCTGGCCGATACCGCCCCTGCGTACCGCCGACTCGGGTTACCTCACCCGTCGTCTCGTGGACGTGGCACAGGACGTCATCGTTCGGGAAGAAGACTGCGGCACCGCCCAAGGCATCCGCGTTCCTATCTCCGAGGAAGTCAAAAGACGTTGAGGGTAATGTCGTGGGCTACACACCGCACCCCATGATCGAAACCTCCGTGTCCGGCCGTGCCCTTGCCAAGGCGGTCACCCAAGGCGACGAAGTGCTGGCCGAAGCCGGCGACTACCTCACCGACGAACTGGTCACCAAACTCGTCAACGCCGGGGTGGATCAGGTCCGGGTTCGCTCCGTGCTCACTTGCCAAACCGCCACCGGTGTGTGCGCCAAGTGCTATGGCATTTCCATGGCCTCCGGCAAGCAGGTCGATATTGGCGAAGCCGTAGGCATTGTGGCCGCCCAATCCATTGGCGAGCCCGGCACCCAGCTGACGATGCGTACCTTCCACCAGGGTGGTGTTGGTGGCGACATCACCGGCGGCCTGCCCCGCGTGCAGGAGCTCTTCGAAGCCCGCGTGCCCAAGAACCGCGCCCCCATCGCCTCGGTGGCCGGCACGGTACACCTGGAAGACGAAGGCAACTTCTACACCCTCACCATCAGCCCCGATGATGGTTCGGACGTATGGTGTGCGAGAAACTGTCAAGCGCCAAGGCCTGGCCAACGTGCGCGTGCCCATGAGCTCCAACCCGGGCGCCTGGATCGAACGCACCCTGGCCGAAGGCGACCACGTGAACGTCGGCGACCGCCTCCTGCGCGGCCCCGCCGACCCCCACGACGTTCTGGAAATCCTGGGCCGCCGCGGTGTGGAACAACACCTGGTTGATGAAGTGCAGGCTGTGTACCGCGCCCAAGGCGTGGCCATCCACGACAAGCACATCGAAATCATCATCCGCCAAATGCTGCGTCGTGGCACCGTGATCGAATCCGGCTCTACCGAATTCCTTCCCCGGCACCCTCGTCGACCTGGCGGAGGCCAAGGCCGCCAACACGGAAGCCATCAAGGCCGGTGGCCGGGCCGCCGAGCTGCGCTCGAAATCATGGAGCATCACGAAGGCCTCCCTGGCCACCGAGTCCTGGCTGTCGGCAGCCTCCTTCCAGGAAACCACCCGCGTGCTCACCGACGCAGCTATCAATAAGCGCTCCGACAAGCTGATTGGCCTGAAAGAGAATGTGATTATTGGTAAGCTCATTCCGGCCGGCACCGGCATCGCCCGGTATCGCAATATTGCGGTGAAGCCCACCGAGGCTGCCCGCAATGCCGCGTACTCCATCCCCACCTACGGTGACGCCATCTATGGTGACGATGGGTACGGTGACTTCACGGGTGCCTCCGTCCCGCTGGACGAAGCATTCGACATGTAGTCAGCCAAGAATCCGCAATTTCTGGTCTGCATAACCCGCCCCACCTGGGTAACCGTGGTGGGGCGGGTTTCTCTGTTTCCCGCTTTACGACGCCTAAAGCACCCCGCCGGGCCCGATGCTACGCCGCATCCTCCGTGTCTTCCTCATCTAACTCTGGCTCATCATCCTGCGGAACCCGCGAAGTCAATAACAACCCATCCATATCAAACAGTGGGCGTGACTGCGGACCCGTCATCCGAATATTGAAACCTTGCTCCCGCTCATGGCAACTATGCACCAACGTGAACGAACCCACTGTGATAGTCCCATCAATCCGGGCCCAAAGATTATCAAGCACCACCGGGGAAACAATCCCCACATATAACCCAGTCGACACCTCGGAAAAGAACCGAGTGAGAAACCCCCGCACATGATCGGGAATCGCCGTACAACTAATAACAGCAAACATCACATTCCCCTAACCTGCGACTAGGCATACTGGGTATGCCCAGCAACCTCACGATTACGACCACCAATAAGCCGGTCATCATTCCGCGCCGGAAGGTAGGGGTCAAAATCGTCATGAGAATCTGGAGCATCTCTTCAAGAATCTTGTTCTTCACAATAAGTTTCCGCAGATCACTACGGACCAGTGTCGCATAGTTATCCGAACGAGCATGCTTAAACGCCAAAGGAATCGATATATCCGGCTTATACAGTTATCAGCAGGTCAGCAACGAACGAATATCACCCCGGTGAATGATCCCCAACGCCGGATTCACACCAATTGCGGAACAGGCAGCCGCCGCGCAGCCATAAAGAATAGAATTCGCCAGATTGAGAGACTGATTGATCGGATCCGGCGACTCGGTGTTGCGCTTGAAATCCTTGACCTTATAGCGGGCAGCCACCTGCTTATAGGTTTGGCGCATAAGCCGCCCCTCAAGCCCCGCATGGTGGCTATGGACGCATCAGTAGGCATGACCTCAATGCCCAACTGTTTCCGATAAAGAATGACAGCGGCCTTCCGCTGGTGAGCCTCATTAGCCACCAGCCGTGCCTGGGCGATCGCCCACCGGGCCGACGACGTGAGCGGCGTCGCCAAGCTATAGCTGGAACCCCACCGCCACCACAATACAAAATTGCCGTGCCGGCCCGGGCACACGACGTTGCCGCCGGTTGACTAATGCTGGTTCCCGGACCCAACATCAACACCCCCAACCCAGCCACCGGAAGCTGGATACGAATCCCGCTTTAGGGGAATCACTGGGATAATCCCCACGTTGACGTGCAATAACACCCGTACGATCCTGCCGCACGTGCAATACTCCAGGTAAAGGTACGAAACCCGATCCTCCAACCGCACCTGGTCTTTTTGTCGGGATTGTCGAGAACGCTAGGGCTTCCTCGGAATAGGCCATCAGCTCTCCTTAACTGGTATGAGCCCAAGCCGCTGATCGTAGAACCTGCTGGCATTTTCTACCACCTTGTAGCGGCATAGGATGGATGAATTACTGGTAATGTCTGTGGCCTCGCTGGTCATCGCCTTATAGCTGCTGGTGTCCGGGTTTCCACGACCGCCCGCAGTGCCTCCCGAATGGCTTCGGTATCATGCCATTTGATGCTGTTGAGCTCCGCAATGCTTCCCGTCCAGGCGCCGGGAATCGTCCCGGTCGGGTCGTGCAGGGATTGCGGGAATGGTGATCCGGTCGATGAGCCGGGTGGCGGTTTCGGCGAGCTCATCCTTATGAGTAATGGTGAAAAAATCGGTGTTTGTTGCATCGTCGGCAAGCACCGTGGAGAAATCAATGCGAGCATTATTACCGGCGTTGATCTTGTGGATAAGCTCGGCGATCTCGTCCATGCCGCTCGCATTATCGTCTTCGTCGTCGTTCAGGGTGGTAAAGCAGTTCGGTGAGCCCCGTAGACGATTGATTGATAAAATCCTGGATTTGATCGGGGAAGCGCAGCGGCTTCTTCCCATCAACCTCATCAAGCGCAGCAATCCAATGGGCCACCCGGTCGAGTTGCGCCGCAAAATACGGCTTAGTCTGCCACTCCTTAGGATTATCGATGGCGGCAATGGATGGTTTCTGTGCCAGCCAGGCACCCGATCCGCCGGGCTACATCATCGCGGCGCCAGCCGCCCGGCCCGTTGAATGAGCGACTCCGCCGGGCAAAGCTCGGTGCGGAGCACATCAAGTCGATATCCAACGACGCCTCTATCGCCTGGTACCAACCACAAGCACGGTCGTTGCCGCGCCATTCTTACCGATACTTTGTTCGAGTTCCTCCGGCATTCCGTCGCCGATGCTCGAGCGGTCATGCGTGAATGCAACAACACTGATTTCTCATGATCGAGATGCCTGCACGATTGCCTGCGCCCGGTCCACAGTGTTGCAAATTATTCCGATGCGAGCCTGCGGATACGCCTGGCGTTGGGCCTGAATCCACCGGATATGGCTGTCCACTAACTGGTCATGAGGAACCGGATCAACGGTGGGATCAATGGTGTGAAAGGCTCCGTCGGTATTACCACGGGAGGCGCGTCCACAGCCGGAGTCGAGTCGATCTCGTCCCCGACCGGGGAAGCCACGTGGTGAAGCTGGGGAAGCGCGCCGGGTCGCTGTCGTGCTGCTGTAGGCCTGCTTGAATTTTTCCTGCTGCCACGCCGGCATAGTTGCAGTGAGGAAAGTAATGGGGGATGTGGGTGGCCGCCTCGGTGCAGCAAGTCTTCGAGCACGCTCGGATTGGTAGGCATCCAGGGGTGTGCACCTCGTCAATGACCACATGAGCGTTGGCGAGGGCCAGGAGCCGCAGGTGATTAAACTTGGTAGGCAGCGATCCTAGAATCGCCTGGTCAACGGTGCCAACGCAGACCGGCGCCAGGAGCCGCGGGCCCCGGACTTCACAAACTCGGTGGGAACAGGCCGCCGTTATCTTGATAGTTATCTCCACCATCACGTCGGACACCGAAATGTTCTGGGAATAGAAATCTTCCGTGATTGCTAAACCATGGGCCAACGATGCGACATTGGTGGTGCCCTTCAAAGCTTTCTGCACTCGACGCATGATGGCGTTTGTGGTGGCCTGGGTGGGGAGCAGGAAAATCAGGCGCTCGTTCCGGGTAGCATGGCGTAGCAGCGCCGCCTCGGTCTTGGCGGAACCCGTGGCCGCCATGACGTTCCGACGCCGTCGCCCTGCTCCAGTGCCGCTGCCTGCGCGAAGCGGGGTGGGAAGCCGTCGAGAATGTCCGCGCGTGCGTATCCTCCGCGTGGGCCAATTCTGAGTAAAGTCCCCGGTTTTCTTGATGATCTCCACCGACTCCGCCGCCCGATGCGTCACCACTGTTTCGGGTCCGCCAGGCTAATCAGTCCCCTCGTTCATCTCGCGTTGTGCGGTTTGCGTCAGTCAGTTGCGAGGCGATGCGGTCGGCCAACACGACAAGGCCAGAGATGAGCACGGTCACTGTGGGGGAGACGTGATCAGGGGAGTTCGTCTCGACTCATCCTACACCGAGTTCCACTTGTGCTATGGGGCTTTATGGATCTTGCCCCACTTGCAGGGTAGTGTCGAGTTTGTTTGATCTTAGTGATCTTGAGATCAGTTGCTCTCTGTGGGATTAAACGCGGCAAATTTTCCGTGATGCACCAACGCCAGCGCCAGCCGAGAGTCCGCTGCATCCATATCGGTTTCGATATCTTCATCAGGATGATTGCGGAATGATTCTCATGCCGTCGCATAGCTCGTGTTTCCGAGAAATAGCTCATGTGATCTGGGCTCACCGTAAGTCCGTGCCGCCGGAGGTTTTCCCGAATCGCCGTAAAAAGTCTCCCCCTGTTGCTTGTTTTGTTGCTGGAAATGTGGATTGGCTTTCCCAATGTCATACAGGCCCGCCACGAGCATTAAGAGCTTCGTCGACGTGTTCCCCCTAGCTCCGTCGACGAAGCGGGAACGTAACCCGGACGCAACCAGCGATGATACAGTTCACCCGTAACTGCGCTGGTGTCTGGCAAATGCCTAGCGGTGGGTAGGGTGTTTCGAGCCCCTCGCTCTTTGGCCCCACACGATTCATATCCACCCGCGGCGACATTGCTGCGGCCCTTCTCGCGGTGAGAGTCCGCAGCCGTAGGCTTTGCGCGGCCTATGCCAGCATGCATGTGTTTAATGTGAGCTCGGTCACTACCCCCATGCAATCAAAAGGTATCAATTTGCAGCCCTGGAAACCTTAGGGACTTGCATGCGCCTATTATGATTGAAATTCTATCCTCGCAATGCTGTGGATAGTTTATATACTACATGCTTTTTCCGCTGGATTTAATCGGTTTCTGCATCAAGCAGCTGTGGTGACAACAGGGTGATCCTTCTCGTTTTCTACCGTTTGTTTCGATGGTGCGTCAGGTAACCGTATTCGAGTGCTAGCCGGAAGATTATGGGGTCCCGTTTTCGTACGAAGGTATTTCCACTTGTTTTCGTTTCGATCACCCCCTTCCAGGTCTGGTGCGACCACATCGCAATCCGATTGCACCAGGAAATATGGTGCTTGACCTGGTATGAATTCATATCGAAAGAATATTATTTCTGCGGCGGCAGTTATCCTCAAAATCGGGAATAGTCCCATCACCGCGGTGCGAAACTCGGGATCATCCACTCGCCACCGCTGGGTCTTTTCGAGTTTTTCGCGCTCGGGCAACATGGACCGGAAACTTGGTCAAATAAGTCATAAATGACATATGAGATGCATCTCCTTATCTCGCACTGGGGCTTGGAAAGAAATGATGTCAGCGGGGTAAATACCTCTGTGCAATTTTCTCTTGACTATGCAGTGTATCAGACGGTTAACGTTAAGGATAGAATTATTTAATTTTTGGTATTGAGGAGGTTGTCCATGGGTCCTATGCCGCTCACGGAGGTAAAATTTATTAGGACTGCAGGATGAGCCTGTCGATATGACGTTGAAGAGGTTCTCAAAGCATGCAATGCCCAGATTTCCGACTAGAATCTTGATGTTTCCGGCATGGAATTCATGTCAATTATTCAGCTCTTTCGCATATGGTGCCCGTATGCTGCAGAAGGACGTTCTCATCGAAACGTAGAAAGCCGTTGCCGGATGAGCTGTCCGGAAACCCTGGCGGAGCTGTGGATCAGCCGCTTTATGGCGATAAACAGAATTTTCCAAATCCCGGGTTTCAAAAGGGGTGGTTGGCGGGGAAACAGCCTACCTCTAAGCTGTCACCCACGGCTCCGGGGATAATTCGCAGGCCTATTGGGATCGTGATAAACAAGCCTGTAACCCTTTCGGCCGAGGAGGCCATGCGGCAAATACTGATTTTCAGCATGTATTCTTCGGCTGGAAATAATAAGTTTGAGAACCGTAAATGCCAGAATGGTTCCCCGGGAATCCGATTTCTTGGTGCGGAAATACTGCGACCGAAGTGATGGTGCAGTCGCAAAATTTGTGGGATAGCCTGCTATGTTCCATTCAGCACCCTGGGTAGCCGGATCCGGCATGCCTGCCTGGGCAGATCCAATGGGGGAGCAGTCGAAAACTGATACCGGCATGCATCCGTTGTGGCAGGCTTCTTGGATGCCTAATGGTGTGAGCGGTTATTGGGAGGGGTGAGGAGCTGGTCGGCGTGGGGGTTGGCGGGGTACCCCCACAATAGTTGGGGTCATTCTCTAAAGTGTGGAGCCCCTATGGCGATAGGATGCTAAGGAGTCTTATAAAAGCCTGGTTTAAAGCAGCGCAGGACACGGAAGACCCTTTCTACCTGTACATACGGGATTCTAAAACAAATGATCCCAAGGCAAAGCGGTTGGATCTCAGCAAGGATCTCATTCAGCTCGCTGTGGAATGGGCTCGGGAGGGGACTAGTTCCAAGCTTGATAGCCTCATGGCGGGGCGGGTAGCGGCCCCAATTTAAGCATGACAAGCTGTTATTTGCGCGGCATCAGATTGGTGGTAATGCCTCGACGCCGGTTATTCGAGATCAGTGACCACCAATACCATCATCGCTGTGGTGTCTTGACCAGGATCCAGAGGTGCAGGCCAGGATTATTGGCCAGGCGGAGTTTATCGATACTCTCAAACAGCGGGTTTGCGCACCATTTCGTAGGCAAAGCGATAAGGACCACCCCACCTTTGATGATCTCGCAGATCTCCGGCCCATGATGGAAACGGAGTTTTGGCGCCGCATCACTCCCGTGTACGAGGAAGTGATTGGTACCGCACAAGCGGCGGATTTTGATGTGGTGGAGCTGTATGAAAAGGGGATAGCCGCCACCATTGCCGCACTGATGCAGTTATTGATCCGTATTTGCTACAGAATCCTAAGCGAAATATTAATGTCAAAGAGCGGACAATACGCTTCCTTTATGCACTACTCAAGGATAAGAAAGGTCAGTAATGTCGGAGCTCAATATTTATCACTTCGTGCAACACATTATTCGTCAGGCAAAGCGGAAACAGGAATCGCGGGATTCCCAGGCGGTAAGGGAAATAGCTGCGCTTCGCTCTGGAATGTCCATCACCACGGAATATCGGGCTTATCCCTATGTGTTGCCGGATCTTGGTAATGCTTCGCCGCGGGAGCGTATGGTTGCGTTGCGCTGCGCTGCCATGATTGCGGAATATGCTGATCTGGGTGCTGATTCGGATGATGCGTCGCCGTTGCGGTTTGGCGTCTGGGCGAATCATCTTGCTCGGAAGATCAGTGATGATGATTCGGTGGATGGCATGATCGCTTCTCGCCTGGAGTATTTGCATACCCAGGACGTAGAGGAAGCCATCACTACAATCCGGCGGATTCTGCAGTACGCCCAGAGTAATAGCTTTTACCCAAAAGAGTTGATTTTATTCAATTGTTTAAAACCTTTTGGTACTGGGGGAATGGCTACAACAATGATTCCCTGAACCGTCGCCTGCAAATCTTGCGAGATTTCTACGGCGCATCGAACCCCGTCACTACCAATTAAAGGAGGAAACTCATGTCCCACCATCTAACCCTGCATATTATTGCCTCGGTTCCTTACTCCAATCCTGAACCGTGATGACACCGGTACGCTAAGCACGTTCGTCGTGGTGGGTGTTTAGCGACGTTACTGAGCTCGCAATCTATCAAAGAGGATCCGCACGAAAATACGAGGCGAATTCGCTGGTAACATCTGTGCGTTCCGGACAGTTGGATGCTGATGTGGTGGATCGGGCGCTTGCTATTAATCCCGATGCTGATGAAAAAGCGCTGCGCAAGAAAGCTAAAACCCTACTTGGTAAGCTCACCAAGGCAAAGGAATCCGATCCAGAGAAGGGTAAAGAATCCGATCGGTCCATTTGGTTGAGTAGTGAAGAGTTGGAACAGCAACGGCGCAAATTCTGAAGATGTTGACGGTGATTTTCCTGCAAGACCTACAAAACAGAGCTCCCTCGCCATTGCTTCTTTCGGTCGCATGTTTGCTGCCGCGCCGCAAAAGGGTACGGAGGCGGCGCTGAGTGTTTCGCCCGCGGTCACCACGCATGCGGTTGCTATCGCTACGGACTATTTCTCCACCATTGATGATATTAAAGAAGCCAATCGTGATACCGGCGCAACCTATCTCGGTGTGGCCCAGTACACGACCGGGGATTGTTTATCGCACCGTGACTGATTGATAAACAACAGTTGCGTGAGTCCTGGACCGGTTTTGATTCCCCCGATAGCGATGAAAGCCTACGATTGCTTGTCGACGCCATCATCTGTAGGCTCCCCGAGGTAAACAGCATTCCACGGCGCCTTTCGTGCAGCCTGCCCTGGTTCTGGCTGAAGAGCAACGCTACCATGAGCGCCTATGATTTCAGAGCACCGGTCCAGCCAGACCGGAAAGAAGGCAGGTATTTGAAGACCAACATTGGAGAACTGGATCGGCAGTATACCGCTGCACGGGCTTTTGACCGCGCAATTTTGATGGGGTGGAATTTGTTGCTGGTACGGCAGCGGAAGTCCAAAACCTTTTCAAAGATGCTGAACACGGCTCCAAAAAGACGAGCTCATTGACGCTGTGGTCGCCTGGATTAAGCAATGACAGAAGCACTGTATATTCGTCTTGCTGGCCCGTTGCAATCATGGGCGGGACCAGCAATCACTGGCAATTTTGTTCGAACGGAACCACGACCTACTCGTTCGGGGCTTGTAGGATTGTTGGCGGGTGCTTGCGGCTATGGCCGGGGAGAATACCCCGAATGGCTCACCCAGCTGCATTTCCAAATCCGGGAAGATAATCGTGGGACCCTGGTTGATGATTTTCACACCATCAATCCTCGGGACACCGAAGAAGAATTCCGATCCAGGCTCCTTCTCGCTATGGGGCAGCGGCCAACAAAAAAGCTGCTTAATAGTACGCCTGATGGGCAGGGCCTCACCGCTATCACAGAACGAACCTATATCGCTGACGGTGAATTCATTGTGCAGATTAAGGCCGGTTCACGGGAGCACCAAGAGCTTTTGGCCGAAAAACTGCAGCAGCCCCATTTTTGTGACGTACCTGGGCCGGAAAGCCTTTGCGCCATCGTTCCCCTTCTACCTGAGCTGCGGGTCCGGACGACTTGCTCGCGCGCATCCCTACCGTAGGTGGGAAGAACCCAAGAAGATTCTGCGTTTTTATGCGTTGGATGATTATGGCTACACCACCACAACGGTTCCCGTCGTGAAAGACCGCAAACAATGGTTGACGGAAGTCTCTGAGATCTTCTAAAGCACATAGTCACACCCCAGCTTGCTTTTCGACGAGGCAGCTGGGGTTTTTGCTATATGAAGCTTAAAGCTTATTCAGCCGCTGGGAAAACCTCTCTACGCCAACAGGTGGAAGATCAGAAAGAACATGCTATCTAGAAGCTTATTCAGCTGCCGGAAAAACTTACCTACACCAGTGGATGGAAAATCGGAAAAACATGCCAGCCATCTTGGTCTTCCCTACTTACAGAGACTAATCATGTTTGAGGACGCTGAATAAGCTTCCTAGCTTGTCTTTTGTTATTTCTGGAAACTAGTCATGCGTGGGAGAGGCTGAAATAAGCTTCAATCATTTATATCAACCATTCTGGCGAAGAAGAGGAGTTTACCCAATGAGTCTCTACAGTGATGTCGGATGCCCCGATCAAGGATGTTGTCGATCTTCTATTGCAAGAACCTTATATGAGTAGCACGATCTCATTTACTAATAATGAAGATGCTTACACTATAAGGGCTGCTGACGAGGTGCCTGTTTCGCTTGATTATGGCCCTAATGATAATGGGGTTTTGGACACATTCATCATTGTTCCTGAGAAGCAGGAAGAGTTACAGCGGAAGATTTTCGAGTCGGTGAAAAAGCTGCGGTATAAAGCCACGATCGTGAGCCCCAGAATGATGTTGAAGTAGTTTATATGCCGGATAATCCATTGCCTGCCGTACCTGCAGAGCTCCGATTAATAAACCAATTTTAGCGCGTATGCTTCATATAGGGGCATGCGGGTTTTGCATGAAAAGGAGATATCTTGATGGAACTACCTCCGCGTGCGCGGAGAATACCAAGACACCGGATATTTCTGCGGGCCGGCATCGGAACTACCTCCGCGCACGCGGAGAATACCATCAAACTCGGCAGTTGCCCACAGTTCGATGTGAACTACCTCCGCGCACGCGGAGAATACCATCAAACTCGGCAGTTGCCCACAGTTCGATGTGAACTACCTCCGCGCACGCGGAGAATACATCCTATTACGAAGTCAATGCCGAGAAACCAGGTGGAACTACCTCCGCACGCGGAGAATACGACGCCACAGACCACGTGAAGTCATCGAGGAACTACCTCTCCGCGCGCGAGAAGGCCCTCCATTAGTGAGATGGAAGCTTCCCACCGGTCGTTTTCTTGCTTCCAGTCGTCGTACTCACTCATGTGTCAGGTGTGGTTTCTGGGGTTACCCCATAGCGCTGGAGGATCTCATCCCGGATTTCATCTGAGGTTTTTTCCCCTAGGATTATCCTAATGGCATCATCAATGTTCTGGTCGGTAATCTCGCATCCCTCAATACGGGAATTGGCCAAGACGTTATCCAGGTGTTTTCGCTGTTCTGGTGTTAGCGGCGCATTTTCACGGGTGTACATAATGATCTACCTCATTACTTATCAAGAGGAATAAAACTAACTTTACCTCTTCAAGTATGGCATATTCCTAGCTATTACACAGAACTACCTCCGCATTCGCGGAGAATACTCATCAACAATCAGCTCCGGCTCTTCCACATGGAACTACCTCCCGCGTGCGGAGAGAATACTTTCCACCCCTCGCTAAAGCCACGTGCCCACGATCTCACCTCCGCGTGCGCGGAGAATACAGCGGATCCGGTCCTCAATCCCCCGGTACAGGGGAACTACCTCCGCATGCGCGGAGAATACAGGTGGAAACCAACATTTTGATCGTTTAGCATGGAACTACCTCCGCATGCGCGGAGAATACCATCGAGCTGCTGCATTTCAGCTTGGAACTCAGGAACTACCTCCGCATGCGCGAGAGAATACATTTATCAATGAAGGTCTCGTAAGCGCGCTGGGAACTACCTCCATGCGCGAGAATACGAACTACCAGGTTATTTTCAGCTGACAATCCGTCTATCCGCATGCGCGGAGAATACGCAAGTCGCCAGCGTGCCAGGCGGTGTCCCAGGAACTACCTCCGCATGCGCGGAGAATACTCCCAAAACCATTTGGGATAAGCACTGACGAGGATTTACCTCCGCATGCGCGGAGAATACAGATAGGTTTAGCCCCTACCGAGGAGACGGGTGGACTACACTCCGCATGCGCGGAGAATACAATCCTATGATGATTTTATGCACGCCGCAGCAGGGAACTACCTCGCATGCGCGGAGAATACGCAAGTCGCACAGTTTGCGTTCCGGCAGGAACTACCTCGCATGCGCGGAGAATACGCCGCACGCAGTTTCATCACAAACTCCACATCGAACTACCTCCGCATGCGCGGAGAATACGTCGATGATGGTGTCGTGCACCCGCCTGATAAAGAACTACCTCCGCATGCGGAGAATACCCGCCATATGACAAGCAGAACACCGTATTTTTGGAACTACCTCCGCATGCGCGGAGAATACTGTATACACCACAAAACCCCCGCCTCGGCAGCGGAACTACCTCCGCATGCGCGGAGAATACCCCTAGCAGCAAGCGCAACAAGGTTGGATAGGGGAACACCTCGCATGCGCGGAGAATACCTTAGTGGTAGAGCTAACAAAATCGTGGGAAAGGAACTACCTCCGCATGCGCGGAGAATACCCGAGGCGCTCACCGCGGTGCACATGACGCCAGGAACTACCTCCGCATGCGCGGAGAATACGAACAGGCCCGCCGATTTGTAAGGATCTGCGGAACTATCCCGCATGCGCGGAGAATACAGATCATGTCGGTCACCGTTTTCAGAGCTCGTGGAACTACCTCCGCATGCGCGCGGAGAATACAAACCAGCCTACCATCAGCAGGCATAGCCGTAGGAACTACCTCCGCATGCGCGGAGAATACCAGCCCTCAACAGCGGCCTGACCAGTGTAAAAAGAACTACCTCCGCATGCGCGGAGGAATACTCCCTTCCACTTCAAAAATATTCTCTGTCATGGAACTACCTCGCATGCGCGGAGAATACAATACGTGAGCTAGAAATCCAACTAGATGAAGGAACTACCTCCGCATGCGCGGAGAATACAGCTATGTGAAGCTAGAAATCCCAACTAGATGAAGGAACTACCTCGCATGCGCGGAGAATACCCCCGGGTGTGATGCCGGCACGGCTGCGATTTGGAACTACCTCCGCATGCGCGGAGAATACATCACGATGACCTGCTGCAGACGACTGGATTGCGGAACTACCTCCGCATGCGCGGAGAATACTAAGGCCGAAACACCGCAAGCAGGATGAACTGGGAACTACCTCCGCATGCGCGGAGAATACGGACCAGGGGTCCCCTGTACTGGAGACCAGGGGGAACTACCTCCGCATGCGCGGAGAATACGAAAAATTTCTGGCTGCCCCGTAAGAGAACCAGGAACTACCTCCGCATGCGCGGAGAATACGGTCGTCGCTGCCTTTACTCACCCATACCTGGGAACTACCTCCGCATGCGCGGAGAATACGTAACTGAGGAAAAATCTTCATCCCAGAGAGTAAGGAACTACCTCCGCATGCGCGGAGAATACCAACTCTCTCCGCTGCGCCTCGTGGAAGACGCCGAACTACCTCCGCATGCGCGGAGAATACGTACTGCCTGATGAACAAACAGTACAGCCCAGGGAACTACCTCCGCATGCGCGGAGAATACCCCAAAAGGGAGAATGCAGCCACTAATTTTCCGGAGCTACCTCGCATGCGCGGAGAATACCAAACTGAAACCGGTAAACGACTTTTGGGGCGAGGAACTACCTCCGCATGCGCGGAGAATACGGTTAGGGAAAACCCTCAAAACCGGGGCCGAGGGTGGAACTACCTCGCATGCGCGGAGAAATACGCTCACCGTCTTCATAGGGCAAGTCTTCGGTGGAACTACCTCCGCATGCGCGGAGAATACTGTTAACATTGGTGCTTTTCGTGTTTTGGGGCGTGGAACTACCTCCGCATGCGCGGAGAATACCCCGCATCTACCTCAATGGCTGGCTGGAAGCCGGAACTACCTCCGCATGCGCGGAGAATACTACTCATCATCAACCCGTGAGGCCGATCTTATCGGAACTACCTCCGCATGCGCGGAGAATACCTAACCGGCGTGAACATCAACATGGTGAGCGTGGAACTACCTCCGCATGCGCGGAGAATACTCACCACACCGGACAGTAAACTTGGGGGATATGGAACTACCTCCGCATGCGCGGAGAATACCGCGATCATTAAATTGCGGACCCACATCATTGCTAGAACTACCTCCGCATGCGCGGAGAATACTGATAGGCGCTGCGGTAGCCCATTCGATCTTGGGAACTACCTCCGCATGCGCGAGAATACGCCAGTGGGTGACCCCGCCAAGCTTCGGTGTTGGAACTACCTCCGCATGCGCGGAGAATACCCTAAATGAGCTGGGTCTTTTATGAGCATGATTCTCAAAAATGGGCCAAATTTCGCTCTGGAATCTAGAATTTATAGCCGAATTATGGGGTGAAAATTCTGCCACTGACAATCCTTCATCCCCCATGATCCTTATAATCCCACCAATACGTTACATTGAAGCTTATTCCTCTGGTAGCCATTCAACGCTTAGCGGGCATGCATTCCCAGCAGCTGAATAAACTTCGTCATCCCCCGTGTTTTCGGTTGCCAATCGTTATTGCTAACCCCGCCGCTAGGAGGGTGATGGTTAGTGCCCAAAATGAGCATGTGCGTGGGTATGGTGGTGGAGAGTTTAGAGAAAACTAGATTCCCGAGCAGCATCAATGCTGCAGAGCTCGTGGTGACGACCGCAATGACACGGCCCATCTTTTTCTCGGGATTTCGCGTTGTAGCTGGCTGAAGAGAATGATGTTATAAACCGTCACGAGTGCGGTAACGATCGTCAGCGAGATAATGGTTGCCCATATCCCAGCGGTAAGGCATAAAAGCAAGGCCAGGGCAATTGGTGCCATGAGTTGGCTTGCACGGATTCGCCGCAGTTGTACCGCGATGATTGCGGCAGTCAGCGCGGCGGTAACCGCCCCGGCTGCTTCGAAAAATTCGCAAGCCCGAATATGGACGCTTTTGCGCCGGTCTCGCTATGCGGTTTAACAGAATGAACGTGTTGCTTGGCAGGAGGAAGTTGATACTCAATGCGCCTAGCACTTCACCCCGCACGGATCGCATGTTTGGTGATAACGCGAACGCTTTGGAAGAATGCGTGTTCCCTTTTGTTCGTGTTTCTTGGCCTGGCGTGGTGGGGCCGGCGGGAGTGGAAGTGTGAGGAGAAAGGAGATGATAAAAGAGATGCTGTTTATTATGAGGCTCAGCGGAAAGGCTTCCGATCCCCCCAACCGCGAGTAGTAATGCGCCCAGTCCTGGCCCGGCGGCACGAGAGGTTTCACTAAAACCCGTGTAAACGCTGTTGTATCGCTCTAGTCCTTCTGCAGGGACCATCGACGGGATGAGCGCTCGACTGGCTGGCGAATACAAACTGGCGACTGCTGACGTTACGACGGCAACGACCACCCCGGTGAAAACAACGCTGCTCATCGGCACTAAGAGCAGTACCGCAGCGGCGGCGAGGCAGACCACAGCCGCGGAGGCATCGAGTAGAAGGAGCAGGGTTCGTTTATCGAATTTGTCCAGCCAGAAGGCGGCGGAGATTCCCATGAGAACGATGGTGAAACCTGCGGCAGCATTCACCCAGCCCACACTGTTATTGCCCCCGGCTTTGCTGACCGCCCACGTCATCACAACGGTGTAGGCGAGTGTGCCGATCCTTGAAAATGTGGTGGCGCCGATCAGCCAGTAGGGCCCGAGTTTCTGTGGTCCGATCGTCATAGGGTAAGGGTAGCCCTGCGGTTGAGCGTGGAGTGGCTTGCCGGCCCATCCCGTTGAACGGCGCCTGTTGTGCCATCAGCATCAAACCCAAGCCGGGCCGGTGATTGAGTTAGCGGTCTTTTGCCGTTGTGTTGGCTTGTTCGCGGGCGAGTACAGATGGGAGTTTTTCGGCCCATTTGAGTGAGTCTTTCACCCCGTCGGCGATGCTTAACTCGGCCCGCCAGCAAGAAGCTGCTCGGCCTTGGCGGTCAGGGTCGCGCAACCTGCGACGTCACCGAGTCGCGGGGGTGCGGTTTGTACGTCGAGTGGTTTACCGGTGGCGTCCTTGAATGCGTCGACAAGCTCGAACACGGTTGTGCCCGTTCCGGTTCCAAGATTGATGATGTCGAAGCCGTCGATTGCGGAGCTTGCGATGACCTTGTCGAAGTTTTGGAGGGCTACCACATGGGCCCGGGCGAGATCCCAAACATGCACGTAGTCGCGGAGCGCGGAGCCGTCCCGGGTGGGCCAATCAATACCTGTGACGGTGAATACTCCCTCGTGTTGGTATGCTTCGGTCATTTTGCCGAGGGCGTGTGTCGGCTTGGGGTCTTGGAGGCCGCTGCGCATGGCCGGATCGGCGCCGATGGGGTTGAAGTAGCGTAGTGCGATCACGTTCATGTCGCCGGTGGCGGCGAAGTCACGCAGGATGCGTTCCAGCATCCATTTCGATGCCGAATAAGGGCTTTGCGGGGCGATTGCTGCGGACTCGTCGACCATGTAGTCATCGCCGGCTTCGTACATGGATGCGGTTGAGCTGAGGATGAACCGGCGGACGCCCAGGGCTGAGAGCTCGCGTAATAGCGTAATAGACTTAGCGACATTGTTTTCGTAGTAGGCCAGTGGTGCGGATACGGATTCCGGGACCACGATTTTTGCTGCGCAGTGGATGACGGCATCAATATTGGGGTGTTCGGACAGGATGCGGCGGATGAGGGTGGTGTCCGCAATGTCGCCCTCGTGGTTCGCGTACGGCCGCGCAATTCCCGGAGCCCTTTGCTGTAGTCGTCCAGGATGACGGGTGTGATGCCAGTTGTCTGGCAGCATGCTGCGATGGTAGAGCCGATGTAGCCTGCGCCGCCGGTGATGAGAACCTTCATGGAGCTTTCCTTCTGTCGAATGGCCGCCATCGTCAGGCGCGCCCCAGCAAAGATTCTAGACGACGCTGGTTGGTGTGTGTGCCAAGTTGTTAGCTTATCGACGGCTGATCGATCCGGCCCTTGCTCAACATGTGGCCTGGCCCGGCTCTGGAAAACCTGAGTAATTATCATATTGTGGAATTACCTCCGCATATGTAGGAGAATACAAAAAGAGGGAGAAGGTCGATTTCGCTATTAAGGAACTACCTCCGCGCACGTGGAGAATACAATCATCACTGAAATCTTCAGCACCATCCCAGGAACTACCTCCGCGTACGCGGAGAATACAGTAGAACCGGCTACCAAATGGATAATGGCGGGAACTACCTCCGCGTGCGCGGAGAATACGCTATCCGGGGCGGGCATGTATCGGTGGATCAGGAACTACCTCCGCGTGCGCGGAGAATACCTGAATGAGCTGGGCCTTTTATAGCATGATTCTCAAAAATGGGCCAAAATTCGCTCTGGAATCTGGGATTTTATGGCCGAATTAGGGGTGAAAATTCTGCCACTGACAATCCTCCACGCCCAATGATCCTTATTCTTGCCCATACCCTCCTCCTCCCACGCTTTTCCGCTAACTCCCTCCATACGTAATACCTCTTGAGCCGGGGCAGGGCGCTTGATGGTGTTTAATCCGCCGATGGCTAGCATCGCTGAAATCGGTATCAGCATCAAGCGGGCTGGCTTGAGCCCTGCCCCAGGGCCTTTAAAACCTGTCCACGCTTCTTCGGGTTTTAGGCTCCAGGTGAGTTTTCGGGCTGTGTTCGGTTGGGGTTGCAACGGTTATGCCTTCATTAAGCTATCAGTGTGCCGGACCCTTATACGTTGAGCGAATCAACGTTTCCTTACAAGCATCCCTGCGCGGCACCACTCGCTTCTATGCGGCGACGCCGCTCACTCCATGGCATCCCTCGCTCCTCCCTACTCCCAACGCATCCAGATCAACACACCACCACCCTCCCACCCTAATGTCGCCTCATCACCAGCTGGAATGGGGCTGCCGTCGGCGGCCGGGCCTGCTGGATCACCAGGTCGAATCCTTGTTCGGATACCAGGTGTTGGAGTTCAGGCAGGTGTTGGGAGATGACCGGGATCCCGCCACAGGGTGGTTCGCAGCTGTGGGTCCACGCCGGCGTCGACAAGAAGGTGCAGGCTGTCCCACACCCGACCGCTCACGGTGGCCGGGCACCCGGTCACTTCCGGCATGTGCCGAGGGAGGGCCTTAATGTCCAGACCCACCCAGTCCGGGGTGCTTTCCGCACGCTCCAGGGCCAGCCGATTCGCGCCGGGCTATAGCCGCAGGTGTGCAATCCCACTGGTAGGCCGGTGGTTTCGTGCACCGCGGCAATGGCGTCGGCAAGCCCGGGGACGGCGGTGGGTTCGCCGCCGGAGATCACCACGCCGTCGATAAGCGATCGCCTGTTGACGGCTAACGCAAGCGCCTCCGCAAAATCGTGACTGCCGGCGCCGAACGCCTGCAAGCTGGGATTATGGCAGTAGACGCAGCGCAGCGGGCAACCCTGGGTGAAGATGGTGATGGTGATATTGCCAGGCCAGTCGGTGGCGGAGAATGGAATGATTCCCGCAACCGGCAGCGTGTGAGCCCCAACCTGGCTGCGGTTACACGTAGGTTTCGCTAAAGTACTGACGCTCATGCGAATTCGCCTTTTTTCCCGATATTGAAGCTTTCGACCGGCCGGAAGTAGCCCCTGACCCGGGTCCACATTTCGGTGGTTTGGCCGCAGTGCGGGCAGTGGGGTGTTCCCCGGAAATATAGCCGTGTTCTGGGCAGATAGAGAACGTTGGGGTGATGGTGATGTAGGGCAGGTGGAAGTTTTCCAGGGCGCGGCGCACGAGCTTGGCGCAGGCCTTGCCGTCGGACATGGCCGACCCCATGTACAGGTGGAGGACCGTGCCACCGGTGTATTTGCTTTGCAGTTCTTCCTGGTGTTCGAGGGCGGCGAAGGGGTCTGGGGTGTGGGCGACCGGCAGTTGGGAGGAGTTGGTGTAGTAGGGTTCCCGCTCGGATCCGGCGTGGATGATGTCGGGGAATCGTTTGCGGTCTTCCTTGGCGAACCGGTAGGTGGTGCCTTCCGCCGGGGTGGCCTCCAGGTTGAACAGGTGTCCGGTTTGTTCCTGTGCGGCGACGATGAGGTTATTGATGTGGTCGAGTAGCCGGGCGGTGAGGGCTTTGCCCTGGGGGTCGGTGATGTCGTAGGCGTCGTGGGTGAAGTTCCGCACCATTTCGTTGCAGCCGTTCACGCCGATCGTGGAAAAGTGATTGTCCAGGCTGGGCAGCCACCGTCGCGTGTAGGGGTAGAGGCCGTTGCGTAGTTGTTCGGTGACGAATGCCCGCCGGCGTTCCAGCGTGTCCACCCCCAGTGCCACCAGGTTGTCGACGGCGGCTAGGAGCCCGGCTTCGTCGCCGGCGTATTGGTAGCCGAGTCGGGCACAGTTGAGGGTGACCACCCCGATGGAGCCGGTGAGTTCCGCGGAGCCGAAGAGCCCAGTGCCGCGTTTGAGAAGGTCCCGCAGGTCAAGCTGGAGGCGGCAGCACATGGAGCGGATCATGCGGGTCCAGGTCGGAGTTGATGAAGTTTTGGAAGTAGGGGAGACCGTATTGCGCGGTCATGTCGAAGAGGGCTTCGGTGTTGGGGGAGTCCCAGTCGAAGTCCTTGGTGATGTTGTAGGTGGGGATGGGGAAGGTGAACGGTCTGCCGTCGGAGTCGCCCTCGGCGAGGACTGCCAGGAATGCCCGGTTAATGAGGTCCATTTCGGGCTGTAGGTCGCCGTAGTAGAAGTCCATGATTTCCCGCCGATGATGGGGGTGTGGTCGCGGAGGGTCCGCCGGGCAGGTCCAGTCGAAGGTGAGGTTAGTGAAGGGGGTTTGGGTGCCCCACCGGGAGGGAACGTTGAGGTTAAACACAAACTCCTGCAACACCTGGTACACCTGTTCGAAGGTGAGTTGGTCGATGCGGATGAAGGGCGCCATGTAGGTGTCGAAGGAGCTAAAGGCTTGCGCCCCGGCCCACTCGTTTTGCAGAGTACCTAGGAAATTCACCACCTGGCCGCAGGCGGAGCTTAAATGCTTCGGCGGGGCGGAGGAAACCGTGTTGGGGACACCCCCGAATCCCTCTTCGATGAGTTGGCGCAGCGACCATCCGGCGCAGTATCCAGAGAGCATGTCGAGGTCGTGGATGTGGATGTCACCGTCCCGGTGCGCCTGCCCTGCTTCGGGAGAGAACACTTGGTCGAGCCAATAGTTGGCTATGGCCTTGCCGGAGGTGTTGAGGATCAGGCCACCGAGGGAAAAGTCCTGGTTAGCGTTGGCGTTAATGCGCCAATCGGCGTGGGATAAGTATTCGGTGATGCTGGAATGGTCGCAACTCTGCATGGTGAATAAGATTACCGGATCGACACCCGCAAACCACTACATATGTATAGATGAAATATTATTAATCCCATATCTTGTGGTATGGGTGGGTTTGTTCCCGAGTTTCAATCCAGATTTAGTATAAGTGCAATTCGTTACATCGGCGTGTCGGGGTGATTCATGAAATTATTCCCACCGAAGTATCCCAGGGTCACGGATTTCTGCGCCGTCGGGCGTCGTCAAGCAGGAACGGTGCGGGAGGGGGTAAACCTCGCCCGCGGTGAATGACGCTAAACCGCAACTAATATTTCCGTTAGAGATCAGTGCTAGCATGCGCATATTTCTTTAAAAGCTACCGCCCGCACACATTTTTCTTTTGTTTGCTGACCTACCCCCGAATTTTGGGTGCGGTAGCGTTGAGGTATCTTCTAGCTGACTTACACCTCATAAGGGAGCGACAAGGAAAAGAGAATCGGCATGGCTCAGGCATTGATCGAAGGACAAATCGTCATGTACGTGTTCTTTGTGCTCGTCGTTGTGGCGGCGGTTCTCCCCTGGGTCACCGACGACCCCACCCGCCTCAGAGACTCCATTGCCACCCGCTTACGGGTCTCTTTTGTCAGCGCCGGCATCATGACATTTCTCATGCTGTGGATCCGATGCTGGCGACGCCTACACCACCCACGGCTACGGCGATAGGTTTCCTGCAACTACGGCTACCCCAACATGTTAGACACCAGTGTGCAACGCCTCATCGGATCCTACGAATGCATACTCAATAGCAGATTCGCCATAGCGTTGTTTTTCTTGTCGGCCCTCGTGATCCCTCATGCGTGGAACGCAAAATCCTGCGTTACTTCATTACGCAACGCGGTTAAAGGGGCACCAATGAAGCACAAAATCCTTGCCTTATGTGGGCTCATTCTGATGTGCTGCCTGTAGCTTATCGACGGCTACCGCAGCGCCACGAGTCCGCCACCACCGATAACGCCGCCATCACCACCGCCGTCAAAAGCATGCAAAGCGTTCCTCGACGCCCAATGGACCAACACCAGCCGCACCTCTCCCGGTGCCTCAACTCCAGCAGCAGAATCGTCGGAACCCGCCGGCCGGGACGCCTTCACCCAGGTGGAGCGCGAAAACCTGAAAATCCGTGACGAACTCCCTCGCCGATGGCACTCTGGTTCGCGGTCGCAGCGACGTCACCATCACCCAAGCCACCCCCAACCCGACGGCAGTGCTTCGTCATCGCTACTCATCACCACCACCCTCACCGAGGGCGGCAAAGACGGCAAAACCCACCCCGGGAACCTGAGCGACGCCCACCACCATCACCCCTGAAGCAGGTCGACGGCAAAATACTACGTCATGGCCGACATCCGCAACGATTCCGGCCCACTCATTCCTGAGCTCCATCACCATCAAAGGCCAGATCGTTACCTACGTTCATCGGCCCGGTGGCGCTCGCCGCCTCCTGCCGTGGCTCGCCGCCTTCCGCGGTCGCGGCAACACCCCATCGAAAAACAAACTCTTCGTCTCCCTCACCAGCACCCTCATCATGACCTACATGTGTGGCTCACCCGCAACCACGCCCACGTCACCGGCGTGAACGGTGCCGGCGCGTCTGCAGGCAGCTATTCGTTCATGCTGAACCCCGGGTGGCGAAGATTCTCTCCCGGTCGAACGACCGTATCACCCACAGTTGCTGCTATGGTCTCATCACCACCGCGGTCTTTGCGCCCTCTTCCTGGAATTATAGTGACTCGCCGTTATATCGCGGCGCCCAGCGTCGCAAAGCGGGCGGGCTAGGGCGGTAGTGATCGTCACCGCCGGCACCCTGAATGCTCGTGGCGATTTTCAAACCCGGCAAACTGGGGGTGGTCCCCAGCCGTTTATTCGCCTGGAGGCTGTGGGCGATCCACGGAGTTCGCCGGCCGAAAACGATGTTCGGTCTGTCGCGCGATCTCCGCCCGGATGTCCACCGAAAAGAGCCCGTCGGCCGTCGGATCTGGCCGGAGCATCATGTCTCCGCGAGAGGTTTTCGCACGGTAATACTCGTCCAGGCTGGATATCAACGCCGGAATATTCGAACGCCACCTTGGGGTTGTTCACATCACACTCGTCGTGTGGCCACGCCGACTTGTTGACCCTGGACACCTCGGTGACGAAACTGTAACCATGCGATAGGTATCGCCGCGACCTGAATTCCACCGCATATCATCCAAACTATGGGGACCTTTCCTTAAAACCGTAAAACTCGTGATTCCCTCCCATTAGTTCAAGGAAAGCCGGTGAAGCCGAGCAACTGCGGGCGGCCGCGAAAAATCATGCGCAGAAACCAATACCTCCCAGCACGATGTGGGATGGTTTGCGCCTTTATTAACCTCAACAGTCACGACCAGCATAAACGATGGCTCCGTCCTGCCTACCGAGGAGCTGCGACCTATGCCAATAGCGTTTTTATTCGCGTTGATGATTATGTGCTCATTTTGATTATGGGGTGTGACTCTGAGGCCCGGGAACCGATTTTGACCCTGCTTCTGTGCGCGTGGCTGTTGCTCGTGGAGGTCGGCTGCTTTGCCCCTGTTGGCCTTTGCTGGTGGTAGCAGCGTCACCCGGTTTGAGTTGGGATTAGGGCCCTGTGGGCCTTGGGGTTGTTTTATGTTCATCGTTTGCGGTGTTTCCTGGTACAACTACGCTGCCTATCCGATTGTGTGCTATCAAACTGCGGTTGCGGCTGCTCCGAGCTGGAATTTTCGCCGTCGTCTTTGGCTCACTATTACTATATGTTACAGCACGCCAGCGCATATATTTTGGATCGTTCCCGAACTGTTCCAGGGCAAGAGCAGGCCGCACGTGGTGGCACGCCGCTGCATCTCTATAACGTCATTCTCATCATTGGTGCCGTATATCGCTAGTCCTGGTCACCATTGGGTTTTTCATGGGCTGGTCGGCCTGGACCGCCGCCGCTATCAGCGCATGCAGCATCTCGAAGCTTTCAGGGGCCGACTGCGCCGTGGTTCAGGAACGTACCCGATCGCCCGCGAAATGCACGACATTGATCGCCCACCTCCGCTCGCCACCGTCATGATCGCTCATGCCGACGGCGTGAAGTTCGCCGGCGGTAGAAACCCGGACATGGCGATCACAGCCTCCTCGATGGCTCATTGGGGATGTGCGCGTCCTGCTGGCAGAAATGCGCCAACTCTCAGCGTGTTGCGGAAACCGAAACGCCGGAATCGCACTGCATACCACCCCCGGTGTGGCTGGTATCGGTGATCTTATTAAAGAGACGGCGCGCCGCGGAGGTGGACCACACGGTGACCGGTACGCCCTCATGTGGTGCGGGAACCGTTGGGGTTGAGCGTGTTCCGCATCGTGCAGGAGTGTCTCGACGAATGCCCTGCGCATGGGAGTGCGAATATTATCACGTCGCTTGACTGGTTGTCGGACCGGTTGAGTACGGTCAGGTGAAAAATGACCCAAGTTGGTGGATCCTCAGCAGCTTGCCGATGTTCCAGGTGGTCGCGGCTCTGGCATTACCAGGATGGGCCAAAATTAGCGTGGTGGTGCTGGGCATTGCTGCATGGACAATGGGCTGTAGTCACTTCACCGTTAGGAGACTAATGATGTTTACCGTTGGGCTTTGCTGGACGATCAGCAGGTTGGTGCGGGCCGGGTTTTCCATGGTGTTGGGCTCAGGATGATATTGAGGTGGTGGAGGCGACAATGGCCGGAGGCCGTGATGTTGGCGCAAAGACAGCCGGTGGATGTGATTCGCAGGATATTCAAAATGCCGCGGTGAATGGGATTGATGCGACGAAGGAGATTGTGTGGCGCAGCGGCTGGGTGGGGCCCGGCGGGAGTCACCCGCATCGTGGTGTTGACCACGTTTGACACGGATACCACGTGGTGCAGTCGACGGCGGCGCCAGCGGGTTTTTGTTGAAGGACACTTCCTCGGAGGAGTTGATTCTGGCGGCGGCAGAGCGTGGGGAGTCGTCGGCGGTGATCAGCCCGGCGGCGACGGCAACCTCTGCTTTAAGCTGGTTGCGCAAATCTGCTATGGCGCCGATCGGTGATCCGACGGTGGCGTTGAATCGGGGTTGGTGGAGCCGCTGACGCATCGAGGCGGAGATTTCTACCGCTGATTGCCCTGGGTTGTCGAACACGGAGATTGCCGACCATTTGGTTATTTCCTGCCGACGGTGAAGACCCATGGGGCGGTGTTGGCGGAAGACCCTTCGGTCAGTGATCGGGTGGCTGGTGCTATATGCGGCTTTGACCTGTCATACCCAAAATGAGACCGCATGACGTAAGTTACGCTATGGTGCCACAATAATGGAGGCATTGGCGATAACGCACGTAAGGTTTGAACAGAAAGGTGGTTGTTGTGATTATTGCGAGGCGCGGCAGTCATTGGCGGTGCGAAACTTGCGGTGAATACCGTGAGTGCCTATCAGCCGGACGGCCAGGTGACGGGGTTTTAGGCCCTAATGGTTCCGGCAGTCCACGACAATGCGGTGCATGTTGGTTTGGACGCCCCCACCCAGGGTCGGGTGATATTCCGCGGTGAGTGGGGTAAGGCGTATGATGACGAGTTCGTTGTGCAAATAAGCCGGCGGTGCCGGCGCGATTTTGGATGTTGGGTGGTTTCACCCGAACCGGAGCGGCCGGAACCATTTGCGCCGTGCCCGGGTGCCGGCATTTCGACGACCGGGTGGAGCAGTGCTTGGCGTGTGGTGGGTAAGGACGGGAGGCCGCCAATCAGCGGATTGGCAGGCTATCTCGTTGGGCATGAAGAAGCGCATGTGGCGACCGCCTTGCTGGGGGATCCGCAGCACCTGATTTTGATGAGCCCATCAACGGGCTGGACCTCGAGGTGAGCTGGATGCGGCGCACAATCCGACCTGGCGGAGCAGGGAAGGCGATCGTGGTGTCGTCGCATTTGCTTGCGGAGATGGAGCAGACCGCGGACCGGTTGGTGGTGATCGGCAAGGGCACCCAGGATTGGTGAGTATTCCGCATGGCAGAGTTTTTGGCGGGACGGCACGATCGTGGAGGTGGAAACCCCCAGGCGGACGAGAGAGTTGCAGCAGCGGTTAGCGGAGCAGGGACCGACGGTCGCTCACCATAGCACGAACGCGCTGGCGGCGCAGGGCGCGTCGGTGGTGCGGGTGCCGGTGCCGGGCGACCACGACGACATGAAATGCGCACAATCACGCGGAGTGGCGTTGACGAACAGCATTCTGGTGGTGGGCATGGCCACCCACCGGGAGAATCTGGAGCAACGATTCTGGAGGCAACAAAGAACGTGCAGGAATACTCACATCGATGATGCGGTGGCACGCCCCTGCCCCCTACTGAACTAAAAGCCATTCACTTACCAAGAAAGAGCATTATCATCATGTTCGTGCTCAACGCTGTGTGTCTGGAAAACCCTAAAATTCACATCCCTCACATCCTTCTGCGTACCTGGTGGCGCTGATCGCCAGCCTGGTCGGGCCCCATTTTCATTTACACCATGTTTGCCGCCGGGTCCGAAACTGGTGGGTGATGGTCACCATGGTGGGCTGGTGCGTCACCCCTGATCGCCACCGTAGTTTATGGCGTCCGCGGTGGCCGGTGAGGTAGAGACCCGCATGAACGCCCACGCGCTTTTTAACCCAAGACCGCCGCGGCCTGTGGCTGCCTCATCATGGTGGCCATGGCTGATACTTCCTTGGCCGCCTACATTGCGGTGACGATGGTCTTGACGATCCTGGTGCTGCTGGTCATGGGCCTGAACCTGACCTGTCGAACCTGGTGCCGCTGATTCCAGCGTGGGGAGCCTGATTGATGGTGGGCCTGCTGACGGTCAGTTTCGGGCATGCTCGGCTCCCGGCTGGGTGATGACGCTCATGGTGTTGTGGGAACATGATGCTCACATCTTTGATGAGCTGCTGCTGCCCACTATGTCACCGAAGTTGTGTTCCTGTGGCTGTTGGAGCGAGCGAACGCTATGGAAACAGTTGGCGAACCAGCTGGTGCACACGTCCGGGCTGCCATCCGGTTGGGAATTGGCCAGCATGCAACCCATGGTGTTTAACATCGGGGTGATTCTCGTGTGGCTTGTGGGCATGGTGTTTGGGGTGTTTGGTGAATGCTGGATGCGTTAGATGTATACTGATTGTTACCCGCAATGGGGTAGTGGCCTCGGGTGCTGGTACGTTCGTATTTTATGGAGCAACAACAAAAGCGTGCAAAACCGTATAAGTTGATTATTGCCTGCATCATGCTGGTGGGGTTCGTGGCGGTGGGTGCCGTGGTTGCTTATAAGTGGCAGCCAATCATGCACAAGGTGCGGTCCGCCACGAACACGTCGGATATTGATCGGACCCTGTGAGGCAGAGTCGACAGGTTGATACGTCACAGTTAAGCCCGGTGCAGCGGATCTTTATCGCACACAAAACCGAGTTTGGAGGCGATAAGGGCACGAAATATAGTGAGGGCACCGAGGGAGGCATGGTGCGCGGATTTCGTGAGTTGGGATGGTGGGAGGCGGGGCGCTGCTGAAGAATGGCAACACTGGCGGGTGGCGGATTCCCGGCACGTTCACGTTGCAGGAGTATTACGAGTCGATTGGGAAGTTCCAGAAGGCTGGGAATGGATACCAGCCTAAGCCGGGGGATGTGGCTATGTATAATGGTTCGCCCATTTTCGGCGACCACACCCACATTGTGGCAGAATAACGACGGGGCGCTGGTGATCAAAGGCGGCAACGAGGACGGCCGATCCGCGTATAACAACACGAAGAAAGATTACGATGACGCTGCTGGGGTACGGCGTCGGACCAAGCGACGCTAGCTTTGACGCTGAGTGACGTGCACCACCCTTGATCTCTATCTCGCTGAGGGCATCTGTGCCGGTGAGAATGAGGGTTTACCGGTGGTGTGGGGTCGCCTGGCCGCCGCCGGTGTTGGTGGCGACCGATGAATAGTCGGTGGTGGTTTCGCAAGAATATCCGTAATGTTATTTTGTATTTTGAAACTGGTCTGGGACGATGAGTTTTTAGGGCGGCCATCACCAGCGTGATTTTCAATTCCACCTGCTGGGTGGAGGATAACATTGGTGAAGCCGAGAACTAGTTCGGAGCACACCCGGTGACGGAGTGAGTGGGGCCGTGCGTCCAGTGTCCCATACCGGTCGGTTTTCGCCAAGAAAAGCGCTGGTTTTCACGAGGGCCCGCCCGGCCGAATTGTGGGCACCAACCATCGTGCCTGTGTGTGGCAGTTCGCCACGGCGTTGTGACCGCTAACGCATCTGACGCGGTTTGCTGTCCTTCGTGGCTGCGGAGTGATTTTACTCCACCCGTCCGGCATGATCGGCTGCGGGAATCGAGCGACACCTGTTCGAGGAAGTTATCCGCGTCGGGTGCGGAAGGTGCGGCCCCAAATCAAGGTCGGCGACCAGGGCTTGAGCTCGTCCCGCAGGTGGCACCTTAGGGCCGTGTTACTGCGCTCCGTGTATTCGGCGAAGCTCGAGTTGGCCGTCGTCGACGCGAACCGAGGGCGTTAGCACTCGTTGATCGTTGGAAATCGCTGGCGCGTTTACGGATCATCACTCATAACTAATTTTATCTCTCAATATTTTGTGAAAACACGACAAATTCATCTTACTCTGATTAAATAGAACATAGTCGTAATCCTGCAGGCGATAAGCTCCCGGATAATGCGGGAGACTTCCACTTGATCGCTCGGCACGTACTGCCGATGGAGGATTTATATCATGGCATCTGTGACCTGCGAAGCGTCACCCTGCGTACAAACGCCAAAGCCCCTACCGTTAATACTTTTGATCTGAAGCCGCTGATGGCGAATTTAGCGCTGTTGGCCCGTCAGGGTTGCGGGCAAGTCCACAACCCGCTGCGCATGCTGGCTGGCCTGGAGGACGTGACCGCCGGCCGCATCCTGATCGGTGACACTGATGACGACCGCGCCACCGAAGGAACGCGATATCGCCATGGTGCCCAAAACTAGCGCTCTACCCTCACATGTCGGTGCGGTAAAACATGTGGCTCGTCAAGATCTGCGGGCATGCCTGACAGGATTGATAAGCAGGTTGAGACCATGGCGAAAACGCCTGACCCGCTGCCCTACCTGACCGTGTCGAAAGCGCCTGGGGCGGCTAGCGGCAGCGTGGCCATGCGACGCGCTATGCGTGCGGAAGCCGAAAGTGTCTCGCGGACGAGCTGGGCTTGAACCTGGATGTGAAAACCGTGGTGCAGACCTGTACCGAAAATCGCCGCCCTGTAACGCGAACTCGGCGTCACCACTCTCTGTGACGCACGACCAAAATCGAGGCTCTCACCATGGGCGACCGCATTGCCGTGCTCAACGGCGGCATTTCAGCGCCGGCTCTCGCGAGCTTTTACGACGCAGAATGTGTTTGTGGCCGATCCATTGGCTCGCCATGAACCTCCCTCGAATGCACCAAGGCGACGAGACCACATCGCCCACTACGGGGACGCCCGCATCCCCATCCCCGCCGTGTCCGAAACCGAAGTGACCAGGGCTTCCGCCCGAATCCATCGAATTGGCGTCAGATTCCTGAACTGAAACACCATCCCCATCAAACTCCTGATTTTCGCGGAGGAGTTTCGCCCGACTCCTACCTGCTAAGGGCACATATCACCGGCACCTGGAAGATCTCCACCCAGGCGTGGTCCGCACCCTGCCGAATACAGCGCGTCGGCGCCGGCCTGCGGTAACCCATCGTCTCGATCAATCTGGATGAACACCACGTGTCCGCCACCGGCGGCCGGGGAGCGCCCACCGGCTCTAACCCCGGCGGCTGGGCAGACGCGCGCTACGCCGGCGGGAGAGGCAGCCTGCACCGATCACCCGCTACATCCGCAGTATCACTGGCAGAGAGAGCAGTCGGCATGGCCCCGCTACATACCATTGGCGAACCGTACCTCGAGTTTAATAACCGGCGGCTTTTTCGACGGCACTCAGGTGCATTGCACGCAGTCGACGGCACGACGTTTCGGCCGGGCGCCAACCGCCTGGCGCGGTGCTGAACGTGCACCCGGCCCCGCCGCGGAACTCCCGCTTTACGACCCTGACCATCATCCTCGAGTATAACGCCGGTTGTCGGGCGACCAGGACGCCGAATACACCACACACCGGTGTTCGAAGCTGGCGGTTCGGGTATGGTCTCGGTCCCTACGCCCGCGGTCACCGCTAAGGGCGGCGCGGCGTCGTAGAGATGCTTTTGGGGGTCACCCGCATGCCCAGCTTCGGGCGGCATCGGACGCCATCTTACGAACTAAAGTCTGGGACCTGACGATTGGCGAGAACGGTATTGCCCATAAGGGATTTTGGCTCACTGAGGTCGGTACCTGCACCGCCGTTGGGAACCTTTGGGCCTTGACTATGGCCTGGGGGTCACCCACGTGCGTGCTTCAGTTTTGATTTCTGGGTCTGTCGACGTGCCTGGGACCTGCGGTGGTGCCCAATACAACTGGGGTGACGTGCACTATAACGTGCCGGAGGGATCTGCCACTGACACCGACCGACGAGCCGCATTAGGGGTTTCTGCATGTGATGGTTTGCCGGCGGTTCGTGTTTGGAGTGGTGTAGTGTGTGCGAAGTTGCGGATTCTACTGGGTGGTTGTTTTTGTGGGGGGGTGGGTGGGTGGGTGTGGGTTTGTCGACTCTGTCACCTATTGGGCCATCACCCCGGTCTGGACGGTTCCGGTTTGTTCGTGGGTATTCGATGTGGAGAACGTGGATGTGGTGCGTGCTGCCGTACGACATCGACCCGGATCATTCTCGTCGAGGGTTGGATTTGGGCACCAATTGGACGGGTGGTGCCGGCCCAGCTGACTCATGCCGGTGTAGCTCGTTCAACGATTTCTACCGGCTTATCAAGGGCCCAACTTTGTTCCTCCGACCGTGTTCGTGTCCGGCTGCGTCGGCAGCTGCGATTGTGTGCAATTAATGTGGGTGCGCAGGATGCGCCTGTTGGAGACGCCCATGAACCGGGAATTCGCCTCAGTGCCAATCTGTGTCTATAACGAGGCGTACGACAATTGGACCGTTCGACAAGTTGTGCAAAATTACACTCATGTGGGCGCGGGAACCTGATATCGTTAACGCCATTTTAGCCACCGGTACGCAATATATTGGTCGGGGAGTGGTGTTCATCCATGCCGGCAGGAGTTTCTGTGCAACAAAACGGGGGGGAAATTTGCAGCAGCGCTCTGTGAATGTGTTCGACTACGATCGGGCTGGGCGGTTCGCCAATGAGTGCGCTTATGACCTGAATGCTCCGGAAACCTGGCTTGGCTGTGGTCCACTATGAGGTGATTGGGGCCTCGGCCCAACTCATCACCGCAGGGGCTGCATTTAGAGCTACTGGGTGGCTGGCGTCTGGACCGGCCGGGTATGCCTGATGATCAACGCCAACTATTTTCCTGGCACCACTCCCTGCCGGCAGGCACCCGGGTGCATATCAACGACGGTGTGGCATTTCGACCGGGCGCGGAGATCAATAAGAACTCGTGGTGCCTCCGCTCCGGCTGGCGGTGGAGCACATCAACTAGCAGCGTCGAAAAGCTTCGCGCGGGTGTAGTAAGCTTTTCGTCTGATAGCTCAATTGTACGTATCCAGCCCTGAGACATGGGATTTGTCACTAATTATTCGGTGGTTTCAATTTGGCCCTGCAGCGGCACCTCCTTGAGGAACATACACCGCCGCGCAAACTCCAGCGGACGATCATGCGGGGATGAGCAGCGAAAACACCGGCGTTGGGGCGACGTTATAGGCGTCTGCCACTCACATCGTGGACGCGCCGGCAGTTGGTTCACTCGGCTGCAGTGCTGACGGCATGTCCATTTTCCCGCCACCCACTGGTGGAGGCCACGGCCGTGCCCAGCGTGAGGATACGTGCTCGCCTTATAGTATCCCGTGGTCAGCCGGGTCGTGAACTGCGCCGCGAATGCCCCACCCAGGGAAGCGCCGCTGGATCCGCGGAAGAAGTTATCTCGGACCGCCGTGGCCATGCGCGCCCTGCGATCGGAGAAGGAAATGGTGCACTCACAGCACCAGGATCTGCATGCCCAACCCAAAATGCCGGCACCCAAGAGGAACATATAGCCGAGCAGCACCCACTGTGTTTCGATCGTGAGGGTGGAGAGCAGCACACAGTGGCCGGATCGCCAACACGCACTCATGCTGGGCGATTATCATCCACCTGTGGCCTACCGGTCTCTGCAGTGAGCGCTCCCGTGGTCAGCAAGGGCGATGCGCATCAACCCTGACAGTCCATGAACATACCATCAACAGAACTGGCTCGCATCTCACCCCGGTCACCATTTGTCAAATATAGTGGGCATGGCGGCCAGTATTCGGAACATGGCGATGCCAAGATAGCAACAGTCCGGTGATAGGTCGCTGGCACAGTTTCGGTTCCTGAAATACCTTCAGCGGAATGAGCGGATCCGTGGCCGCCGCCCTCCGCCCACACAAACAGGCAGAGAACACAAATGGCGGCGGAGCACGAGGTTAATGACCGTGGCGTGGAACCCCACTCCGCGCTCCACCCCACCCCAGGACGCAATAAGAATGACCGAGGTCACGGGCAACCGCTACATGGTGCAGCGTGCATACGTCGAACGTAAACTTGGTGCATGCGTTTGGCAGCTTCAATACGGTGGCCGCAATGGCGATAGCGAGTACCCCGACGGGTGTTCGTCCAGTAACACCCAACGCCACCCGATGCCTCGGCGAACCAAACTACCAGCAGCATCGGGGCCGACCACACTGGACAGGCTGAACACTCGCCCCACTGTCACCCATGTATTTCCCTCGGTCCGGACAGGAACAACGTCCCATAATGGCCTGCGATAAATCATCAGCCTGCCGCCGCGGTCCCTGCACCACGCGGCAAGAATAAGCCAGGTCATATTGGTGGCGAACCTCAATCACCGACCCGATGGGGAACACGGTGAGCGCCCCAAGAAGAGTTGCTTCGGCCCATCATGTCGCTTAATTTGCTGGTTCGGAATATAATGGTGGTGGCAACAGGTGCGGTGGTCACCGCGTGTGGTTCACCCTGTCTGGTCACACGATGGTGGGCGTGCTGTGAAAATACTGTTTGGTCTATCGTCGACAAAAGTATCGAATAGGTCTGGCGAAACTATGAATATGTGCGGTTATCCGCCTCCTGGCTGGGGGGATTGTGGGTGTCGGCTGGGGTAAGTCCATTGTTACAGCTTTGTTGTCGTGGTAACCAATAATAAGCAGCTGATTGACAAGAACATCGCCTGAGGTGATTTTTCGGCAACGCTTATCACAGGGTATAGGTGGTGGATTTTTAGCCCGTTGCCGATGTGCTTTCTTAATCAATGATCACCAACTGCGCCGATCGTGGCGCCTAGCTGGTCATGATTCCCTACTGGGTTTTGTCGTTGAATGGACAACTCCGCGATCTCCTGATTCGACCTTGGTGATGCAGCTGTCCTTAATCGTGGGTGTCAATGAGCCCGTTCTGGCATACGGTTCCGTCGGCCTCGGGGGTTGGCATGCGGTATCAGACTTTGGGTTGCTGGGGGTGAAACGCATCTCTATTGCCACCGCCTGCAATGCCCGGGGGGCTCTCCGGTTGACCCTTAGCGATAAACTTTTGGTCTGCGCAGCGCCGCCTATTTTGTGTTATTCTCAAACGTGGTGGAATTAGCACCCGGTGGCGGCCATCCGGGTTACAGATTTTCTGTGTACGCACACCACCGCCTCGGGCATGCGAATCATCCATGAGCACCACATCGGCTGGAGCCGCTGCGCCATGGCGATGGCATCCAACCCGGTATCACCCCTGGCCCACGATAGTGATGTCGTCGGTGGCGTCAAGCAGACGGAAAACATTCGTCGACGAGCGCGCCTGATCGTCGACAAGTAAAACCCAATCATAGGGTGCTTCCCTGAACGGGATAAGCATACACCCGCCAATCATTATCCACCAGCCCGGTGGCGATAGTGCCCGCACGCCGGCCGCCCGCTCCTGCAACCCGATTGCGGCCGAAACCCCGCCGTGGCCTGGCCGGGGCCAGCTGGCTCCGTGACGGTGATAGTGAGGCGGGAATCCGTCAGTCGCAAATCCACCACCGCGTGCGTGTTATCGCGGCGTTTATGCAGGCGTCGCTCGCGCCTCCTGACGATCCGGTACGCGACCCGCTCCCACCGCAGCCGGCACCTGATCCAGGCCGTCGGCCTCTGCACCGACCACCCGCATGCCCACCTGGCTGGAATCCTCACACCAGCCCATCAATGGGCTTTATCGACGGTTAGCGGTGGTCCAACTCCCCGGCGCTGCCGGCCTCCGTGCTGCGTAAATGCTCCAGCAGGTTCCCTGATCCCGTCAACACCGACTGGCGGCATTCCGCACCGTCGCCAACGACCCGGGCCTGCTGCGGTGCCTATCATCTGGGACGCCACCGGCGTTGAGGCTAATCACCGAAATTTGGTGCGCCACCGTATCATGCAAATCCCAAGGGATCCGCAGCCGCCCTCCGTCACCCGCCGGGCCGCCCAGACTACGGGTTTGCTCCGCCCGGAATTGCCCGGTCGGTGATGCTCAGTCATAGCGGCGGTGCATGCACCGAATCGCCGCCGGCGGCAAAATTCTGGCAAACGCCACGCCGAAAATCGCGCAGCATGTGGTGGTAAACACCGTACCCACAAAATGCCAGGTAGCCACCCATGGCAATGAGGGCGCTGATCGCCACGGGAATGCCAACATCCACGCCTCTGCCGGTAAACAACTCCAGTTATGATAGTGACCGCTAATAACCCAGGGTTATGGTCCCGCGCCCACACCGACCCCACAACAACAACCCCACCCATAGCAATGGCGATATGGATTGCTGGCGGCGGCGCATCAACAATCCCGCCGCCGTCACCGACAACGCAACGAAAGGGCCGAGGCTGACAGGGTGGCGGGTCGGCAGTGAACGTGACGCTAATGCACTGTGAATCGTGACCAGTAATATCCTGCACCAATCATGGGCATGGTTAGTAGGAATCCGTCCAGCACGCATGCTGTCATTGCACTACCTGAAATCTATTATTGCCTCTATCCTGTATAACGCCAACCAGCAGCCCGCCAAGCCTCTAGGATTGAGCGTTCCGGCCGTCGATGTTTTCATGTCCCACCAAATCAATCGTCGCCTGCGGATCCAAGTGGGAAAACCTGCCACCCAACAATAACAGTTCGGCGCCGGTCAAAGCTGCGTAATATCTGACCTGCGTAAAATGCGGGAACCCTATGCACCCCAACAGTGCCTGTGATCCGTCACACAATACCGTCATCACCCTCCTCCGCCCCTGATCGTGCAACCTATCGGCCACCAGGGTGGGAGAACTTGAATATCATCACTATTGGCCGAAAACGACGCGCCCAACACTGTCACTTTCTTGCCTTCCGGCTCATCGCTCATCAGCTTTGCAATGCCTGGATCCACCACCACCCGGTCCCGGATTGTGCTGATTGGACGGCATCCATGATGTAAAACGACACACGGGTATCATCGACCCTGGTTGCAGCAATGGCACAATCGCTCGAATATCTTCTCGCTGCAACAACCCCACCAACTAATCTTGCAAGGGCAGAAACAGCGGCCCGATGCGAGCATCTGAACCCCAATGTGCCTCTGCTAGTAATGTCACGTCTCACCAGTGCATCTGCATAATTCCGCCATGGTATTCATAAACTAATTCAGCCAAAATGAATTAGCTGCCATTTTGACTAGCTCCGCTGTGGCGTACCATCGTCACGGGGTCGCGGCACGTCAGCCGCCAACATAGATCTACACTTGATCGAGAGCATTGGCGCGACACGCCGTAGCCGGGATCATCCGGCAGTTCCATACACTAACCTATCATCATCCGGGTGTAGTGTGCTCCACTGCGAACCCTCCTGCAGAAATTCCGGCCCACACTAAAGCTCGTCTACTAAGCTTGTCGACGAGTCTCCGCTGCCGTCCCTACCGGTACCGGATTTCCCACCACCACCGCATCCAGGGCGCTAAACTGGAAGAATGCCATCAACTGGCATGCACAAAACTCACATCCGCCGCCAGGCCATCCTCACCTGCGGGCGCGCCAAATCGTCAGAAACATGACTTGCCGGCGTAGGTCGGTGGGCAAACGACAGCCGGTCTGACCCGAGTGCCTGCGCCAACAGCCTGGCAAACCTGCCCAAAAACCCAGCTCACCACGAAAGCTGAAGCTGAACCCGTTGCATCCGTGTCGCCGACGCCTGCCCACCTGTGCCTGAAAGGCCTGCCAAAGCAGGTGGCGCACCAGCCTAAATAGCCGCAACCAATAATATTAATCTTCATAACGCCCACGAAAACGTTGCAATCCGACTGAGCCAATCCACGACGACGCGCCCTGCGGCCGGAACTATATACACGCTACCCGGCGCCGCGCTGCCCTCGTAATACGCCGACAGCTGCGTTGCCTTGGCATGCAGCGAACTGGCCAACGTATGCACCGAATCCACTATCACATCCGGTGGTATCAATAATATTGCCTGATAACACCGCAGTTCCGCATAGCCAACATTACGCCCAAATCCGTCATGCGGCCTCACCCTGCGCCAGCGTTTCTAAACCGTTTCCAGTTGGACCTATCAAAACAGGTGTCTGATGCAAATCACCATGTAACAACACCCAGTCGGGAGTACCACTGGTCAAACTGCAATCGCCTGATCCTAACGAAATGCCCGGCACTTATCGGCCCACCACTGTAACACCTATGCCTCATTGTTGCTGCTTCAATAAAGCAACGGTCAAACTGTGCCACAACTGGGCAAATTACCCACGCTGGTGCCGCCTTAATACCAAAGTCATACACCGTAATTCCGGCAGCTGATTCAAAAT
>BNJS01001601.1_pt1 | contig 52229 bp, 72 predicted proteins | sample 8540461 | NCBI WGS metagenome assembly BNJS01 (sample SAMD00202454, study PRJDB9452) | human saliva metagenome | isolation source: human saliva | place: Japan
GAGGGTATCTATCGAAAAACGCATTAATCGTGGCTATGATAACCTATTTACAACGATTGAGGTGAATATCAAAAGCAAGAAAAGAAAACGCTGAAAAATAATTCTAGATTATGATGAGGTTTATCAAACTCCACATGGCTTCCATCGAGGTCGTTTCACACCCGATTATTTCTTTAATTATTTGCTTTACTTTTTCATCATCCTGATATTCGTTGGGTACTCTCCCCGAAAAAGGATGCGAATAAAGAGATTAGTAACCTCCGCACAACGACGACGATCAAAACAACAACATTTTATGAAAGTTATTAGCGTGTACGTATTATATCATTGCAGGTTTTGCATACTATTGTTGTTGAAATATATATGGGAACAAGCTTCTGCTATTGTTTTCTATGGTTCCTATCAACATTTTGAGTTCCCTTGCAACAGTACTCATTGCTATTGAGATGAATAACTTCTGCTCTGAGGGATATTATACGCTCACCGACTCTCCAAAAACAACAAGAAACTTGCGAACAAAACAGCTGGTGAGGGCGCTTTGTGTAAGATGTGACCAAAACAACTGAAAAAGTCTGAAGTATCCTCGATCATAACTATGACGGGATCAAACTGGATAACAACCTCCCTCGCGGTGGACATATCTTTTCTATCCAGCATATCATCTTTAACTGTGGTATACCTATTCAAGTAGTATTTGGAGGCTTGGTCAACTGAATAACGAAGATTGCCGATGCCAACATGCGATTGAGGCTTTCAAAGCCAACCCTGGTATAGTTGATGCCGATAGCGTTGCGGGCTTACCGATGCGGCCGGCCACTACGGGAAGGAAAAAGAAAGTATCTTCCAAGCCAACTGACATCATGCCGCTTTCCTGACGGTGGGGGTATGAGTTACTATAACTGCCTACGATGATCACTGGATCGCCCGGGAAATATCAGAATGTATTCCACCATCCCGAAAGGAGGACGTGTGAAAGGCAAAATTGTGGTTGCTGGAGCTACACTTACTGATAACCAACAGGTAGCCGTATGTACTCTCCCTACAGGAAGTAGCCCTGCCAGCCCTGAGCTCTGAAGGAGACATTATTTGGAAAAAATAACAATCTGCATTTTATAGAAAAGGTGCTTGTGGTTCTAAGGTTCTACAAGCTTTTTTGTAACTGTATTCAGTCTCTAATGACATCGCTGCGACAAAGCAAACAACGGACTTACTCACTTACCATATTTGCCTACTTGCGTTGCCTCTTAACAAGGAAGGTTTTCGAGCAGAGCACTCAACCCATTCTTTTAGATAGCTGTCTATTAATCTTGGGTAATACATCTTATAAGTGCTCTAAAGTTATATCAGGCAAGGGACGAAATTAAAAGTATCCAAAGGAATAAGTGCTTTTGTGTAAAATCAAAGAAATAATGATTTCTGAGTTATTTTTCTCAACGGGGAGGGTCTTCAAATATTCATATTCTTGTTCCACCTCTTCCTATTTCAATAACCTTTCAAGTGACCAGTTTGTGGTATATGGCCCAGTTTCAGCTATGGTAATATTGATAATCTTACAACAGTTAATTATATATTTCAAATTCTTCCCTATAGTTTGTGCGTGAATAATACCATTTTTCCGTGGTAATCTCCCATTATTGTAACACGTTTTGTTGGTTCTGGAAAACGTTCTGTAATTCATTCCTATATTTATTTCTGATTAACAAGTTATTGGAATTTTAACACATCTGGAACATTACCCCGCACCATTTCATCATACCTTCATAAGGAGTTCCTGCATACTGTACAATTGATCTTACTGAAGGTGCAAAATTTTAAATTTATTGACGAAATTACAAAACGGTTCTTATAATCACCAAGGTCTGCACATAACTAAAATTCCTGTTTATATTAATATAATGGTTGATACCTGACCAGTATAGGCTATTGTCAATTACCATCATATACCTTAATATTAGTAAAGGAGAATCTATAAGGGTGGTTTATATCTTCAACTTGCCAAATTAAATTTCCTTTAATATCTTCTCCTGTTATATTTCTGTTACATGTATATCCGCAGGAACATATATAATTTAACAATAATACTATTACACTTTAAAGGAAGTATCTGTCCTTCCAAGATTACTAATATCTATTTTTTGTTTTTCCATTCAAGTGTCAGCACTCCTTTTTAAAGGTTTTGTGTTGCTGAAACACTCATCTGAGGGATACCTTCTAATAATTGGAATTGTTTTGCATTTGTCTATTCATAAAACTTAAAGGGATGGTTTTTGATCGATTCTGGTTTCTTTTAGGGGTACAGCTTCTGTTGTTTTATGGTAGGCTTTTCAGGAGACTAATTTTCTTTGTCTCTTCAGGAGATAATCTAGCTGTCCACCTCAGTATTATCAAAAATATGCCATAAAGCAGCCACCAGCCAATCTTGTCGGATGTAGCTGATATAAGTGCCGCTTTCAGGCGGTAATAACGGAAACGATTGCGTACGGTCCTGAACGTATCCTCGCCGCATCATGACGCGGAATGGTGCAAAACCTTTGAATACTCTGCTTTGCGCCCGCGCAGGAACTACCTTCAGGTCGTAATCGAGCGCGCGTTACATCGCCACCACCGTCGTACTACTCCCAGCCCATACGATTATAACCGCAACTCGCTTGCCATAGGCTATGGAGTGGTAGCAATAATGCTTTGCACGTTTGCGCCTGTTGGTTTTCTCTGTGCGCACTCACCCATAATCTTTTGCCGAGGATATTTTTTAATTCATTAAATATTTGTCCTTTTAGTTCTGATACTTTCAAAAGGAATTTTATATAAAACAGGAAATGAAAAGCATTGTTCTGCCGTCTATAATCTTGCCGATGCCTGCCCTATCATGTCTACATAGTTTTTGCATCTACTATTTACAGTGTTTTATAGCTCTTTTGTGCGGGAATAGGTATGTGTAACACTTTGATAAGCTAATAGGCAAACACGTTTTTCTGATAGTTTTAGAACGCCATTCTTCTACATGAAGTTAGAATAGCATGAGGTTTCGTCTTTCATATTGATATCTAAACCATGCCTAACAAAAACTGTATCAAATCTTTTCATAACATCACAATCATTTACAAAAATAACGACTGATGTGATTGCAACGTCTCCACCCATTTCACTTTAGTAATCAGGTCACCAAGGCTGTGGCTGACGCGATTACTGGTCGTTGATAAGGTCTATATAGTCAAGCTTTCTAATGTCCATTCATCGGGATTGACAAACTGAACAAAACCGTGTTCATAGATACCGTCCTGGCCACGTCGCCGCGCCAAAAATGGAAAACAGGTGCTCTGTATATATCAGCCAGACGCGGTGCATCACCCTGCTTGATGTAATCTTGATTTCTATCAAAAAAATAGTTCGATATCTTCCTGTTCTTGTTTTGTTGGTTTACTCATTGTTACTAAATTTATAATTTTTACATTCATCATTAAATCGTGGGTATATTACTAACCCAGGAGGGATTTTATTCCCATATCTTTTATTTGTTGTTGAACTTGGCTTTTCCTATATTATCTGCAACACCTTTGGTTTTCCCCATTGTTTCCCCGCGCGCGAAACTTTGTAGCTTTCGTTACTACTAACACTAAAACGTGATAAACTCATTCCTTATCGATACTTTCCCCACTTGCTGTTGTATTTTTAAACTCACTTGTTGCTATAACGGGTTTGGAAAGTAGCTTCTTTCCTTCCTGATAACACGTGTTTCTTGTATTCCAATAACTTTCACCACCAAAAAGAAAAATAAAATGAATCTTACAAACACAAGAAGTTTCTGCTCATTGCTCATTAATCATTAATCATTGTTCATTGCTCATTGTCACTGGATAGGTTATATGAGTAGTATACTCCTTATAGAGGCTCCTTTGAGCATACAGTCCATAAATTCTATGCATATAGTCCGCTATGGAGGGTTTAGTCGTATTGAACAAGAAGGTGAGACCACTTCTTCCTCCAGGATATCGCATAGAACCAAGCATATCCCCTATCCCGTTGCCTATATGCCCGTAATAGGTACCGCCCTTGCCAGTCGGTGAGTTGTCTGTGCCAGCCAATGCCATAGCCTGTATCTTTTCCAGTATTGAGCTGTTGAGAGGTGAGCATTTGCTCTTGATATTCTGGTTTTAGAAAAGCCTTGCCCAGCACTGCCTGTCCCAGTGGGTTTACATCATAGGCGTGAGAGGAATCCTCCACGAGCTTAAAGAAGTTATTCACCTCTGTAGATCTTTTGAATTGTTCTTCTTATCAGGAGAATAGGGTATCGACTGGTTCGGGACAGTCCTCCCATATCAGGAAAAGGTATGCTTCATCCTAGTAAAGCTCCAATACATTATGGGTTCATACCATTCGAAAGGTTCACTACGTGCTTCCTGCATAGCCAAAGAAACAAGGTTCATATCATAACTATTGTAGTAATATTGCGTCCCAGGTTCGAAAAAGCAGAGGGTCTTCTGCGAATACGCTTGTTCCTTCCTAATGCTCATAAAGCGGTTAAGAAAGACTTCTTTCCTTTGTAGGCATGTCCTGCCAAGTGCCCCGCCAATTGTTTTTACGGTAAAGTCATATTGTTTTTAGGAAAAATAAGGGACATAGTCATAGAGCGAACAGTTCGGTCTATCCAGCCCTGTTCCTGCATCTTGGTTAGTGCCATCCCTGTCAAGGGCTTGGAAACACTGGCGATACGGCACAGCGTCTCGCGAGGTTCCTACTTTGTTCTCTATGTCGGCATAGCCATGTCCCTGTTCCCAGATCGGAAAACCGCGCTTGGTCACACATATGGACATACTCGAGTATAGTGTTCCTGTAGAAGGTAATTGACTCACCAGCTCGATTGTTGGATTGCTTTTTCAGAGAGTTTATCTTGAAATATCTTCTGCAAAATTTGTTTTTGAGTAATGGGTTGCGCAAATAATTGCTGATGTATAGACATTAGTGCTACTATTTTTGTTCTCATATTGCTCTATTAGGTGCTTTGTTTCTTGAGCTCCAAAAATAGGGATCTTCAAAAGCGTTAGAAATATTTTTAATATGTTCTTATTTTACTAAATCATTGAGTACCTCTCAGCCTCTTCTACATAGATATCCTTTTTGAAGATTTTTCATGCCAACGATCACGACGTATCTTTACATCTTCATTCTCTTTAGCTTTCCTCTTCTTCGGAAGGCAGTAGGAGGAATTGTAGGATGATTTTGTATTCGGTCAGTTGTTTGAACTTCGATCATCGCCTCCTCTCATCTATTTGTTTCTTATAGGCATTGTACTCAAAGCGAATAGGTATTCTCATCTCGTTGTTTCTGTTACCAGCGGGCATTCTCATCTATGAGCTTGAAGAGGTTCCCTCTTCTATACGCTTCTTGCTATTGGCAATCATGCATGTGCAAAGTTCTGGTTTTCGCTCCAGCGAGATATGAGTTGACCTTGATCTCATCCCATGGCATAGGGTTTTTCCATTCCTCTCTCCTACTTTTATGTATTGGTAACGATCTGGAATCACCACATCGCTAGCTGACTCCCTTCAGTTGGGTAGATCCTCCATTGATACGGTAGAACTTCTCGGCGGTGAGCCGATAGCTCCCAAAGTCTCCCAAGGAGCTGTGCGATCTCGCGGTTTAGGTCTATCGGCTCCTGTACTGTGCCTTTGCCGTGGGATTGCTTGCTGCCTATGATGATTGCGTCCGTAGTCTTGCATAGCAGCTGCCAGATTTCTGATGCTGAAGCGGATAATTCATTGATGAGAATCACCAGGGTTTATCCCATTAGTCTACTGTCGGTATCGCTGAGTACTTGTATTTCTCTCGGCATCTCTCACTTGTACTACCGGACCTTCTTTGATAAAGAGACCTGCTATTTCGACTACTTTGGATGAGAGCCCCCTCCATTGTTGCGCAAGTCTACGATAAGTCCATCTACATTCTGCTTCTTGAGCTTGCGCTGTCTCCAAGCCATATCCAGAAGCGGAGTTACGCTCACGAGTATTGTTGAAATTCACATAGAAGGAGGGTGAGTTAATGATTCCATAAGTATGGTTTCCTTGCTTGATTATAGCCGGTTGGCAAAGGTTTCCTCAATCTCTACCATCGCGCTTATGGAAACTACTTTGTATGCTTCCATCTCACGCTTTTACGGTACAGGCGAACTTCAGTACCCTTTTTCCCTTTGATAAGCTTCACTGCATCTTCCAAGCGCATGCCTATCACATCCACAGGATCTTTACTTGTATCCTACCTCGAGGATCATATCTCCCACTTCTAAGAGCTTGCCTTTCCATACAGGCCCTCCCATGATAATACCGATACGGATTCCATCAGTTTCTTCTGCAGTACAACTCCCCATCCCTTCGAACTTTCCGGATATATCTCGATCGAGTCGCTCTTTGATATCTGCGTGCCATATAGCTCGAATGCGGGTCTGCTAACCTCTACATGGCTATTGAGGTAGTGCCAAACCAATCATCTGAAAGTTAGGTCTGTAGAAACAAACATCTCTTCAGGCTTTCTGAGTAGCCTCTACAGCTTCTGCTGTAAGTTCCTTGTCTCCCTTAGGGGTATAGTCGGCATCTTTCTCTTTCTTGTCTTGCTCTTCTTTTTGCTTGATAATCAAGTTCGAAAGTATAGAATATTTGATAGCTTTTCTCCAGCGCTCTCTCAGCTGCTTTTTGTTCTTAGATGGGGATCTTCTCATAATCCAGAGTCGATAGTTTCATTTTTGGTAAACTCGTACTTTCTTTGAGAAGTTCCTGTGATGGTTGTTTGCCTCTTCTATACGTTGGCGTAAAGCGGTTATAGGTCAGGTAAAAGAGAAATATCCATCTTCTTGAGATCATCATCAGCTTTGTTTCACTCTTCTTGAACTCATCTATATCCTCTTGGATAAAATAACGCTTCTGAGGGTCTAAGTATTGGATATAGCCCTTGAATACACGCTTGGAGTAAGCATCATCCAAGGTTGTGGGTCATAGTGGCCTCGAGAGACCATATACTGAATGATCTCCATCAGGAGCTTTTCCTTATCTCCTGTATACTCAAATTTTTATCTGTAAAACTCACAGATGCAAAAGGGGTATTCTAAGAAAAATAGAATAAAGATATCATGGATTTGTTTAATAATCGGCAAAGATACTACTTTTATTATGAGAATAGAATGATATTTTTATAGTTTTTATAACACCTTAAGCCCCAACACTGCCCACTGCTCACACAGCATAAGACAATTTGCAAAATCCTTACCACAGAACACAACAACCCTCATGCCAATATCGGCACTCTCTCCTCCTCTTCACTCTTCACTGACCTCTGTTCACTGCTCACTGCTGCTCACCGCTCACCGCTCACTTTCCTGCTCGACGTCTCACTGCTCTGCGACCTCGCTTTCGTTCACTGACCTCTGTTCACTCTGTCATTCTTCCTCTTCAGTTCTTCACTCTTCACTCTTCATTCTTCACTCTACACAGGTCATAGGGTATCATTTTGGTTGGTTTGCCTTATTCAGCACTTACAAATAAGCAATAGCTTGACTCTGCCGTGGGGTAAGATGGTCTCTGCCCACTCACCAATCGCATTGCCCATTCCAATTCGTCATGGGTAGCACCAAGCTGGTCTTCGTCGGTGCGATCATCTCCAAAAAGCCCATCGGTGGGGCTGCCTGAAGAATCTCATGCAATACACCCAGTAGCGCCCTGCTTCATGCTTCACTCTCTTGTATGGGTCGCCTATAGGGAGACATCTACCCACCATCACCATATTTGGTGAAAAAGCCAACAAAAATCTCTATCTTGTTGCCTGTCCCTACCACCATATAGCCTTGTAGACCTGCAAAAGTAGTACAGAGTGGTCATCCTAAGCGAGCTCGAGGTGATAGCAAAGCGCCAAAGCATTGTCCTCTACAGGAGGAACTTGGGCGACAAAGGTATCAGATACAGGGGTCAAATCCACCTCCAGACTACTGACATTCGGATATTTATTCTTTGAGAAAGGCTATGTGATTGCGTCCTCTACTTACTTGATTCGCAGCCTGATGGATCAGCATTTCAAAGCACAGTACGGGCTTACCTGTCTCTGCACATAGGGTGGAGACTACAGCTGATCTATCCATCCCTGAGATTCCTACAACCATCCCTTTTATCCCTGTCTGGACAAGGTAATCCTTAGCCATTCTACAATCTGTTGCGTTACTTTTGGATATTCATTCTCGTTCGTTTAGGGCACAAAAGTCAGCGATTATTCTCAACATTCAAGAAGATTTTCTTTATTTCCGAGTGATGACAACCGCTTGGGTTGGGGTCTCTCCATTGATACGATCTCCTATCCACAGTAAGTTACCTCGAGAGTATCGCCTACACAGTGGCGGATAAAGTCTGAAACTCTTGGGGTGTCCATTCAGTAATGGTGATCTTCATGCCTTAGGCTTTCTGGATCTTCGTCAAGTAATATTTGTTGAACAAGCTGTTGGGGTGGTGATAATCATCTTGTGGAAATTCAAGCTCAGACAATGCTTTACCAAGGCCTCAGCTGCCTCCAGGGGTATTGTGCTCTATCACTTCGGTGAGGATGATGTTCACTGGGTTTTTATACTCATAATCAGCCCAATCGGAAAGAAAATAGAGTTATCGGCTTCCATTCGTTCTTTCAATAGTGCAGCATAATCACCTACTGACTTGTCCATATCGATAGCAAAATAGGGGTGACTATGGTTGTAGTTTCTTCTCTCATAAACGGCACGATAGTACTTGAGCTCTCCACACCTGTCGTCCAAGATCGGATACTCCATCCCCAGCTCTTTGACTATGAAGTCCATACGACTACCATGGGTAGTCAACAGGCTGCAAATCTGTAGTCAAGCCTTCCGCCTTGAAATACGCCTCGAACATGAGGCTTGATTTCAGCAAATTGGCGTTCGCTCTTGATGGCTCGCTTGATAAATAGGTATGAAAACAAAGTAAGGAACCTCTGGGATGATTGGTCAGAATTCGGGCATACTTTTTAGGGCGAAAATGGTCATCTATATAGGTGTATTCTCCATAGGTATTGCAGTAATATGGGTGGTTACAGCTATGAAGCTTAAAGGTTCATGAGCTTCAAAGACACTCTTCCCTCTACTCTTAAGCTCAGATTGTTTACCCACTATCAGGGTTATGTGTATGTTTTGAAATAGCGCTCCATCATAAAGTGCCCTTGCTATGCCAGTGGAATTGGCATATGGGTTCTTTTACTTCTATGGTACAGGGGATAGGTATCTACCACTCAGCTCGGGTGCGCTCTAACCATTTGATCTCATTGATGACCAATAGGTTTGTTTCTCCTGCAAAGTTCTTTGAAAAACTTCATTGCAGATGTAAAAATCACCAGAGACAATAGCTTTGAGAAGTCTGTCTGATTGCTTTCCTCTGGAAGATAGCTATAGCGTGTATCCTGAAAGACACATCAGACTGATAAACTGACCGCATTGCCTATAAGCTGCCCATTGCGTAAGCTCTTGCGTAGAATTCCCAAAGTCGGTATGTGGATTCTTATTGAGCAAATCCAACAAATGTGGGTTCTGAGTGTATTTGTAAAATCATAAGTATATATATTCTTGTTTGACAGGGCAAAGGTAATTATTAATTGCGCAATGTTCTTGCGTAGAAGATCTTCAAAGAAAAGAAAAATATATTTGTCAGAACATAGTTGTATCTTTGCGCCCGTAAATGAAAGAGGTGTTATACTATGCTAATCATACCAGTAAAAGAAGGAAAAACATTGATAGAGCTCTAAAAGCGCTACAAGAGAAAGTTCGACCGAGTAGAATCGTTCGAGAACTTCGTGCACGTCAACGCACTACTAAGCCCTCCGTGCTTCGCCGTAGCGCAATCCAAGAGCGGAGTTCATCCAACGAAACTAAGGATGCTGAAGAAATATAAATTTCTTTATAATAGAAAATCCTATCTCACAGGATGTAAAAACAAAAATGATCCATGAAAAATTTGCTGCTATGTCCTTTTGGCGACTTGACAGTGTGATATCTGTGATATCTGTGCCTCGCCTTATTGTACGCTGTGATGATATGATAAAGGTACCATGCCAAAACGAGTCAATAGTCTCCTTGTCGTGGGAATAATCAAAATACCCCCTACAACCCATCGCCACCACAGTTCCTTAGTCCTCCTCTAAAACTCTCTCTGGTGAGTCTTCTTTTATCTTGGTAAAGGATGCCGCAGTGGATAGCCAGGACGCATCACTCGTGAAGTCAAGTAGCACTGAAAATACAGGCTATGCTTCCCAGTTGTTTGCTAACAAGGGCTGTGGATACAGGTGGTATATGACCAAGTCTCCACTCTATCGATGACTCTCTATGCAGGAAATACACTGGATCGATCAGGTACAAGTAATGTTTAGAAAAGGATGAAGATGAAAAAAAAGCTACTATTCGTGTTTATTATTAGCCTCTTATCTGTATCTTATGGATTTGCTCAGGAGAACAAACTAAAACCGGTGGATTCTCTTACTAAAGGATAAAATCAAAATTCCTTCTGAAAGCTCGAGGCCATAAGCCCTGACAAGATATACTATCAGCATTATGGCTTACATATAGAGCGCGGATATTTCCCGGCCTATCCGCTCCCTCTTGGACAAAAGTTGCCAAGGGGCTGGAACTCGTAGGCGATTACCGTCTGAACTATCGCTATTACTTGGCTGGAGAAATAGGCAAAGAGCAAGGTCCAGCGAAAACAACTATTTCGACTTCACACAATGGACAATATATCAAGTTTGGTATCGATTATAATTCGTATACCAACTGGTATGGTATGGAGAATGAAATCTATTTGGGGCGCGCTATGGCTTTTCTATCTTCAATCGGTGACCCATTACAGCGTGCCTTACCCTTCGCAATTATTGGAATGAATCACTCATAGGTACCCAATCGGATATGCTGACCTCTTACCAAGGAGCGCGCACCGCTCATTGGCTCGAAGGTATCTTGGGTATCAAGTAGAACTCTTCAGCGCTATCGCATGAGCCTCCTGAGATTCAGCTTCTGCATCTACCAGAATAAGGACAACTTCAACTTCTGGATCCCTGAGTCTAGCAGTGTGTGGGAAGGAAGCAATATAGGAATCAACTATAACTATACCCCTTTCCTATATGTCCCTCTCTACCAAAAAGCTAAGGAAAAACACCACAAAAATGACAAATGATTAATCAGCGACGATTAGTGGACATTCTCTGCCTATCACCATTTTTATACTTTATTTTCATCCTTCATTTATCAAAGCGACCTCCCAAAAGTGCTTCTTATCCTTATTTAGCTTGGTACTTTTCCCCATGAGTCTTGCTCAAAGGCTTTCCACTCTTCTTCAGTATAGGTTTTTCCTTTGGAAAGTGCGAGTGATTTCTTGGGATTTAATACGATTTTGAACTCTTCTTCAGTGTAAACTTGTCCTGTCTCGCCATCAACAAACCAGCTTTTTGATATATACATAGGAGACATCCATATTATATTCAGGAATTTATGCTTTTTAGGATCAATCGTTCATTTTAGGATCTATAATAATCCAATATTTACCATATTGATTATCTAAAAATCTAATTCATAATTAAAGATTGAAAAATCATTCAAATTATACCATCCAGCTCCTGTTCTTAGATTAATGTAACCCAACTTTTCTACTATTTTCATTATATAGTCAATTCTTATTTTTCCAAATTTTTATTTTCATCTATTATGGTCAGTTTCCTTGCTTATCCCAATAGAAAACTTTCATCATTAAGACATAATCTCCCTACTATTTTTCTGAAATTCTATATAACCATCTTCATAAAATCGTTTGGATATAGTATAAAAAGGGTATTCATTCACTAATTCTTCTGTATCATAAATCTTCGTTCACTAAAAATCTCTTCTATAACTAGACTCTTGTATATAAGTAATGAGCTTTCGCAAGCTCAGAAAGAGCTTCAGAAACTCATTACTATCCCTATAATTAGTGGCGCTCAAAAATTTAATACAAAAAGTCAAGATGAACTTCATAGTCAAGTAGAAATAATCCCAAAAATTGACTTAAAAAAGACAATATCCCCATTCACTCTTCACATTGTTCATCTTCACTCTTCACTCTTTCATCTTCACTCTTCACTCTTCACTTTACGTTCACTGCTCACCTTCACTTCTTCTTCACGTTCTCTGTTCATCTACTTCATCTCTTCACTCTTCACTCTTCACTGTCCCTCCCGTAAATAGTCTAAAGCATGGTTTCCTTCGTGAAAGAGCAAGTCCAAGATACTAAGGTTTGGGATAAAACCATGTTTGTCAGAGAAAATCTGGTAATAAGGTGTCTGTGTACCTTCATAAGGACGCTTGGCATCAGTAAGGTGAAAATCCTCATACTTTGGGTAGTTTTCCTTATAGGAAGTTGTCTTCTCCCACTCCACAGAAGCATGTAAGCAATCCAAGAGCACCTCTATCGTCTTGAGATTCAAGTCCAATAGAAAAGTATGCTTTTGAGTAAATATAGGTACAATCTTATCCTCGTAGTACTCAAAAATAAGGAGAAGTACGATAAGCTGTCTCTAGCGTTTTCCAATGTTGTTTCTGCCAGGCTACATTGTTATCTACCCGCACCTCTTTATAAAGCTGTCGTCCTGTCCCTCCAGTGTGTAGGATAGGTACCGTGAGGATTTGCCTCACCATTCGCCCCATAGATATACGTGACGATTGCGATAGGTTTGCTTTTTGGTAATTATCCGATACTTCCAAAATACAAGGGTTGTTACCAATAGTGAAAAGAGGCTATCGTGAGGGAAATAAGTAGGGTGTAATAATGCCTTCATGTGCTGTTATTTCTTTCTGCTTTTTGCTCTCTATATACCTCATAACCAATATAGCTAAGTACCCCTAAAGCCCAATACCCAATAGAGGTAGAGACAGGTTCTCCCTCACCATTGACAGTGGTAAAGAGGCGGTTCCAGCGAATTTTATTCAAGCCTGAGGCATTGCTATCCCAGCTCATCCAGATAAGTACTGGCTTACCTACCACATGGTCAAAGGGCACAAATCCCCAATAGCGGCTATCTTCGGAGTTATGACGGTTGTCCCCCATCATCCAATAGTAATCCTGGCGGAAGGTATAAGAGGTCACCTTCTGCCCATTGAGCAGAATATCCTCTCCTTGTACCTGTAGGGTATTCCTTCATACTCAGTGATAATACGCTTATACAGTGGCAGATTCTCTGTGGTGAGCTGTACGGTTTTGCCTTCAGCAGGAATGTCCACAGGACCAAAGTTATCTTCACTCCAAGCATAGTGCTTACTATGAGGGAATATAGCAGGATTGTACTCTTAGGACTTATCATCTTGGTCACACTCTCTACATGAGGGGGTTTTTCTGCACTTCTGGGCTACTTCTTCGGTGGCGGATTGTACGACAAACTCGGTATGTGCTCCTAAATCCAGAAGCATCCGTTACTCCAAAGTTCTGGAACAGATAAGCAGGAAGCAACTGCTCAGCTGTATACTGCCCTCCATAGAGAAAGCTACAAGATAATTCTGAAACTCAGGAGATACACGTACTATATAGGATGTCTGTAACTTAGCTCTCACCGGATAGATTTCTTTCTGCCCATTGATATACACATCCCCCTCACGTATCTCGAAGGTATCTCCCGCTATGGCCACAGCTCTTTTTACATAGTGAGATTTTTTATCTACCGGCTTATATGCGTGATAACCAGAAGGATGCGGAAGAAACGCACCGTATCAGTAGGCCAGTTGAATACTACTATATCATTACGCTTGATCTTCTGCAAAGCAGGCAAGCGCAAGTAAGGCAACTGAGGCTTAGGCAGATACGACTTCACTCCTACCAAAGGTAAGGTATCATGCACCATAGGGGTAGCAAGAGGGGTCATAGGCAGGCGTGCCTGTAATGGAACTTACTAACAAAGAGAAAGTCCCCTACCAAAAGGGTCTTTTTCCAATGAAGAGTAGGAATTGTATAAGGCTGGACAAAAATAGGTATGTATGGTAGAAGCTGCCACTACAGCATAGAGAATCCCATTGAGCCAAGAGGGGACATTCTCGGCGATTACCGCCTCACTTTTTCCTATATATTGAGTCTTAGGCTGATACATCACATAAGCAATAAAAAGCCCTAAGGTCACTACTGCCAAGAGGGTATAGCGCTTCTGGCGGTAGCCAAATACATGCAACCACTCATGAGGCCAATACCACAGCCATATATTGCCTCATTACAGGCAAATATACCAAAAATACCCACCACCAAGGGCGCTCAATAATCTTCAGAAGAATAAGCGTATTCCATACAGGTACAAAGGCTTGCCACCCTTTCTGTAGCCTGCCTTCTGGTAGCCTTTCCACAAGAAAAGTCCTTGTAGGAGCTGAACTCCTAAAAATAGTTAGATAAGTCAACATGAATATTTCTTTTAGCGCACAAAGATAGCATTATTTATGCTTTACGCAAAAACTACTTAGAAAAATTTTCCAAGTAGTTTCCTCTTAAATTAAATTGCTATGAGTTATGAAGCTGTTTGTATCTTTTTTCCAATTCAATAGCCTTAGGGAATAGGATATTATTCTCCAAGTGGATATGACGATGTAGGTCATTTTCGAATTCTTCCAACATTGCATAAGTAACTTTATAGGTGTTACAAGCATCGGCAGGAGGAGTATATCCTTGGGTAATTTCAGCTATTTTAGCAAAAACGATCCCCTCAATAGTATGATCGTGCTTCATCATTTTCGATAGGGTTTTCCACTGTACCAAAGTGAGAAGGCTCCAAAGGGTGCCACTCTGGGCTGCTTGAGCCAATTTCTCAATAAAAGGAAAAGTACACGCTCTTCTTTTTGGAAGTGTTCCCCTAAGTCATGAGCACTTTCGGTAAGAGTGCATTACCTCAAAGAGTTCTGGGTGTCTGTCTCCATGCACTTTGCAAAGCTTATCCAAGAATTGCAAATAACATAGGAGTTTTTCCCTTACATATTCGTGGTGTATCTTTTACAATATAGTTAGCTAATAGATCTAAAGGCCAGCTACTTACATCTACATTATCTCCTTTTCCAGAAGGCAAAGCAGAGAGCTCATCTATGAGTTGTTGTTCCATAACTTTTTCTTCTCACAAGCCTCTTGTGTAGTTCTTCCTCACGACAGCAGAAATCTATTCCGTGTTTTTTGAAAATAGCAGCTGTACGAAAATCTTCGCTACTATCTCCCCAATTGTTTTTATTTGTAAAATCCATTATTTTTATTTTTTGCAAAGGTATAAATTATTTTCCAATTACCATTATAAAAATATCTTAAAGTCTTTTTAACTTTTTATATAATGAAAAATATTCTCAACCATTTTACAATCAATGAATTTAAATAGAATTTTTAAACAATAATTAACGTTCTTATTTTTCGCTAAAAACAAAATAAATCAAAAATAAAAACTATAGTGGTATAGATAAAAACTATAGTTGATTACTTCTCTATCAAATTGTACAGATAGAGGGTTATCTGAAGAATAACCTCTATCGAACTATTGCAAAAGCCAATTACTATATAGCTAAAAAACACCTTATCTATAGCTTCCTGATGGCGTGCTTTGTGGCGCATAGGGCTTCCTGGAGCTGGCGCAGAATATGCATTGGCCGCAGCCAATCTCCATTTTACTATATCAAAATTCATCAGCATATAGCCATAAGCCCCATGTTCTTAGGTTCTTCCTGAGCCCATACATAATCGGTCACATTTGGATAGCGTGCAATTATAAGCTTAAAGCTCTTCTATAGGGAGAGGAAAAGCTGTTCTATACGTACCAAGGCTACATCCTTACGTCCCAATTTTTCTCTTTCAGCCAAGAGGTCATAGTAAAACCTTCCTGAACAGAAAGTAAGAGTACGTACTTCTTCTGGATTCACCTGAGAATCATCAATACTTCTTGAAATATCCTTGAGTAAGTTCTTCAACAGAAGAAATCACCAATGGATGTCTCAGTAAGCTCTTAGGAGACATCGCTACAAGCGGCTTTCTGAAAGGAGCCTTGAGCTGACGGCGAAGCAAGTGGAATAGGTTGGCTGGAGTGGTACAGTTGGTCACATACATATTCTGGGTAGCACATAGCTGTGAGTAACGCTCCAAGCGAGCCGAAGAGTGCTCTGCTCCTTGTCCTTCATAACCGTGAGGCAAGAGCATTACCAAACCACTTTGGTTTTTCCATTTGTCCTCACCACAACATATGTATTGGTCTATCATAATCTGAGCACCATTGGCAAAATCACCAAACTGAGCTTCCCAAATAGTCAAGGTCTGTGGAGCAGTAAGGGCATACCCATACTCGAATCCTAACACCCCATATTCGGAGAGCAAAGAGTTATATACATGGAAAGTTCCTCCGCCTTGTTCTTTTATACGGGATAGAGGAATGATACTTTCTTCTGACTCTTCCTCTTTGACTACAGCATGACGGTGAGAGAAAGGTACCACGACCTACATCCTCACCAGAGAGGCGTACATCATGCCCTTCGGATAAGAGAGTCGCAAAAGCCAAGTGCTCAGCCATCCCCCAGTCTACCTTATTTTGTTCAAAATAAAGATTATGACGCTCTTTGATAATCTTAGTTATCTTATTGATAAACTTCTTATCCTCAGGAAGTGTAGTGATAAGCTGGGCTAAAAGCATCCAATTTTTCTCTTTCGTAAGAAGTGCTTATCTTAAGGAGCATATCTTGCTGAGAAGCAATATGCTCCAATCCCTTCCACTCATTCTGCATGATAGGCGTGATGATCGTAAATTCCTTTCAGGCGAGAAGCCTCCAATTCTGTATCCAGATGATTGCGGAAAGTCTCCTGATAGGCTTCTATCTCCTGAGGAGTGATCACTCCTTGTCTTACCAAAGATTCTGTATAGATCCTGTCGGATTGTTATGCTATAATCTTATACAAGGCAGGTTGTGTGAATCGAGGTTCGTCCCCTTCATTATGTCCATATTTTCTATAACCAATTACATCGATAAAGACATCATACCCAAAAGCCATACGATACTCCATAGCCAAAAAGCATAGCACGTACTACCGCTTCGGTATCATCGGAATTGACATGCAGCACAGGCGCTTGGAATCCTTTTAGCTACATCTGCACAATAGGTGAGAGCGAGAATCCGAAGGATTCGTAGTGAACCCTATTTGGTTATTAATCACTATATGAACTGTTCCTGAGTAGTATAACCACGAAGGCGCTCCATCTGCATTACCTCATATACGATTCCCTGTCCAGATACAGCGGCATCGCTATGCATAACGATAGGCAATACCTGAGAAGGATTATCAGCATAGTGAAGATCTCTGTTTAGCGCGTGTAATTCCTTGTAGGACAGCACGCCTGTTTCTAAGTGAGAAGGGTTGGGCGCAAGGTTCAACAAGACTTCGTTACCCTTGGCTGTAGTACGATGGGTAGTAAGCCCCAAGTGGTATTTTTACATCCCCATCAAATTCGGGATCTAAATAATCCTTACCATCGAATTCAGAGAACACATCTTGAAGATACCTAAGATATTGATAAGAACATTCAGACGACCACGGTGCGCCATTCCTATGACTACCTCTTTTACCCCTTTTTGGTCAGCAGCTGCCTCAATAAGAGCATCCATGCGGGGATTACCGCTTCATTTCCTTCCAAAGAGAAGCGCTTTTGACCTACATATTTGTTATGGAAAAAGTTCTCAAAGTAGTAGATTCGGCTAATTTCTCCAAGATACGTTTCTTTGCTCTTTGGAGAACTCAGTAGTATACTCTCCTGAATATATTTTTCTTGGAACCATTTTCTTTTCTTCCTCATTATTCAAGTGTCTCAAACTCTATGGCGATACTCTTAGTGAAAGTATCTTCTAACTTTTTCAAGATTACAGAAAGAGGAGAAGGTGCCAAATGGATTTCCTTAGCGGCATCGAACACTGTGGGAGAGATCAGCCTGAGAAAGGCCAAATTTTTTTCTAGGATAGATACCTGTGGCGCTTTACGCTCCTTGAGCGGATCTCATCTGAGCAAGCAGATGTCCTGGCAGCTGGTAAGCCTTGATCAAATTGAGTACTTGCAATTCTTTTCTCTACCTTGCCAGAGACTGGCACGGGGCAGCTTGAGGGGAAGAAGCTACTGAGGAAGCTGCAGGAGCAGCTACCGTAGAAACTTCTTGAGGAACTGATTCCTGAAAGAAATCATCTCCATAGCCTCACGAGCAAAAATCAAAACCCCTGGAAGAATGTCTCCAACTGGCCTCCACCGAGTCGGGATTCTCCAAATATTGGTCGTACAAATCTGCAAAGAACTGTGTATTTGCAGCATTAAGAAAAAGAATATTTGTCCATAAGGAATCAAGATTTTTATAATAAAAATTCTATATGTGATATTTACGGGCAAATATACGAAAAATAATGATAAAAAGCCTTTACTTTTTAGTTTTCGCTGAAGATTTTCTCACCCAAATCAAAGGTTCTACTATCCTTTTCAGAGGGCATATCATCAGAAGACTTCTCACCACCTGCCTTACAATGCAAGACTTTTTCTTTGGGTTTTCAGTACCTTTATTTCTATGGGGTCATAACTTTTTAGAAAAACAGTTCATTTTACAAACTTTCCATCAAACTACTCGGTGCGCAGCCTACTTGGCATGTTTGAAGCGATTGTGAGTCCATAGGTAGTACTGAGGTGCTTTCCGTATCTGACACTCAAGCATTTGGGTAAAAATATCAGTAATCTGGTGCTCAGGAGTCTGCTGCGGTTCTTCACTGATAAGAGTAAAGTAGCCTCATAGTAGCCTCTTTTGACCTTCTGTATATCAGCAGAAGACCACAGGGATATTGAACTGACGAGCGATACGCTCTGCCCCTGTGAAGACGGGCAGTAACCCTCCCATAAAAGGCGCCAATAGTTCTTAGGAGAACTCGATGGTGATTGATCAGAAGCCATGCCGTAGGCACAGAGCATTCCCTGGTGCTGCTGGCGACGTATCTCCTCTATCGCCTTGTAGCGAGAGATGAGGTAACTGTGGAATCGCTCCCTGAGACGGCGTATATATCGGTCAAAATACTTATTGGTAATAGGGTGTATACAGTGCATAAGAAGTGTGGGGTATCTCAGGAAGCCAAAGAAAGCAACCACTCATAACTATTGTAGTGCCCACACATGATGATAAAGCTTTTTCCCTTCTGGTGAAATTCCTCCAAAATTTCCTTGTTGGTATAGGTCATTCTTCTATGCATTTCCTTTTGAGAAAAAGACATCGTTCTGACCATTTCCAAGAAAAATATCACAGAAATGATGATAGAATTTCTTCTCTATTTCTTTGATTTCCTCCAAAGATTTTTCTGGGAAAAACACGTACAAGATTCCCCTTACTACTCTCTTGCGATAGCTAATAACTCTATAGATGAGAAAGCAAAAGCCCATCCGATAGGCCATAGAGAGCCTATCGGCAGGCGAAGAGATTATCCAAAGAAAAGGATAAGCAAGGTAAAAAGTCAGCCATTGCATAGGGCGAGGAGTATGGTTATACTTCACGGGTGATATCCCACTGTTCGGAGATACTTGGCCACTCTTTGAACAAACATACCTCGAGTGCTCCATTGACCACTCTATGATCAAAACTGTGAGAGAGCATCAGTTTGTAACGGATAGCGATGACATCCCCTTCAGGTGTTTCCACCACCGCAGGTACCTTTTGAATGGCGCCGATGGCTAAGATTCCTACTTCAGGCTGGTTAAGGATAGGCGTACCGAAGAGGTTTCCAAAAGCCCCTATATTGGTCACTGTATAAGTACCTCCCTTGACCCTCTTCCGGCTTGAGCTTGTTCTCACGGGCACGCTTGGCCAAGTCATTAACCGATTTAGCCAATCCTACCAAGCTTAATTGATCCGCATTCTTAATTACTGGCACGATAAGATCGCCATTGGGCAAGGCTGTAGCCATCCCTATATTGATATTCTTTTTCCTAAAAATACGTTTCACCATCGGTAGAGATATTCATCAAAGGAAAATCCTTCAATGCTTTTAGCTACTGCTTCTATAAAGATAGGAGTAAAGGTAAGTTTTTCTCCCTTCGCGGCTTTTCGAATTGTTTTTGTATTTATTGCGCCAGTTCCAGATACGAGTCACATCCACCCTCGATAAAGCTGGTTGCATGAGCCGATATATGCTTGCTCTCGCTCATATAGTTGGCAATAAGCTTGCCCATACGAGTCATCTCGATCCTCCACATTGTCATCGACAGGAGAAGGTGTATAGGAAGTTGTCGCCAGCGGTGCTTGCTCGGGAGCACTTACAGGTATCTGTAAAGAGGCAGCAGGGTAGCCTGAGCTGCTGAGTAGGAGTAGCCTGAGCCACTGGGGCAGGAGTAGCCTGGGCTGCAGGAGCCTCTTTTGAGACTGGGTGAGCGGCTAAGTTCTTTATAAAATCGTCAATATCAGGATATTTTTACTTCATGAGTTTCTGCTACTTTCTGCTCTGGGGCTACCTCTTTTTCCTCTTGAGCAACCGGTAAAGCTTCTGGTGTAGAAGAAGCAGGAGTAATTGTCGCTGGCTCAGGAGTAACCGCCACTTGCGCTTGTTCTCCCTCTTGTCTTGTTCTATTTTCTAAATAGCGAAGAATATCACTTAGTGATGCGTCCCTGAGCCCCTGTTCCCTCAATAGAGGCCAATTCTCTCTGATATATTTTCTCTTTGGCAATGGTTCTTACCAAGGAGAGGTAGAAACTTTTGAGCATCTTCCTGTGAAGCAGCATCCGCAGAGGTATCCACTGAGTAGGCACATAAGGTACAGCAGGCACTACCTCTTGTAGTTCTTCCTCTGAAGTAGCTGCGGGCAGGGCTATCTCCTGAGGCTCCTCAAAGAGAAGAAATGTCTCTCTTGCTCAGGTTCCCCTATAGGCAATAGTTCCTCAGAAGAAGGCGTAGCCTCAGGCAGGGCAATAGTAGGCTCCGATGCGGCATTTTGCTCTATTGTTCTCTGATCACCGCCATGAGCTGTCCCACCTTTACCACGGTTCTTTCCGAGTAGGATTTCGTGAGGATTCCCTCTGCATCACTGGGAATTTCAGAATCAACTTTGTCAGTGGCTACCTCCACCAAGATATCATCCAAGTGTATGGTATCCCTACTAAGCCAAGAAGAGACAGTAGCCTCCTCAACGCTTTCTCCCCATTTGTGGTAATTTTTAATTCGTACCTGCCATAAATTGTTAATTGTTAGTTGTTCATTGTCAATGATTAGAAACAATAAACCAAAGATTCATTTGATCTATTTTTATTGTTTTCACTTCTATTTGTTTAACCATTGCTTTTACAACTTTATGACTTTATAAATAGTTTTTAAGTTCTGACTTAGTAAAACCTAACGATTTTCCCACATCACCTGAAAGGGGATGCGGTGTAGATACTCCCTGCCGAGAGTTACCTCATCGGTGTATTCGAGTTCGTCCCTCTACGGATATGCCTCGGGCAATGGTAGAGGTGGTAATATCAAGCCTTCTAACTCGTCTGTAAATGTAAAAATTGGTCGTATCGCCTTCCATGGTATGTACTCAGGGCAAAGATAATTTCCTTGACAGAACCTTCTTTTACCTTTTTTGACCAAGGAGGCGATGGTCAGTCTCATTAGGCCCCACTCCATCAATAGGAGAGATTTTTTTCCCCGAGCACGTGGTAGAGCCCGTTGTACTGCCTGGTATTCTCTATAGCCATGACATCCCGCACATCCTCTACTACACAGAGCAAGGAGCTATCCCTATGGATATTGGCACAGATGTCGCATATTTCCGTATCGGATATGTTATGACACTGTTTACAATAAGTGATCTCATTGACCAAACTGACCAAAGATGCCGCCAAGCGCTCGGTTTGTGTAGGAGGTTGCTTTGAGCAGGTGTAAGGCCAATCGCAGGGCTGTGCGCTTTCTATTCCTGGCAGTTGTGAGATCTCATAGACTGCATTTTCCAATAATTTGGAAGAAAAATCCATCATGGTACATTACAATTAAGAGCGCAACTGGGCACCCACTTCCTGCTGGAAGGCAGCCAGTAAGGACTCCATTGTCTTATCTATCTGCTTATCCGTAAGGGTTTTTATTGCTATCCTGTAGGAGGAACCCTACAGCATAGCTCTTCTTGCCCTTAGGGAGTTTGTCCCTTGATATACATCGAAAGAGGAATACTTTCTTGAGTAATTCTTTTTCTGTCTTATGGGCGATATTATAGATCGCTCTGAAGGAAACATCCTCATCCAAGAGCAGTGCCAGATCGCGGCGTACTTCTGGGTACTTTAGGGATCCTATAAACGACCTTTCTTAGCCAGATGCTCAAGAGCTACCTCCCAGCGAACATCGGCATAGTATACCGCTTGCTTGATTCCGAAATGATTCAAGATATTTGCCCTGACTATCCCTAAGGAAGCCAAAGTCTGTTGTCCCTTTTTAGAGTTATTCCTTCTTGGAATATTCCTTCTGAGGTAGGCTCTTCCTGATAATCCACGATTCCCAAGCGGAGAAGATAGCTAAGAGGTAGCCCTTGAGCCGGTAGAAGTTGGTCTTCTCTAGTAGGGGTATTCCATGTCTCAGGATAAGTATTTCCAGAGAGAAAAAGCGCCAAGTGCTTAGGGCTCGGTGTAGCTCTCCTCTACCTTGTGATAAGTTTTACAAACTCAAACAGCGCCAAATCAGTGCGCTTACGGTTGTTATTAGTAAGCGATGGTCTCCAGACCTGAGAAGAGCATGCTCTGTCGCATCACAGCCAGATCTTGGCTAAGTGGATTGAGCAATGTAGCGACTCTCTGGGTTGCCTGAATATCCTCAGAAAGTGTCTCGTACTGAGCTGTAGTAAAGGCTATTATTCATGATCTCAAAAATCCCTGCGCCCTACAGAGCTGGTCAGCAATAATATTTGTACATTGAAATCTTCATATCGGTTGGCATGTGCCATGGAAGCACTCACCTTAGAAGGAGCTTCAACATTGTATATCCATATCACGAAGTATCTCTTCTATCACATCCACATCGCGCTGTACATCGACCCTATAAGAGGCACCTGTGCTCATACCTATCTCGGTAATACTATTAATCTGGATACCCAGAGAGTGTAGAATACTCTTGATGACATCGCGAGGGATCACCTGGCCGACAAGTGTATCCACCTTTTTCATAGGTGAGGAACACTTGGAAATCCTCTATTTTTCTGGGATAGAAATCAATCACATCGGAAGAAATCTCACCTCCAGCCAATTTTTGATCATAATAGCGGCTCTAAGCAGTGCATACTTACAATCATCGGCATTGACTCCCTTTCGAAGCGGAAAGAAGCGTCGGTAGAGATTCCATATCTTTTGGCAGTTTTGCGAATCGCCACGGGGTTAAAGTAAGCACTTTCAAGAAAAAGTATGAGTAGTATCCTGACTTACGCCTGAGTTGTTACCTCCTAATACCCCTGCCAAGCACAGTGGTTTGTCTACATCGCATATCACCAGATCCTCGGCTGAAAGGGTTCTATCCACCCCATCCAAAGTTTGGAATTTTTCACCCTCAGAGGCATTGCGACAATAATCTTCTTGCCTGAGATACGCAAAGCATCGAAAACAGCATGAAGAGGCTGTCCCAAGTCGATGAGTACATAGTTGGTCACATCCACTATATTATCTCTTAGGCGTAATCCCTATTGCTCTAAGTCTGTTCTGTAACCATGCAGGCAGAAGGAGCCACCTTCACATTGGAGATGCTCACTCCCACAATAGCGAGGTGCCAATTCCTTGTTGTCCACCAAGACATCTATCTTGAGCAAACGATTTTCTACAAAGAAATCCGTCACTGAGGGAGTAATAATTTCCTTATTGGTACCCCTCTGCAAGAGTCCCTGCTCTAAGATCACGGGCTACGCCCTAAGTGACTCATCGCATCGGCACGATTTGGGAGTAAGGCCTATCTCAAAAATAGTATCAGAGACAACATTGAAAACCTCACTACAAGGCTTGCCATTGGGCAAAGAGCTATCCAATACCATAATACCCTCATGGCTCTCCCAGACCCAATTCGTCCTCCGCACAGATCATTCCATGACTCTCTTCCCACGGATTTTGCCTTCTTAATCTTGAAAGGTCCCCTGCTTGTCATAGAGAGTAGTCCCAATGGTGGCTACAGCAACTCTTCTGTCCTTGAGCTACATTAGGAGCCCCCACAGACAATAGGTACTACGCCTCCCTCGCCTAAATCCACCTTGGTAAGGCTTAGCTTATCGGCATTGGGGTGCTTGGTACACTCAAGTACCTCTCCTACCACCACGCCAGCGAGCCCTCCCTTTACACTCTCGTGAGTAGATACCTTCTACTTCCAAGCCTAAATCGGTAAGAATCTCCACCCTACCTCTTGGGCTGGTAAATCAATCTTGAGGAAATCTTTTTATCCAGTTATGTAAGATTTTCATAAAAATGATACTATATTTTTTGGAATGGCAAAGTTAGTATATTTTTATTGTAATGAGAAAATTTTTGATTGAAGTTGCTAACTGATAATACAAAAGACTGATTATTAATGATTAATGATCAATGGTTAATGGTTAATGGTTAATGATCAATGGTTAATACTCCAACACTGGCGAGGGGCTTGCAGGTCTTATTAGTAACAAAGAATTGCTTCATAATACTTGGAAGAGATTTGTCATGTGGTGGGAAAGGCGAATTGACTCTCTTGTGAAAGGGCGAATTGATTCTCTTGTTGGAGGGCGAATTGACTCTCTTGTTGGAGGGCGAGATTGACTCACATACTCCGCTTGTTCGCGGACTTTTTGCCCCTGACAGCACGTGTGACACAACGCTGGTATTAAGTATTCGTTGGTTTCATTCTTCCCCTTCACTTTCACTCTTCATTCTTTCACTCTCTTTACCATTGCTAGCAGTTCTGAGAGAATCTTGCAGGGAGGTTGTGGCACTCTACCGAGCCCGTGAGGAGCATCAGGGATCATCATGAGGGTTGGTTCCTCCTTGGAGGTAACTCATGAGGTCACGGGCAAAAAGTTGGAAAGCGTTTCTTCCAATCCAGGGGCATGTGTACTAACTGCTGCACTGAGGACGAGGCAGAAAAAATACGCGCTATCTTGTTCTGTGATTGATGGAAGGGATAAAAGCGGGTAAAGTTGTTCCCCATCTGCTGAGCACGTTCCTCCAGATTATGAACAAAGAGTCCTCCGCCGTTGTTACTCTCTATATGACAGCGCTCCACCTGATGCTCCAAGAGCTTATGGGCAATCTCCTGCTCGGTTACCTTCATTGGATCCTTAGTATAGAGTACATCTACAATAAAATTCCCTTCTTGCGCTTCTTTGTAAAAGAGCGCACAGAGGTAGTCGGCACCGCTATCAGCAGCGTCGATATAAGCCACAGAGTAAGTACGTGAGGGAATCTCGGTATAGCACTGAAACTCCTCATACATAAGCCCTTGCGAAGGTTGCGGGTTCTGCTGGTAAAGACTCTCGAAGACAGCCCCATTGCGCTCCTTAATCTGTAGGAGCTTTTCCAGATTGTGCCTTTCTGGCCAAAGCACCTCTCCCTGAGCTCTGGGGTCAAGAGGGGTGGGCGGACTGTCCTTGATAGCAGGAAACTCAGCAGTACCCACCCGTGCGGGTTGTCTGTAGGGTGGTAGATACCTTCCTTCTGCAAGAGACGGCCGGCGAGGTCATCCTCATGCCAGCGGGTGAAAACCAAGAGCTGTTGGCTGGAGTTGTGCAGTCGGGTAGAGGCTACCGTATCATGCCAGTCGGCTATATTCTGCCGTATCAGGGGCGACCATGCCGCTGCAGCATCCTGTAGAGGTCATCCATGATAAGTATATCCACTGGTTCTCCTGTGAGAGAGCCGCCGACTCCTATAGTCTTGAAACTCCCCTGATAGCCCACTATCTCGCACCTCGTCGGCATTGCGAGCGTAGTTGCGGCTCTTCCTTGCTGCTGGGGAAGAGGGAGAACGTGCAAGAGTCGCTTGTGGAAACAACTCATGGTAGGTATCCTCGTCCATGATGCGCTGAGTTCACGGTTGAACTTGCGTCTTTGGTAGCATTGTAGGAGACGGCACATTGACGATTTTTCCCTAGGAGGTCTGTTGCTGAGGAGCGCATTTCTTTAGGAATATGAAAAAGTGAAGAATGAAGAACGAAGAGTTGGCTCATTCTTCATTTTTCACTAATTTTGCAACAAAGATACCACATGGAGAGACAAAAGTCAAGGAAGGAAGACCTGAAGAAAGTAGAGAAGTGAGAGAGGGTTAGGGAATTTTTGAATTGCTAAAATAATAATAATTTATTCTTGAGTGTTTATCTTTTTGTAACTTTGCACTCTTTAAAAATAATTTATAGAAAAATGAAACGATTAGGAATTTTTCTGCTTTTAGCAAGTACCCTGCCTTTTTAGCCAAAACCAGAACAAAAAGACAGGTTGGGATGCTGCCAAGCTCAAAGGAAAATGAAGACTTACATCATAGAGGGACTATCGTATAGATGAAAAAGGGGAAACCCTTCAGAGGGAATACAGAGCTACTCACCGAGTTCGACCCTAAGGGACGTACTACTAAGATACCAGTCAAGAATAATGGAACGATCATGTCCTACCACGATACTCTACAATGACCAAGGATATCTCCATAGAATCCATATCCAAGGATGAGGGACAACAAAAACTTTCCTCCAACCCATATATGAGTATGATCAAAAGGGAAACCGCACCCACCGACCTACTCACTGCCGAAGGAAACCTTTTTCATGAGTACCTTCTCGAAATACAATGACAAAAACCAACTTATAGAAATCCAGCTGTGTAGGAGGGTATGCGATGAGAAGAGCATTTTCACCTATGATGACAAAGATACCTATCCAAGAGGACAAATATAAAAAGATGAGCTCTCGACCAAGACCCTCTATAAGAACGATGCCAAAGGAATCCCATAGAACGCCTCACTTATGATGTCAGAAGGTAAACTCTAAGAAAGGTAACTCTACCTATGATAAGGAAGGCAACGAGAACCGAGAATATAGTCTACAAAGGAGATGGTACCATAGCCCAGAAGAAAAACTATGTATACCAGTATGATAAGAGAGAAACTGGATCAAAAAGACTGAAAAGCGAAAAACGGAGAACTCTCTGATCATTCAACAAAAATTTTGAATCATTACAAATAAAAAGCTGCCTATAGGCGCTATTGTATAATAAATGAATTACCAGCCAGGGTTTGTCTGCATTTTCCTTTTTCATGGCAATATCGGTAGCAGGAATAGCCATGTCATTTTGTAATATCCTGCAGAGATATTCAGCTGATGATATCGTTGGCAGGAGAAGTGAAGATGGCATCAGTATTCTGTGGTGTACCACGTACCACCCCTAATCCCCAACGCTTGATATCGTGAAGGCGGAAACCCTTCGAAAGCTAACTCACGATTACGTTCGTTCTGGTATTTCAGTCGGTAGCGCATCTAGTGGCTGTTAGCGCAGTGGTCAGTCCACGAGAAGCGCGGAGACGGTTGAGGTACTAAGAGCGTTAGCCTCATCCCTATGTGGTAAGCAGCCTCGGCTGCGATAAGATATTGCTCTGCTATACGGAACAATTTCGGTTTGTGCATATAGGTAGGAAGCCCTAGGGATTGCTCTTTAGGGTTGCTATTATCCGGATACTTGGTTACCAAATAGATATTGCTATATACAGTATTTCCATAATCCACAAAGAGTTTTTGGAAATAAATACTTTTTCTATAATCCGCTGTATCGAACGAGATCTACAAAAGACTGTGTAGGGATATAGCTTGGTTATAGAGGAGCGACGCAAGCGACGGTCGAAGTTATTAGCCCCATATAGATATCATTGGCCTTAGGTAGCTCATTGACAATGCTAACATTCCCTGTAGAGCCAGCGCTGCATAAATCTGGACAATGCTCTCCGTTGCTAGCATCCCTCAGCCCAGATATTTTTAAGGGCAGCGATGAAGTCGCTAGAGGATAAGTGCCCTGCATCAATAAGAGCTTTAGCTGTCTGATAAGCTGTTGCCCACTCACCCTGATAGAGCAAGACACGTGCCTTGAGCGCTTTAGCTGCATCTACAGTAAAAAGTAGTGGAACCTACCTCTCCTGCTGTATTGGCAAAGATACTCCTCGGCCAAAGCAATATCACTAAGGATAAACTCATAGGTTTCCTTCAAAGAGCTCGGTGCAGGGAAGTCTGCTACTTTAGGATCCCTTAGGATAGGAGTCCATAAGCAGAAGAAGCATCATACGCCCCACAGAAGTGAGTAACCAAGTAGGTGTAGAAATAAGCACGCCCTAAATAGAGTTCGCCCATATTACGCTTTTATTTGTGCTTTTTGAGTAGCTCTCTATCCTTTTCTATTGAATAGAAGGGATTCTCTGAGAGAAAGAGATTGATATCCTGTATTGCCTTGAAATGAGCCAACCAGATAGCCGCAGTTGTCTCATCGAAGAAGTGAAAGTATTCCCCAACGGTGAAGCGCAGGAAGTTTTTCATTATCACGGCGTACTGCATTGAGGAAAATCAGCTTGTATATCGGTGCTCATCATAGCATTTCCGTAAGTATTATCACGCTAGGGAGCGGTACATCCCATTGACCCAATACTGAGCATCTTCCACATTGAGGTAAAGCCTTTTTCTTCACTCAGATCCACATAAGGCTCTTTGATCTAACTTAGCACAACCTTGCAGAGAGAGTGCTAAGAGAATAAATAATGGTAATTTGTTATATATTTTTCTTCATATAGAATTTAAGTTCAACACCAAAAAGTAAACTGACGAGAAGGAGGGTATCCTCCTATAGATATAGGTTGTGTAAATTCTGGATCTGCTCCTTCGTACTTGGTTATGGTAAAAAACATTACGGGCAGTACCATAGAGACGTACCCCTTGGAAGAAGCCCACTTGTTCTATCACTTCCCTTTAGGCAAACGATAACTTAAGGTGATTCCCTTTAGACGAACAGAAATCAGCATTCTGTATCAGGCGTGAGTCACTTCCTTGCACAAAAAGTAGCCTCAGTAATTTTAGGATGGCGAGTAACATCCCCGCTTGTTTCCAATAATCAAATACATTACGGCTTAGGGTTTCCATTAGCAAAGTAGTTAGGGATTCTCTGTATAGACTCATATCTCTATTTCTCTACCCAACGACCTATGGAGAAGGAGAAAATTCATATCCAAACTAAAAGCCGCTATAGTAATATCCCATCCGAAACCACCATTGACTGGAGCATGCATCTTCTTACCTGTGGTCTGTCCCAAATTCAAGTTATATTCTGTAGTTACTTGAGAATCATCAGTTTGTTTTTCCATTTTATCCTCTCCTGGTTTATACCACTCGATAAGTCCTGTATCAGGGATTAACCCCTTGTGTAGCACTGCTGTATACTCAAGAGCTTTTTCCTACCTTGAATCCAATTTTGTCACGAGCATTAACCAAGGACTGTCTTCCATCGAAAAATTTCTAACAATCTTTTGTTGATTATAGTTGAAGTTAAAATAAGGGCGTACACTAAGGTTATTTGCCTCATTGTAATATACTCGTGATGATATAGAGAGGTCTATCCCTTGGTTTTGCATTCCGCCGGTATTGCCATAGAGTCGTATATCCACTGGCACTGTTGTTATCACGGTAAGAAAGCGCATCATAGGTACGACGGTTATAGTACTCTACATTAAGCGAGTGTTGTAAAGGAATACCACATTGAGCCCTACACTGGTTTTTGTCTGTTCCTCCCAACGAATGTCAGGATTTCCCAACCTACTAAGGGTATATCCTGTTTGTCCTTGATATACTGCCATTGGACTTACTAACGTTGAGGTTGCTATAGTTAAGCCCTCCTGCATTTCCAGAAAGTCCTGTACTGAAGCGCAAGTTAAGATCGGTAGCTCATTTGAACTCTTTTGAGGAAATTCTCCTTCTTTAAGCTTCCACAGCCCCTACTGCCCGAAGTTGGCATAGCTTGATTGTTGCGTCCAAAATTAGAAGAGCCATCGCGACGGCCTGAAAGATCTAAGAAAAAGCGTCCTTGATAGTCGTACTCCAAGCGAGAGAAAAACGAATTGAAAAGTACTGACAGACTTGTTATCCCCTATAGCAAAATTCTTATTACCATGTACCAACATAGAAAGTCCATCAGAAGGCTGCCCTGCGGTATAGTTAGTCAAAGTCTTAGCTAATATTCTCAATCGATTCCTGTCCAAGCAAAGCTGTAAAAGAATGAGAATCTCCCTAAAAGGAAACTTTGTATTCTAAAGTATTGGTAAAAGTCTTTTTATAAGCCTTACTCTGACTAAGTTGAGTAAATGCTGTAGTTTCATAACCAAACTTGTAATCAGTGAAAGAGTGTAACTGTTTTGATTCAGATTCTCCAGCACTGTATTGTACCCTGCTTGAGTTTTGAATACTAAGTTCTTAATAGGTTCCACAGTCAAGTATCGCTATAGGCATGACATCCACTCCCATAAGATCCATAAGGATGCTTTTTCGGCATCGTACTCAGGGTGAGTAGAAAGCCCGTAGAACGCCCCTGTAATTCCACGGATAAAAATTCTTTCTTGACCCATCAGGATTATAAGGGGTATAAAGTGGTAAAGCCAAGACCCTACCTCCTACTACAGAAGAGCGTCCCTCCCTTCGCTTTCGGTATAGCTCATAGAAAGAGATAGTCCCGCTTTAAGCCATTTATTAATACGTGTATCAATATTGGAATTGACATTATAACGATGATAATCCAGTGCAGGAGCCGTAGAGCCCTCTTGCTTAAAATATCCCAAAGAGAAAGTAAAGCAGTGTTGGCAGTTCCTCCCGATATAGAGACATCGGTACGTGAAGTGGGTACAAAATCACGGAAAAAGATCTTGTCCCAGCGTGTGTTATAAGGATTTTCTTTCAATATCTTTTCGATAGCAGCATCGGTATCGCGTGACACCCCTGCTGTCAGAGCGAATCGCAGCAGGGTCCGCTGAGCCCAGAAGTCCATATACTCACGAGGAGACATCATGTTGTCAAAAGAATTTACGACTGGCACTGGTGATGGCATTGAACCCTACTTGATGACTGATGGTAATATTTGTTGGCTGGTTGTACTTGCCACGCTTAGTAGTGATAGAGAATCACCCCATTGGCCGCACGAGAACCCATAGATAGAGGTAGAAGCGGCATCCTTGAGAACTGTAATATTCTCAATATCATTAGGATTGATACTGGACATGATATCACCGTCCACCTGAGCTCCATCGACTATATAGAGAGGATCCTGTCCTGAGGCACTTCCCCTGAGAGCTGATTGAAAATTGTTAAATCCATGGATAAGCACATTGGAAGAGGCACCTGGTCTTCCTGAACTTGTAGTAACTACCATCCCTGCTACACGACCAGCAAGTGCATCCATCACATTGGCATTGGGAGTTTTCAGCCAGAGCTTTTCCCTGTACAACTGAGACAGAAGGTACTGTCTTACTGGCTACCTTAGGTGCTCCATAACCGGTGAAGACAAGCCCTGTATCGATCTCCTGAACATCGTCCTGTAGGACAACATTGATCACCGAAGATTTTTGAGTTACCTTCTTCTCCACCTGCTTCATTCCTAAAAAGGAATAATAAAGTACATCCCCTACATTGGCCTCGATGGTATAAGCACCCTTATCATTGGTCAGTAGCACCCTTACTAGTCCCTTTGATAAGAATATAGGTACCCAAAAATAGGATCTCCTTGTCCATCTTTTACCGTTCCTGTAACGGTTACTTTTTGCGCTAAAAAGCCCCTTGTATAGCTATAAAGAGACGCAACTGCATGAAAAATTCTTAGTTTCATTTTATAGGGCTGCAAATTTCTATAAAAAAATGAAACTAACAAATATTCTTTTATTTTCTTTTTATTAATAAAAATCTCTTTGTTTTTCTCGAAAAATAGATAACAGGTAATAAGTAACAAGTTCCTCCTTTATGCTGATACATTTCTTTGATAGTAAGCACCTATTATAGATAAAGCTAAAAGGCTTCCCTATGATACACTCGCACCAGTATGAGAGCGAATTGTGACAATATAAGGATGAATTATATCAATGAAAGGGCGAATTATAGCAAATATAAGGTAGAATTAACCCAATTCAAATACGAATTGCAATAATATAAGGAAAAAAATTGCGACAATATAAGGGCGAGTGCAATTCGCCCCTACAGTGATAGCGACTTTTATCATATACCCAGCACGAACAGTCGCTAACTTTACCTATTACCTGTTAAGGTTTATTCCCTAATACTTGTAAGTAAGATTTAGGTTGAAGTAGCGGCCATTGCCATGAGCATATTCGGCATCACGGGCAGCAAGCATAGAGGCAGGGGTATAATACACCTTATCAGCGAGGTTCTCCACCCCTAAGCCTATAGATAGATTCTTATTGAAGGTATAACCTGCACTGAGGGAGAAAGAGGTCTATAGGAGAGACTACCCCTTCGCCTTCGGTATATACTCCTTGGTTATTAGGAGTAAAGCGGTCACGGCTGCCTGTGTGTAGGGTACTGACCTGAAGGTAGCTCTTAGCAGTTGGGGTAACTCTTACATAAGCACTTGCCTTAGGCGCAGGAATAGAAGTACCACTCATATAACCGTCCCAAGGGCCATCCTCGGTAGATTTCTTTTCCCCTTCGAAAGAGATGAAGCTACCGCCAAAGGTAAAGCCAATCGGTAGGGAGAAATCTGCATTCACCTCAAAACCATATACCTTCTGAGGAGCTCTATCCACTACCCAGAAACCACTTACTGACTTGAGGTCGCTACCGAGCTTGGAATAGGTATAGAAGTAAGAGCCGCTCAGGTGCACATATTTACCCTATTTCGGAATAAGCCCCTATTTCATAATTATCCGTTTTGACAGGTTCTGTGTTGATCTTAGAGAGTACATCGGCCTTCGCAGCACGGAGGGTACGGCCTAAGTCAAAGATAGAAAATCCTTGAGAATAAGAAGCAAAAGGCTGGAAGTACTTGAGCTGGTTGTAAGCAATCCCCACATTGGGAGAGAGGTTGTTATAGGAGAGTTCCCCACCTTTTACATAGACACGCGGATCGGTATTTTTGAGCCTAAGCACCCTGATAGTCTGGTACAGCCACATCTATATAATCATAGCGTAGTCCTGCCTTGAGTACATAGTGGTTGAAGAAAGTCGTTTTGGTTTGCAAGAAAGGAGCTGAGTTGTAGGAAGTCAGTTCAGGCATCCAGTAACGCCCATCTACAAGGGGCTGACTGGTCTTATCAATCAAGGCATCTATTCCATAGAGCAGTTGGGTAAAAGATGTTCTCCCAAGGAGCAATTTGGTGGTAAGCTGGGTACGGATTCCGTATTTCTCCCCTTTGACAGTTGCTTGCCGCTGGAGCTTTCCCAACGTGGACTCTTGGCATTATGCTTGCGATAGTCGAAGATTGCGTACTGATGTTGGGTGAAAGGCGGAGAGTTCCAAGTCGGTATGGGCGAAGATATTATTGGAATTGAACTTCACGTAAGCATTGTGATTGTAGCGCATCCCCTCATCCTGAGCAGCTGGATCCTTGCTACCATAGACTCAATACGAGGGCTCTGCAAATACTTTCCTCCAGAGGCAACCAAAAGGAGTATGTTGCAGGCTCTGGTAAAAGTTATACATGACCTCTACTTTGTTATCCTCATCGAACTGGTAGCCAAGCTTTACCAAACCATTATAGGTACGTACATCGCCCAAGCCATAGCGAGGAGAGATGTACTCCCTGCCCCATCCACAGCCGAGACCTGTCTGTGTAAGAGCACCGTCAAGTAGGTAGAAAAAGCCCTCATAGTTACCCGAGAACTGCTGATTGAAGCGGTAACAAAGCCTCTGTTTTCCTTGAAAGAAATCTCTGCCCGAAGCCCCTAAGGAAGTTTGCCCACTGAAGGCTACCCTTTAGGTGCTTTCTTGGTTACGATATTCATAATCCCCCGATAGCACCATTCCCATAAATAGCCGTAGAACCTTTCACAATCTCAATACGCTCTACTGCCAGGGTCTATAGAGCGTATATCACGATCGGTGGAGCGTAAGGGCGTAGATTGAGGAATCCCATCGATAAGTACTAAGAGTGCACGCCCGCGTAAGTTCTGATATCGGTTATTGGTCGTATTGATGAGAGCGCCATGGCTGGCTCAATCATTCCAATAAGGTGCGACATATCAGGCGCAATCTTAATAAACTGTTGGAGTTTCTTTTGGTCAATAATCGTCACATTGGCCTACCGCATCGGTTTTCTTTTCCTCTATACGATTGGCAGTGATTACGACTTCCTCTAAGCCTAAGGTATCTTTCTCTATACCATGCGTTTTGGGTTGTTGCGCATAACTAATTGCAGAAAAAGACATGGCAAAAATCGCTTGTCTTCATAAAAACAATTTATATATTTGGAGTGCAAATATATAAAATTATTTAGAAATAAAATAAATAAATTTAATTTACCAATTAGCTCATTGTCTCATTGCTTTTAATGGGTGAGTAGAAATAACGATGTTCGTGAGATAAATTCGCTGCCTCCTAAGGTCTTGTATTGGTACACCTTTTTAGAAAGAATAGCATTCTTATAGATCATTTTCCTGCTTCTCCCATTTCTTAACGGCTTCATTGTACGTATAAACCGTCTGACTTAGCAGGCTATCCAGTCGGCTATACTCACAGATATATTTAGTCCTATCCCCCATTCTCCTTTTTGTCTCGTCTATCATAGTAACCGTTCTTGTCTTGGGATCATAGGACTGATGAAAGGTCTTATATACATATTCTTTTTTGTCAGAATAGAACTGGATTTGCTGAATACTATCCAATTGCCAGCGCTTCTGCTGTGCTTGCAGGGAGAAACAAAGCAATAGAGAGATTATTGATACTATCTTCATAAAAGTTTTGAGTTTTGAGTTTTGAGTTTTGAGTTTTGAGTTTTAATTAATTATTGGCAGTTATATTCAGTTCCTAAGAACTCAACAAAGACCCCGCCTCCTATCTTGACCAACCAATAACCTTCAGCGTTTTTGAAGAGATAGAAATCAGAGGCAGGCATAGAAGGATGACTACAATAATGACGATGCCCTTGGTAAGAAGCTAAAAGTTCTGCTTTGTCACTCTTTATAAGCCGTATAGAAAGATAATATACATAATCCTTATCCTTTAGGAAGAATCTATCAAAAGCAGCCTTCAAAGAAGCTATATCATATCCCTCTATAAAAGTTATTTTTGTTGGGCAGAAAAATACACTCTATTTTTATCTTTTCCTAATGAATTATATTGTCCTGTATATAGATATTTGAAAAGTAGCTTCGTCTGCACTCTGGGGATAGGATTTTTGAGGTTTTCTCCCACAACTGATGTGGATAAATATTTCTTCTTTTGACTTCTTCTATCTGCTCTTGAGTGAGGGTATACACTTTGTCCTCCCAATTATCATACACTTGATTATTATAAAAAAATATTTCCATTGAGATAAGATAGATTCTTTCCTAACCTAACAGGCGCTTTATAATCAAAAAGGAATTTTCTCTGACACATCATGACTTTTTGTAGACCCCTTTTTATCATATAGATAATCGTCACCTAATATTCCAAAATGTCTTGGCATCAAGATTTATTTTTTGATTTCGCCCTCTGAAAATATCCACTCCATCAGTGATATATTTATTAAAAACCCGTATCTTCCTTTTGTTTTTGATAGGAACAAGTAAGGTATCTGCCTTATAAGTTTGAGCATAATAGACATTTTTCTTATCCATCGCATAAGTTTCGGATAATCCCTTAAGAGAATGTACATCCACAAAAAGCGGGAAGCTATACAAATTCATCCTTATGAGTATCCCTATTATTTTTGAATATAAGCGCATAGTGAGGTGTTTTTAAAGATATTACTTGTGAGCTGTGTTAGGCTCTCCCCTTTGTAGGTGAAGACTTTCCCCTTGTAATAAGTATTATTCTTATCAGCGACAACCTCTGAAAGAGAATATGAGGGACGAATACTCTGAACATCGGCTCCTTCTACTCTTTTGCCACGATAGTATAGATAGTTCTTATCCCTATGATATAAATCATTAAAATATCTCAGACTTTTGAAAGTATGAGGGTCTGCCTCTGGGATTTCTTCTGTATTGAAATATACTTTATGATGAGTTCTCCAAATACAATCTTTGCCTGAGGGGAAGTACTCCCCTGAGCAATAGGCTTATCCATAATGGCAATCAAATGACACCCAGAATCAGAAGGAAAAACTTTCCTTCAAAAATAGACACCATTTTGTCCTTGGCAATAATATTTTTATCCATAAGATAATTGTTCCAATCATCTAATTGAAAAGTCTTCATATCTGGATGGATTATTTCTCTTGACTTTCCTTCTTGATAGATTACATAATTATCATTGATAAGATACCTTTGGTTATAGATAAGCTGTACCTCTGCTTTGAGCCCTTCTTGTATCTGAGCAGGTTTTATATAAGCTGTATCCGTATCCTCTTGAGCCACTGTTGGATATATCCCTATACAAAAGAGGATAATATAGACTACCTTTATCATAGTTTTGAGTTTTGAGTTTTGAGTTTTGAGTTTTGAGTTGCTATTGTCGGTTTAATAATTTACTGACTTGCTCATTGGTTAATGGACTCATTACCCCTTCGCGACCTAATTCGGCCAGCCAATAGCCCTCAGCATTCTTAAAGAGATAGAGATTAGTACCTGGAGCGGAATCCACGACAACCTCCTCGACGGCCCACAATGATAGCCGAAGTTCTACGTCCTTGTTTTGGAACAGCCTTGTAGTGCCATCATACCAATAATTTTTTTATCAGCTAAGAAACCTTTGGGAACTGCTTTTAGCGAGGCATTGTCATAGCCTTTTACTACTACATATCGGCGTTCGCTCCTCCTCCATTTATGTTGGTCATATCATACCACCTCGATCAAATGATAAATCTGTCCGTTATGCCTCCAAAAAGGTTATGCCTCGAAGAAGAATAGGAAAGCTGCTCAAAACCAGTGGTATCTATTTCTTTTATTCTTTTGCTTATCGTCTTGAGAAGAGAATAATTCCCTTAGGGGTGTGTTTCCTTCTTTTAGCAGCGCCAACTGCTGGGGGCTGAGTGAGGTACATAGAGGCTATCGTAAAAAGTCTTATAATAAGCCTGATCCTCATAGATAAATAAGCTCTGATTACCCATATAGAAAAAAGTTTTTCCCATACTCAGGGCGGTTTGTATGCGAAAAGGTAGTTTATAGTCCCAATTATACACCCATTCTTGTCATACTGATAGTAATAATGCCCTGGAACAACCCCAAAAGTAGCCGCATCATAGCCAGAGAGTGGCTCTTTCCCTCTGTAGAGCTTGTCCCTATCAGTTACAAAAACTTTAAACAACTTTATTTTACTCAAATTCTCCTTGGGAATAGGCACTCTAAGGTCTTTGTCCTCTAACGGATAGCTACTTTCATCATAATAGAGGTGGTTTTTATCTATCAAATAGCGATCATTCAGCCTTCGTAAGGTAGGAATATCAAAATAATCAGGGAGTTCTACAAAATAATCCTCCGCCTTTTCCTCATCATCATATCCTCCATTGTAACGCAATACATGGGTAGTGGTTTTGTATATAAGATTCGATACCTGCTACCTGCTCCCTTTGTAGATAAAAGGTTTTCCTTGGTAATAGGTGTTGTTCTTGTCGGGAGACAAATTCCCCATTGCCAAATCCTTCTGAAGAGTAGCCACATCAGCCCCCTCTACCTTTCGGTCATAATAGTATAGGTAGTTTTGTCCTTGAAATAACAAGTGGAAACCGACTCAAAAGGTCGCAGGATCGGAGATATTGATCGGTTTTGTTCCCCTAAAAAGCCTGCTTATAAGTTCGCCAAATGGGTTTCTTCCCTATAGTCAGACTGCTTATCCCCTTTATAGCGTCCACTACTCTCAAGCCTGGTATCAATCTTTATAAAATCCCCTTGGTAATAGGATCCCATTTTTGTCTTTTGGCTAATCCCGATCCAGGATTGCAAAGCTCGCCATATCAGGTTTTATGATCTTGGGTATTTTCTTCTTGAGTAGATGACATAATCTGATTGATGATATAGCCCTCCACATAGGGGTGCTTATATTCCCAAATCCATAGGGAATGGGAATCTGTACGATGGATATCGGATACAAGTATGGTATCTTGTTCCACAGCCTTCTCATTGGTAGTAGTAGTAGTAGGGAGTTGCTCTACAGGTTTTTGCTTGCAAGCAACGAGTAATAACGTAAGTAAAGAGACGGTTCATGATAGTTTTGAGTTTTTGAGTTTTGAATTTTTGAATTTTGAGTTGCTATTGTTGGTTTAATAATTTATTGAGCTTGCTCATTGGTCAATGGACATTGCCCCTCTCCAGCTTAATTCGGCCAACCAATACCCCTGGGCATTCTTAAAGAGATAGAAATTAGGACTAGGGGCGGGATCCATACAGCCTTTCTCATAGCCCTCATAGATAGCCAGCTCCACGTCCTTGCTTGGGAACAGCCTTGTAGTACCATCATACCAATAATCTTTATCGGCTAAGAAACCATTGGGTACTACCCTTAGAGAAGCATTGTCATAACCCCTTTACTACTACACATATCTACGTTCGCTCTTCCAATCATGTTGGTTATTATCATACCACTCCTTATAAATCAAATGATAAATCATGTCCGTTATGCCTCCAAAAGAAATAGGAAAGCTCCTCAAAGCCTGTGGTGTCTATTTCTTTATTCTTTTGCTTATCGTCTTGAGAGGGAATAATTCTCTTAGAGGTGTGTTTCCTTCTTTGAGCAGCGCTCAACTGCTGGGGGCTGAGATGAGAGTACATAGAGACTATCGTCATCAGTCATATAATAAGCCTGATCCTCATAGACAAATAGGAGCTGATTATCCATATAGAAAAAGTTTTTCCCATACTCAGGGCGGTTTGTATGGTGGAAGGCAACTTTTTAAGCCAATGATACACCCATTCTTATCATACTGATTGTAATAATGCCCTGGGACAATCCCAAAAGTAGCCGCATCATAGCCTAGAGTGGCTCTTTTCCATTGTAAAGCTTGTTTCATCGGTGACCAAACCTCAAATAGCTTTATTTTTATTCAAATTCTCCTTGGGTATGGGCATCTAGGGTCTTTGTCCCTTAACGGATAGGTATTTTCATCATAATAGAGTGGTTTTTGATCACCAAATAGAGATCATTCAGCCCTTTTAAGGTAGGAATATCAAAAATAATCAGGGAGCTCTATAAAGTAATCCTTCGCCTCTTCATCGTATTCTAAATTATAGCGCAATACATGGGTAGTGGTTTTGTATATATTATTCGATACCTGCATGCACCGCTCCCCTTTGTAGATAAAGGGCTTCCCTTTGTAATAGGTATTGTCCTTGTCAGAGACAAATTTCCCCTCTGCCGTTCGTTCTGAAGGGCAGCCCACATCAGCCCCTCTACCTTTCGGTCATAATAGTATAGATAGTTTTTGTCCTTGGAAATAACAGTGTAAACCGACTCAAAGGTCGTAGGATCGGAGAATGTAATCGGTTTTGTTCCCCTAAAAGCCTTCTTATGAGTTCGCCAAATAGGTTCTTCCCAATAGTCAGACTGCTTGTCATAATGGCTTATAACGCCCACTACTCTAAAGCCTGTGGTATCTATCTTTATAAATCCCCTTGGTAATAGATCCCATTTTTGTCTTTGGCAAAAATCAGGATTATGTCAGCTGCCAATCCCGATACATTGAGGATTGCAAAAGCTCGCCATATCAGGTTTTATGATCTTGCGGGTATTTTTCTTGGTAGATGACATAATCCTGATTGATGATATAGCCCTCCATAGGGACGCTTGTATTCCCAAAAGGAACTCCATAGGAATCTGTACGATGGATATCGGATACAGCTATAGTATCTTGTACCCTACAGCCTCCTTTTCATCCGTAGTAGGGAGTTGCTCTACAGGTTTTTGCTTGAAGCAACGAGTAATAAAAGTGAGGAGTAAGAGACGATTCATAGGAGTTTTGAGTTTTGAGTTTTGAGTTTTAAATTTTGAGTTTTGAGTTGCTATTGTCGGTTTAATAATTTACTGACTTGCTCATTGGTTAATGGACTCATTACCTTCTCGACCTAATTGGCCAAAGCCAATAGCCCTCAGCATTCTTAAAGAGATAGATTAGTACCTGAGCAGAATCCATATGACAACCTCCCTCGACGGCCCACAATGATAGCCAGAAGTTCTACGTCCTTGTTTTTGGAAACAATCTTGTAGTACCATCATACCAATAATTTTTATCGGCTAAGAAACCTTCGGGAACTGCTTTTAGCGAGGCATTGTCATAGCCTTTTACTACATATCAGCGTTCGCTCCTCCTCCATTTATGTTGGTCATTATCATACCACCCTCGATCAAATGATAAAATCTGTCCGTTATGCCTCCAAAAAGGATTATGCCTCGAAGAAGAATAGGAAAGCTGCTCAAACCAGTGGTATCTATTTCTTTATTCTTTGCTTATCGTCTTGAAGAGAATAATTCCCTTTAGGGGTGTGTTTCCTTCTTTTAGCAGCGCCAACTGCTGGGGGCTGAGGTGAGGTCACATAGAGGCTATCGTCATAAGCCCTATAATAAGCCTGCTCCTCATAGACAAATAGGCTCTGATTATCCATATGAAAAAGTTTTTCCCATACTCAGGGCGGTTTGTATAATGGAAAGGCAGCTTTTCACGCCAAATTATATATCCCATTCTTGTCATACTGATAGTAATAATGCCCTGGGACAATCCCAAAAGTCGCCGCATCATAGCCAAGAGTGGCTCTTTTCTCTGTATAGTTTATTTCCATCAGTTACAAAAATTTCAAACAACTTAATTTTTACTCAAATTCTCCTTGGGTATAGGCACTCTAAGGTCTTTATTTTCTAAATGGATAGCTATTTTCATCATAATAGAGGTGGTTTTATCTATCAAATAGAAATCATTCAACCTTCGTAAGGTAGGAATATCAAAATAATCAGGAGCTCTATAAAGTAATCCTCCGCCTTTTCCTTATCATCATATCCTCCATTATAGCGCAATACATGGGTAGTGGTTTTGTATATATTATTCGATATCCCTGTACCTGCCCCTTTGTAGATAAAGGGCTTCCTTTGTAATAGGTATTGAGCTTATCGGAGACAAATTCTCATTTGCCAAATTCTTCTGAAGGGTAGCTACATCAGCTCCTCTACCTTTTGGTCATAATAGTATAGGTAGTTTTTGTCCTTGAAATAACAAATGGTAACTGACTCAAAGGTCGCAGGATCAGAGATAGCAATCGGTTTTGTTCCCCTAAAAAGCCTGCTTATAAGTTCGCCAAATAGGTTCTTCCCTAATAGTCAGACGGCTTGTCATAGTGACTTATAACGCCCACTACTCTAAAGCCTGTGATATCTATCTTTATTAAATCCCCTTGTAATAGATCCCATTTTGTCTTTGGCAAATACCGATACATCAAGGCGCACGAAACTCGCCATATCAGGTTTTATGATCTTTCGGGCATCTTGGTAGATGACATAATCCTGATTGATGATATAGCCCTCCACATAGGGGCGCTTATATTTCTTAAAGGAATGCCATAGGGAATCCATACGATGGATATCGGATACAGCTATAGTATCTTGTACCACAGCCTCCTTTTCGGCTGTGGTAGGGAGTTGCTCTACTGGTTTTTGCTTTCATACAACGAGTAATAACGTAAAAAGTAAGAGACGATTCATGAGTAGTTTTGAGTTTTGAGTTTTGAGTTTTAAATTTTGAGTTATTATTGATTTATTGGCAAAATTATATTCGGTTCCTAAGAACTCTACAAAGGCCCCGCCCCCTATCTTAACCAGCCAATAGCCTTTCGGAGTTTTTGAAGAGATAATAGTTGGTCGCCACAGTGGTATCATTCCCACCAGCCACGCCTGTCTCCACGATAGACAGCCAAAAGTTCAGCCTGCTTACTGGCTATAAGCTGGGTAGTATTATAATAGACATTGTCCTTATCGGTAAAAACAAATCTAAAAAGACAGGTTGCAAGGAGGCTACATCATAGCCCTTCACTGGGGTATATTTCTCTTGATGGATATACACCAAGTTCTTATCCTTATAGAAAGTTACCCCAGAACTAAGACGTACAAAAGTCTCTCTATCAAAGCCCTTGGGGATATTCTTTTTCTTTTGTGAAATGATCTTTCTCTATGGCTACTCTTCTTTTCGTTTTTTAAGGCGAATACTCTTATCAACATCTCCTGCTTTTTCTTATCTTATAGGCTTTCCTTCCTCCTTTGTAGTATATCTCGATCCCTACTATAAAAAGCATTTTTATCCATATATCGGAAATGGCTTTTTACTAAAAAAATAGTCATAAAGGTACCAGGATCAGCGCTTTCATTTTTCAGTATCTAAAGTAAACCCCATTATCTGTTTTCCACACATAGGAGTTAGCCTCTGTCAGAATGTAGCCTCTTCATAATAGGTTCCTTGCATACAGTCAAGTACTTGAAAAGAAGCTGTATCGGAGGGGAAGAAATATCCTTTGTAATACAATCCCCATTTTTGTCAAAAGCCAATTTTTCCTGATAACTCCATAGATAAAGGCTGAGATCTCTTTTCACCTTGAAAGTCTGTCTATCAGGATAGAATATTCTACGCTGCTTTCCTTCCTGATAAATTGCATATTGAGCATTGACAATATAATTCCGTGTATAGGTTTTCAATTGTCTCTGGTGTAAATCCTTAACTTTTTGTGCTTGCTGCACATACAGGGTATCTTCCTGTGCTACTGCTGTGTATATTCCTATCCAAAAGAAGAAAATGTAAATGTACTTCATGATAGTTTTGAGTTGAGCATTAGTTAATTTACCAATTGACTCATTAGATTGCAAATATACTCATTTTTCTTAATTTTGTACCCTGATAGCCGATCATTTTATGACTTACCAGAATATTCATATCAACAGTGCTGCCCCTGAGGATTTTTGCTCCAAGGAGAACATACTACCCTATACTATATCTTTTCTTGCAGGAGATAGCCACTTTAGTGTCGACTTCAACGAATACCATTCCCAAGGCTATCTCCTACTGTTTCTCTCCCCTTACCAGTATTTCCAATGGAAGGAGAGGGCAGCAAAAATGGACTTTATTGCCTTCCATGGAGATTTCTATTGTATAGAGTATCACAAAAAGAGGTGGCTTGTAACGGCTTATTATTCAACAACATATACCAACAACCCACTTTGAGGTCTCTCAGGCGGTTTTTGGAGAATTGAGAGTCTCTTGAAAAAGATGCAAGCATTGCTTCAGACTCCAATCCTTACCAAATTGCAGTACTTAAGAGCTACTTGCAACTAATCTTGGCCATTGGAAGCCGAGGAAACAGCATTTTTGAGCCAGTCAAAGAGAACCCCACTGCAAAACCCTCGGCTCAATTTCCAAGAGCTTCTGAAGCCAATTTCCTCAAGAAAAGGATATCAGCTCTATGCAGCGGTGTATCACCTTTCGGTGAGTGCTTTCCAAGCGTATCAAACAGTATTATGGAAAGACCCCATCAGTACTGCTAAGGGAGCGCTTGGTTCTGGAGGCCAAAACTGCTACACCTCACCTAGGTCGGTCAAGGAAATCGCCTTTGAACTCTGCTTTGAGGATGCTTTCTACTCAGCCGCTACTTCAAGAAGGAGGTCGGGTTTCCCCTAAGCAATTTCGAGAAAATGTAGGAATTTCCATCGTGGCAAAATAATCTATGCTTGTGGTAAAAAGTCCATTCTATATGGAAAATACATTGTATTTTTGCACCCTGAAAATAATATAGTCATGCAAACATTATTAGAAAAATTGGCTGGATTACAGTCACAGTTTATCAACTTTATTCGCATTACGATCTTTATCGTAATGGCGTGGATTGGAGGCTTAAAAGTATGTCGGTACAGAAGCCGACGGGATTGTTCCTTTGTTACCACAGCCCTTTTATGAGCTTCTTCTGCAAACTCAGGTAAAACCGCTATCGATGAGAACGGTGTTACAGGAGAGGCTAACAAGGCAAAAGAAGTAGCAGAATACAAATTGCACAAGAGACTCAGAGGGAAAATGGTCGGCTGCCAATATAGAATGGCATAAGCAGAACAACACCTATATCTTCTCCTATGGCTTAGGTACCGTAATCTTTGCCTAATTGGTTTGCTTACTCTTTTAGGTATATGGTCACCCTAAAATCAGGCTTATCGAGCGATTGCTTACTTTTGGTATGTCCATCGTTACCCTTTCCTTCCTTATCACTACCCCAGAGGTATAGTACTTTCTTAGGGTGGTAGATATGCCTACTAACCATGGCTTCCTTACCTATCAGGAGCGGGACGCTTGGTGCTGAAAGACATTATCATGTCGGCCGGTGGACTTATTGCCGCTTCTGACGCAGCAAGACGCCTCTTAGCAAAGAGCAAATAAAAATCATTTCAGAAATAAATAGCCCCAAACCGCTTGGTTTGGGGCTATCCTTTTATACATTATGATAATTACTTTTCGGTAGGTAGTGGGTAAGTACCTTCTAAGGATACTCTTATCTACATCTTGGATATTGCGATGACCAGAAAGCCATAGTGGTATCCATTTCATCATAGAGGATTTGTAGGAGCTTTGAGTTACCTCTCTCCACAAGCACCAATCCGTATACTGGAGCACGGCCGAGCATGACCTTTGCTACCCAAAGCCCATGCCTGAGCATATTCTGTCCTGTATAGAAACCAGAGTCTATCCATACTCTGTCTGGCTACCTACAGCGCTTACAATATCTGGTAAGGCTTTGATAGAAGAAATAGTATCGTCCATCTGACGGCCACCATGGTTAGAAACGATGATAGCATCGGCACCGTATTTGACAGCTTCTTGTGCATCTTCTGGGGTCATAATCCCCTTGAGGATAATAGGACCTCCCCAGAGTTCCTTAATCTCAGCTATATCCTTCCAGCTAAGGCTTGGGTCAAACTGTTCTTTAGTCCGAAGAGAGAGAAGAAAGGTCGGATACATTCTGGCATGGCTGGCGATGTTGCGGAATGTCCAGCGACGGTTACCAAATATATAGCGCAATCCCCAAGGAATTTTTGTAGAAAGATTTAGTATATTAGGAATGGTAAATTTCGGAGGGGTAGAAAGACCATTCTTGATATCACGGTGACGGTTTCCAAGTACTTGCAAGTCCACCGTAACCATAAGGGCAGAACGCTAACTTCTTTTGGCACGACGGATGAGATCCTTCATGAACTCACGGTCACGCATCACATAGAGCTGGAACCAGAAAGGTTCTACACCAGCCTCTACCAGTCCTCACAGAGACAGATGGACATGGTAGAAAGGGTGAAAGCTCAAACTTCGAGCCGCTTTGGCCATGTGGATTTCCCCATCAGCCCACATCATTCTCATAAAGCCCACAGGAGCGGTCATAGCTGGGAACTTCACCTTTTGTCCTAAGAGCGTAGTCTCAAGGGCGGTTGTCCATATCCACGAGATTCTCTGTTTGAACTTCATTAGGATTGAAGTCCGATACATTCTCTACGGTAAGTTGCCTGTGTCCAAGACCCAGTATCCACATACTCATAGAACATCTAGGCATCAGCTGCTTGCATACTACACGCAAGTCCTCAATGTTAGTCATTTTGCTAAATCTTTCATTCTATAATTTTTATACAATTGCTTCTATATCAAGGGAAAAAATTTCACCAAGGAAAACCACCCTCTGTTTCTCGCTGCAAATGTGAAATTATTTTGGTTTATGTCATATTTATTTCAAGTTTTAACTCGAGTTTTGAAAAATTTATATAAGTTACTGATTTCTCAAAACCTACCCCTACCCCACTATTGATTTTTCAAAACCTACCCCTACCCCCTCGATGAAGGGATAGCCAGCGAACATCTCCACTGACTGGCTATGTGGGAAAGTAAGTCATAAATTCTCAATGAGTTATTAAAACTAGTTTCTTAAGATTGACGAGAGCTTGAATCTTCGATTTTAGTTTGTTGTAGGATGATTCCCTTGTTAATACCCTTTGCGATAGGTAGTTTTACGCTTTTTGCTTGAGAGGGTCTCTGACTTTAGAACGAAACATAGAGCGGAAAATCTTTATAATGACCGGAAGAAGTGACAACGCAAAAATATACAAACGACTTTCCACCATGAGATAATTCCTTTGTAAGCTACTGCAAAGATGAAATCCCGCACGCATTACATGGTCATGGTGAGAATGATCCCATAGAGCACCCCTGTAGGCAAGATAGTTTGCCGTAGTTTCTTCATCGGTCGGTCGGTCAGATAGCTGTAAATCCCAATAAGAAAACTGCAATGACGAAAAATATAATCAGTCCTATGATTTTCACTACAATATATACATCTGTTACAATGATCTCATTCTGTGAGGCCTTTAGAAGGATGTTATAAGATATCTCCATTTACCCCAGTAGCAAAAAGTGCGGTGTCGTTCTAATTCCCGCCCTGATTCTATGGTAAAAGTAACTCACAGGGGTGCCCATTTTACACATATCTTGTGCGTTTTATTTGAATCTTTGTCTCGCTCTATATAGGTGTTCTCATACCTACCACATGAGCGGTTATAGGACTTGAAAAGTCACTATCAGAAACCAACTGGGTAGGTTCCCGCAGTACTTGCACTAAAGTTAATATAAAGGGTAAAACCCCACCAATAGAGATATAAAATTCAAATAAAAGCTGTGGGACAGCCCGCTTTTGCTTTGTATCCTGAGCCTTGCTGTTGCTTTTTCTGATAATCAGATGAGTAATTCTACTGAAACCGCTCAAAAACAGTAGGACAATGATTCTATTAAAACTATTTCATTCATAGCGATAATTATTGATATATCCTTCTTTTAGAAGGTTTTTCACATTCAGATACAAAATGGTTTTAGGCTCTACCCTTGAGCTGCTTCTGGTCGGATACTTCCCTGTGTATTGACTCAAAGTATAGCCTGGTTCTATCATCTTCAAAAAGGTGCTGAGGCCTGAATCTCCCTATCACTGTACCATCTTTCTTTAGGGAAAACAAGTGCAGTAGGAGGCTCTATATTCTCTGCATAAAGGAAAGAGACAGACACCTGACTAATATCTTAGGATTTTCTTTAGGAACGAAAAACCTTTAAAGATCCTCTTTCGGTACCTTCTTCAATCTTTTCCTAACCATTTTTAGCTCTTCCTCTGGCCATTTTTCCTCTATGGAAAAGCTCTCCCTTCTAACTTCATAGGAACGAGCACTACATTTGCCTTCTCACATTAAGTTTTATCGTGGTAAAATCAAGAAATCATTATACGCTCCCCAAAGCAAATTGTACTCGTTCCGCAGGTTGAGAGAAAGGAACAGCGGGAGAAGTGTTGGAGGGGCTGAAATGATTGAAGATTGAGAGAAGATGCAAGAGGATATTAGCTGGACACAAATCTGGTGGTCAGGGTGGTCAACATGCCCAGAGAATGGGCCTCACTACTGCGCTGATTTCTGAGAGGTGCAGGAGGCAGGGTCAGGCATCGGCACTGCAGTGGGCCTGCTTACAGGTCGATACGCAGGGAATGCGGACGAGCGCGACTCGGGTGAGCCTGAGGCGGGCACGCCTCGGTGAGCCTTCTGAGGGACAGCTCGGTATCGACGCCAGATGAGCCGGTTTGAATCGTTGTCCTGGGCCTGGCGGTTCAGCGAGTCCTGATTAATCGAGAAGAAACAACAGCTGTTCAGATAAGCAAACAGACTGTCTCGCTGTTGAACTGTTGGTGGTTATGACAACTGGCTGGCTCTGCGAAACCGAATGAGACTCTGACAATGTTTTAGATAATGAAGTGAGGCTACTATGGTTCGTCATGCACAGGCTGAAATGGTGCTTGCCATGGGGTCAGGGCGGAGGTGGTGTTGCTGCTGGTGATGGTGCATTCGTGCGCCATTGGCGCAGATGTGTTGGCGGTGAAATCATGGGACTGGTGTATTTTTGGGTCATTACGGTTGCCGCTGACGGTTGCAGCTGTCACCGTCGAAGAACTGCGACGACTGTGCGAGGTGGCTCTGTGGACATTCTCACCGTGACCGTGAGCAGCAATGTGCGAGTTCTCTTTGCGGTGCCTGAGGGCTCTGTGGTGGAAAGTCGTTGTTATATTTTTGCGTTGTCTGGGTCATTAAGATTTTCGCTGTATTTCGTTCTGGGGAATCGACCTGCTCGGCGTGAAAGAACCTGTCGCGGGGTATTAACAGGGAATCGTCTGTTTAGGCAAAATCGAGATTCAACTCGTCAATGAAACAGTTTAATAACTCGTTGATTGTAGACACTTCCATGTGGCTGGCCTCCCGGGGGCGTGGGTTGATCGATGATTGGTGGGGGATGGTTTTGATCGACTATCAAATTTCCAGGCTCGGTTAAAACTGAATAGCGGGCATGAGCAAATGAACAACACGTTTGCGGCGGAGGGTGATTCGCTTTGATTCGATTTTTCGCTGTTCAAGAACGATTATCAGGTATGAGATGATTTGACAAAGTGACTGACGATGGGGGTTTGCGTCGTCTGACACTGTCTGGAATATGATGTGGACTGCTGAATAGCGGACGACCGTGAAATGTCGGACCAGTCAATGAAATGTGGTTATGGCCGGCCGCGGACAAGGTGGTTGTATGATGGCTGATAATCATGGCCAAGCTTTCGGTGGGTTCTTCTGCCTGCTCACGTATTGAGGGCAGTAAGAAAACTGATGTGAAATTCTGTTCAACTCTGTATGCGTGAACGTGAGTTCATGAGTGCATCCGTCTGGGCGCCAAGAGCAGAGTGCTGTGGTACGGTGGTTTGTGGCAGGCAAATGCCGGCAGATATCGGGAATGCCCGCCGGTGCCGTCTCTGCAAAATTCGCGGGTGCGCCTGTGTTGTCGTGAGGCTGGGTTTGACCAAGCCTTGTGGAAGAACCGCCAGCTGGTCAGGAACTCTGGGGAGGTCTGTGTCTGGATGACGGGCGTGCGCAGGCTGGTCGAAATGCGACCGCCGACTGTCATCGTTCTTCGCGGCCAGTCGATCGACTCTTCATCGCGCCAGTGTTATCGGCGCTGGCAAATGTGAACGGTATGGACGGACTCTATGCAGGACGAGAACCATGCTGGGCATGAGCTGGTGCTAAGCAAGCCTCGACCATGCTGTATCGGTGGTGCTGTGGAGAAGTCTGCTAATCATGATGGTGGATACCACTATGCTCGGCTAATCAGATGGTCGTGTGCCTGCCACCTGGAAAAATGAGGTGTCATGGTATGGGACCAGGCGGTTTGAACTGTTGGTGCAGCAACTGGGCGTGGCGCTGCGTCCAGAAAACGACGATAAACCGACGTGATGTCTTTCGACCGCCAGGCGTCGCTCTGATGAAGGGAAACCATCGGTTCCAGAGCGGGCATGTCTTGCAGAGATGGTGCATGTGCCGGTGGTGGGAAGAGGGCCGGGCGACGGACGCAGGCGGCGGTCGCCGATGGCCGGTTTGGGTGACCATGAGGTGAGCAGGCGGTCGGGCTGACCTGCGGCAGCGGGAAGACTGGTGTGCCGACCTGGCGGCCACCCTGGTGCGGTTGTGATGCGCTGCGCTGGTGGCCTCTGCGGCGCCGTTCGACAGCGTTTCGTTGCAGAAAACTCATAAAACTGTTGGAACAGTCCGTCGTCGGCTGTTGCTGCTGAAGCCTCGTCCGTTGATAATCACAATTAATGGTAATAAACTGTGACCGTCGGCAATTTTCTGATAGTGTTTGCATGTTATTTCAGGGGGTGCCAAAAACCTGATGCTTCGGCCATATGAAATGGACACCTGAAAGCATGGGTGCTAGATGCTCACCATTCTCAGGCCTGGGAAAACTTGACCTCAGTAGCGGCTGGCGGCGCGTCTCAAGCAAATTCAAACGTTTCTGACCGACTTATGGAGTGAAGACAACAACGGACACGGCCTCCAGCGCCCGCTAACGACGCCGATGGTAACTTCCATGTTGGGCGATACGCGGGCGCTCTGCGCCGGTGCCACCGCTGCGCCGGCGATCCCTTTCGCCAGTGGCTTTCCGAAAACTCTTGAAGAGCCTGGCTGCGATGGTTCTCTTCTTTGAAATGGCTCATATCTCGACTCTGTGGCCAGGCCAGTACGGTAACTCTTAATGCAGACTGTTGAGGCCAGGTCGCAATGGCTGCATCTTTCAGGGCTCTCAGTACTCGAAAACCGCCTGGCACCTCAGTGGTATGTGTTGAATAAACCGTTAACAATGATACTAGATAAGTCTCCGTGGAGACGATAAAATCATTTCACAGCCTCTCGCTCCATTGAGCTGCTGGTGAGGAACAGTGACGCCTGAGGAATGTTCGTGAGGTCGACGTAGTGACTGTCTTCAGAGGATGTGGTGTGGGGTGGTATCGGCAGTGCGCCGGGGGCGGCACTGTTGAGGTCATGGGTGATCAGGCGTCTGAGGTGAGTCAGAGAAAAGATGATGTATTGATCTAATGAATGGTGTGGTGCGCTCGGCTCAAGGCTTCGCCAGTGCGTTTTTCTTCTTTGGATGAGGTCTGGAAAGGCCTGTGTGCGGCAGCGGACAGGTTTACGCGACGAACTATACGCAGGGGTGTTGTCGGTACTCAGCGGTGCGTCGGGAAGAGCAACGTGAAATCTGTCTGATGGTTTCGGGTGAAAGATCTGGAGATGTCGGGCGATCGGCTTTGTGGTTAAAAGTGTTCTTCCCCTCCGACTTCTCAAACGCGACTGTGCGGAACCTGTTGAAGGGCATTCTGACGAGCTGTGTGAGCTGAATAGGACTGCCAGATGCTGATGAGGCATGGGCTCCTGTTGCCGCTGTGACTGTTACGGTAACCATTTCAATGTGTGGATGAAAGGTAACACTCGGGATCGAATACTACAAGGGAGGGGAAGGAAAACATGGTGAAAGGAAGATCGATGAAATTCGCTGGCTGAAGAAGAGCAACCCATGGAAAGATCATTCGCGAAAGAAGAATCCCCAGGCTGATGAGACACCGCACGGGGTAACGGAATGGAGCGATGGCTGCTATGATATACCCGGTGGTATGATGTGACACTCGCTGCAACGAATTTGTTTTACCGGGGCGCAATATTATGTGCTGCGGCTTATGGCCGACAAGCGAGCCGAGCTTTGGCTGACTCTGTCGTGAGGACGGCGTGGCGTGAGAATGACCACTGTGTTGACAATACTCGAGGCAACTGGATGAGCAGGGGGCGAACCCTGGGCCATGGTATGATAGGCTCGATGACCAGCTCAAGATTTAAGGCTCGGCTCAGGCTCAGGCTGTCAGAGATGAATAACAGCACTTTGCGTTACGTGCCTGGTTGGCGGCTGAAATGACCGGGCTCTGCACGGCCGGGCAGTGAGCTGATGCTGTGGCTGTCCGGCCCGTCGTCGCGCGGATCGGCGACCGGCGCAGGGGCTGTAAGCCTGTGGGGCTGTAATCGTCGGTCGGACGTGATGGCGTCGGCGTCGTGAAACCTGACAGCGGCGGTTCGACGCTGATATCGTGCAGACAAATGGGATGGGGATTGAATTGGGCTATCTGGCTTTGGAAACAGTGGGCGTTATAATCACTTATGTTTCCGTCTGACTGTTGGGGCTGTTGTTTGAACCTGGGCGGGCTGGGAACTGGCTCGTTATGATCACCGACTGCTGATCATTACCGACGTTATTTCAGGACAAACTCTCTCAGCCAGCGCCGGAGGGAGCTGATGCCGGGGTGACGGAAGTGGGGTGTCCGATCTCGGCTGCCTGTGCAGGGAGCGCTGGGGGGCGGGTGTGACCACTGTGACCGCTGGGGATGTGGGCGGGAAAGGCGAATGCTATGGGCTCTGACCAGTACGGTATTCTGCGAAGGTTGAATGTTCTGTTGATGAATAGTACTTATGGTGAAATGGCTGTCCGTGGAAAATGAGACAGGTGCTGCTGGAGGTAGTGGTTGTTTGGTACATGACAGTGGAAATAAACTATGCAGAGAAAGAGCCGCTCTGTGTGATGCGGCGACTTTGGGATGAACCGTACTGTCGTGCCAGTTTAATCAGGGGTCTGCAGTGGCGATGGCGTGTGCCTGAAACCGCCCACAGTGTGGGCTTTCTGCGGACAATCAAACCTGTTGTCTATGAAACAGGCAATGGGGCTGT
>BNJS01000409.1_pt1 | contig 52076 bp, 86 predicted proteins | sample 8540461 | NCBI WGS metagenome assembly BNJS01 (sample SAMD00202454, study PRJDB9452) | human saliva metagenome | isolation source: human saliva | place: Japan
AGAAGCAGAACTCTAAAAGTCCGCACACTCTCCCTTTTTTTCAAAAAAATCTTCGTTACTTTGAAATTCGGCAAAAATAAAAGAAGTGATTTATCAATAAGATCAATGAGCCTAAAATCCACGGATTCTATGATAGTAATAATAGCGAGTGTAATCGATGCGAATTAGTGACTCTGGAAATTTATTTCCTAGAGTCACTTTGAGGCTCGATAGGTGATGAGACGTAAGGCTCATACCGGTACAGCTATTATCACTATCATGAAGATATCCGAGGAGAGTTCGTAGTTTTTATACTTAATTTGATGTCCTAAACTTATTTCTCTGCACCAGAATTTCAAAGGAACGAAGTTCCTTTATTTATTTTTTGCACAAAAAAAGCCGAGAGCGTGTCTCGACTTTTCTTAGTTTCTAAAGATCTTGGCTTCTAAAAAGAGGTCGTTGTAAAGCGATAATAGGTCGGTTCCTAAATTGTCGTAAACCTCCATCTTCTCCATCGCTTCCTCACTCGGATAGAAGCTCTCATCCGAAGTAATGTCTTCTGGTAAGAGCGCTAGCGCATCCTTGTTTGGCGTTGCATAACCAACATACTGAGCATTCTTCGCTGCGATTTCCGGACGCAACATGAAGTTGATAAACGCATATGCGCCTTCCTTGTTACCAACCGTTTTTGGAATAACGATATTATCAAACCACAAGTTCGTTCCTTCGCTTGGAACCACATAGGCTAAATCTTCATTCTCACTCAACATTTTAGAAGCTTCCCCAGAGAAAGTGACGGCTATGTTGGCCTCTCCTTGAATCATATATGTCTTCATTTCATCAGCGATAATCGCTTTTGCATTTGGCATCAATGTCTTCAAGAATTTACCAGCGTCTTTAACAATGGCTACGTCTTTTTCATTAAGAGAATAGCCTTGTGTTTGTAAAGCAATCCCCATCATTTCACGAGCTCCGTCAATAAATAGAATGGAATCCTTTAAATCCGCATTCCATAAATCGCGCCACTCGCTAATCATTCCTTCTGGATAAACTTTCTTATTATAAACAATTCCTAGCGTTCCCCAGAAATAAGGAATGCTGTATGAATTATCAGGGTCAAAGGATTGATGTAAGAAACGTGGGTCGATATGTTCCATCCCTTTGATTTTTGAATAATCTAATTTTTCAAGTAAGTTTTCTTCGACCATTTTATGGATTGTATACTCACTTGGAATGGCGATATCGTAGTTCGTTCCACCTTGCTTAATTTTTGTCAGCATGGCTTCGTTTGAATCGAACGTTTCATAAATGACTTTATAACCTGTTTCTTGTTCAAATTGTGTAATGAGTTCTGGGTCGATATAGTCTCCCCAGTTATATACGATAATTGTTTGAGGTTCTCCTGCCGTCGCTGTTTCAAAATTCTTACGGATTCCGAATAACACTAAACAAGACACTAAAATAGCCCCAATTAACATCGTTAGTCGCTTCATAGTGTGACTCCTTTCAATAAGTCACTCTCAGAAGCTTTCCCATTCAATCGTTTTTGTTGGAATTTTTGAATGAAGTAATATCCAATCACGAGTGATAATGAGAACAGGAACATCAATGTACTTAATGCATTGATTTCTAAGCTGATTCCTTGGCGCGCACGTGAGTAGATTTCAACGGCAATCGTTGAGAATCCATTTCCTGTTACGAAGAATGTCACGGCGAAGTCGTCTAATGAATACGTAAATGCCATAAAGAATCCACTGAGAATTCCTGGTGTAATCGCTGGTAAAACAATGCGTGTTAATACTTGTGAGCTTGTTGCTCCTAAGTCACGAGCCGCTGTAATCATCGATGGGTTCATTTCTGATAATTTGGTAAAACCATCAGTACAACGATTGGAATGTTAAACGCGATGTGCGCAAGTAATACTGACATAAAGCCGAGTTTGAATCCAACCACTGTAAAGAGAATTAAAAGGCTGGCACCGATGATAACGTCTGGCGATACCATCAAAATATTGTTAAAGCCTAATAATACTTGTTTGCGACGGTTTGATCGGATGTAATGGATCATGATGGCTCCAAGTGTTCCAATCACTGTCGCAATCAAAGATGATAACAGTGCAAGAATCAGTGTATCTAACACAATTCCGATTAAACGTGTGTCGGCAAGAACGGCTTTATAGTGGTCGAGCGTGAAACTCTCGAATCCGTTCATACTACCAGCACTGTTAAATGAGTAAAAAATCAAGTAGAAAATCGGAGCGTATAAAACTACGAATACGAAAACTAAGTAGAGATTCGTCCACTTGCTATTATTTTCTAATTTCATTCTGATACGCCTCCTTTTCTACGGTCTCTTGTAATAAACATTAAAATAATCATCGCTACAATCAATACAACCCCGATTGTAGAACCCATTCCCCAGTTTTGTGTTACTAAGAAATGTTGTTCAACGGCTGTACCAAGTGTAATCACGCGGTTTCCTCCAATTAAACGAGTCAACATGAAGAGTGAGAGTGATGGAATAAATACGGCTTGTACTCCACTGCGCACCCCATTCATCGTTAATGGGAAGATAACGCGTCTAAACGTATCCCATTTTGTTGCCCCAAGGTCGCGGCTTGCCGCAATGAGTGAACTTGGCAACTCTTCGATAGAGTTGAAGATTGGCAAAATCATAAATGGTAACTCGATGTACGCTGCTACCGTTAAGAAACTGAAGTCAGTGAATAGGAATTCTTGTGGTGCCAATCCGAATAATGAAAGGAAGTTGTTCACTGTTCCTGTTTGGCTAAAGATTCCGATAAATGCATAGGCTTTTAATAGTAGGTTTACCCATGTCGGTAAGATGATTAATAAAAGCCATAATTGTTTATGTTTTGTACGACTTAGGAAAAGTGCTGTTGGATAACTCACGAGTAGCGTTACAAGTGTTACTAGAAATGCGTACCACACAGAATTGAATGTCATTTCTAAGTAGTTTCCTGACGCGAAATAGTTCGTGTAGTTTCCAAGCGTTACTTGACCATTGATGTCAAAGAATGATTTATAGAAAATCATTCCAAGTGGTGTTACTACGAATAATAACAACCAAATAAAGTATGGAATGGAAAATAAGAAACGAGATTGTTTAGTCATTTTCTTCTACCTCGTCTTCGTAGCTTTCTAAACGAGCGTCGAAGTCTTCTTCACTTTCTCCAAAACGCATTACGTGGATATCTTGTGGTTCGAAGTATAAGCCCACTTTTGATCCTACTTCTGCTTTACGAGTTGAGTGAATCATCCATTCGTTGCCATTTTCGTCATAGCAGATGATTTCGTAGTGAACCCCGCGGAATAATTGCGTATCCACTTCAACTGTTAATTTTCCTTTTTCGATAGATGTTAATGTTAAGTCTTCTGGGCGAATCACGATTTCAACTTTTTCGTTTGGACGCATTCCGGCATCGGCACACTCGAACTCTTTACCAACGAATTCTACAAGGTAGTCTTCCTTCATAACCCCATCAACGATATTACTTTCACCGATAAAGTCCGCAACGAAACGGTTGATTGGCTCATCGTAAATATCTACTGGTGTTCTGATTGAACGATTTCTCCTTTACTCATAACGAAGATTTCATCACTCATCGCTAACGCTTCTTCTTGGTCATGCGTTACGAAGATAAATGTGATTCCTAGACGTTGTTGCAATTCACGAAGTTCATATTGCATGTCTGTACGAAGTTTTAAGTCTAATGCTGATAATGGTTCATCAAGTAGTAGCACTTCTGGTTCATTGACAAGCGCGCGGGCGATAGCCACACGTTGTTGTTGTCCACCAGACATTTGTGAGATTTCACGGTTTTCGTATCCAGATAATTGCACCATTTTTAAAGCGTCTGCCACTTTTTCTTTAATGATGTTTTCTGGAGTTTTCTTTAAGCGTAATCCAAACGCGATATTTTCGAATACATTCATGTGTGGGAATAATGCGTAGTCTTGGAAAACAGTGTTCACTTTACGTTTGTTTGGTGGAAGGTTAGTAACGTCTGCCCCGTTTAAAGTCACTTTTCCGTTTGATACATCTGTAAATCCAGCAATGATACGCAAGATCGTTGTTTTACCGCATCCCGAAGGCCCTAGTAATGTATAGAATTTTCCTTTTTCGATTTCGAAGTTAATATTTTTTAATACATGAGTGTCCTCATAAAATTTGTTCACATTCTCAAATGAGATAATTGTGTTGTTTGACATTGCTAGCACCTAACTTTCTTAATTATAAATATGAATCTGTCGCCACGACTAAAACTTTCGATGTTGTCTTAGCGGCGTTGCTAATTTGGTGTTTGGCTTTCGCCTCAAAATAGAAGGACTCTCCCTTGGAAACTACTTCAACTTGTTTACCGACTTTGACCTGAATCGAACCTTCGAGCACATACCCAAATGTTTCTGAAAGTGATGGTTGGAACGTCTTGTACGCTCCCCCAACGGCAAATTCTAGAATAACGGGTTCCATCTCATGCTCGTTCGAGTCTGGATTGAGCCACGTGACCGTCGTTTGGTGCTTGGCGTCTTCCATCATCGTCATATCCTCTTCGCGGTAAATCGTGAGCGCCTCTTCTGGCCCCTCATCGAAAAAGTCCGCTGCAGGGCATCCCAACACTTCAAGAATATCAAAGAACGTATCCATTGATGGCGAGCTCAAATCATTCTCTAATTGCGAGATATATCCCTTTGACAAATCTGTTCTCTCTGCTAACTCTTCTTGCGTTAAACCCTTTTGAATACGGAGGGCACGCAATTGATGACCGATTTCCATTGTCTTCTCCTTTTAAACTAATTGTTTACTAACACAAAGACCATTATACATTAAGTTTAGTAATAGTCAACAAATCAACTCCGAAAAAAATGCACTTTTTTGAAAGTATATTTTTCCGCATCATAGTGCGGTTTTTGTGCTTATTTTTTCTCGTGAAAAAAAGACGAAATTATCATATATGATAATTATCTTTTATGATAATATTGCATCGTTTAAAAAATCAAAATTAAGTTATAAGTTAATTTTGGGTAAACAAAAACAGGACTCGGTATCGAATCCTGTTTTGGTGTCTGCATCTATTTGTTCGGAGTGGTTGGTTGCGTTTCTAACCGCGATGTCTCACATACTATGGAGTTGAACTCGACCTCACAGAAATGGCGTGCGTTTCCTGAAACATCCGCAGAACGTTGCACGTTCCTTCCGGTGTTCCAGTCCAACGTTCCATTTCTGAGCGTTCGGTCTCGTATCCTAGTGAGCAACCATCTCTTGAGCAATTTCCAACCCTGTCAAGTTTGATGGGTAGTATGTTGGCCAGTTGTCCATTTCTTCGAATAGTTTTTCTTGGCTTTCATTGCCCATAAAGATGTGGAAGTGTTCTGCTTTCACTGGAGCGATATTGTGGTCGCTGAATTGAACGTATTTAGGAGCGCCTTCTACTGGGTTCACAGCTTCAAACAAGAAGCGGACGCCGCGGTTTCCTTTTTTGTATGTTAGAATTTTGTACCCTACATATTTGTATTCTGCTTTAGCAGTTGTTCCATCTTCTTTTTGGAATTCCATTGTTGTATCCGTGATATTGATATTTGATATCTGTTTTATATCCTGTTGTGTAGTATGCTTTGTACTCGTCTTTTGTCATCTTTTTGCCAATTTTTGCTTTGTAGTCAAAGACTGGATCAAGAGTGCCATCCACTAAGTAAGGATATACGGATTGCCATTCGCCAGCGTAATCAGACAATGTGCGGTCTTTTACAGCACTGTCTTCGAAGTAGCCTTTCGAAACTGTCTTCTCGTCTTCTGCGTGTTCTGGTTGAATGTCTTTTCCTGGTTGGTCTGTCGTTTTCTTCAACGCTTCAAGGTTTTCGCGCATTACAGAGATATAGTCTTCGCCTTTATCCATTTCCTCTTTTGTCAAAGATTCAATTGGATTTAATACGGCTAACTCAACGCCTGCTTCTTCTGCTAATGTTTTCGCGATTTTCTCAGAAGCATTTTCTTCAAAGTAAATAATCTTAATGTCGTTTTCTTTCACGTATTTTGTTAATTCTGCTAAACGTGCAGCACTTGGTTCAGCTTCAGGTGAAATTCCAGTGATTCCCACTTGGTTTAAGCCGTAGTCTAATGCTAAATAGTGGAATGCTGTATGTTGCGTTACAAAGTTCTTTTGTTTGGCATCTTTAAATGCATTTGTGTAGTCATTATGCAACGCTGTTAATTTTTCGATGTAGGCTTTAGCATTTTTCTCGAAAGCTTCTTTACGCTCAGGGAAAGCTTCTGCTAGCTGCTTCGTAATGTTTTGAACCATTTGAATCGCGCGCTCTGGTGATAACCATACGTGCGGATCGTATTCATGACTGTGACCTTCGCCAGCGTGGTCATGGTCGTGTTCTTCCTCTTCTCCACCAGGAAGAAGTACCATATCTTTAGTTGCGCTGATCGCTTTGACTTTGCTATCAGATTCGATAGTCTTAAGGACTGCAGGAATCCATGTTTCCATATACTCGCTATCATAAACAAGTGCATCTGCTTCGCTCATTTTTGCGATTTCTTTTGCAGAAGGTTCGTAGTCGTGTGGCTCTGTTCCAGCACCGATGATGAGCGATACGTCTCCTTCATCCCCTACAATATTTCTTGTAAAATCATAAATCGGAAAGAAAGTTGTTGAAATTTTTAGCTTTCCTGATTGTGTTTTGCTGTTTGAATTACTTGGTGCACATCCAACGGCAACCAGTACAAACATCAATAATAATCCAATAAAGGTTGTTTTTTTCATGATATATTCTGTCTCCATTTCTCAAATCGTAATTCTTACGTTTTACATTGTAGCACCTCACAAGATTCATTGCAAGGATTTTTTCTGTAAACATTTTGCTAACATTCTTTGACTTTGTTAGCATTTTGTTTACGTTTTTTCAACCCACAAAAAAAGCCTTATCCGCATCATCGCAAATAAGACTTCTCTTCTATTAGATTAATACTTTTGATAAGAACGATTGTGTACGCTCCATTTGCGGATTCTCGAGGACTTCTTTTGGATGGCCTTCTTCTACAATTACGCCACCGTCCATGAAGATTAAACGCGTTCCCACTTCACGGGCAAATCCCATTTCGTGCGTTACGACAACCATGGTCATGCCGCCTGCTGCGAGTTCCTTCATCACGTTTAGCACTTCCCCAACCATTTCTGGGTCCAGTGCTGATGTTGGCTCATCGAACAAGAGCACATCTGGTTCCATCGCAAGTGAACGTGCAATCGCGATTCTTTGTTTTTGTCCCCCTGATAGTGAGTTCGGATAGACATCCGCTTTATCGGCTAAGCCCATTTTTTCTAGAAGTTCGTGTGCTTTTTGTTCTGCGACCGCCTTGTCGATTTTCTTCAATTGAATTGGTCCAATCGTGATATTTTCTAACACGGTTAAATGCGGGAATAGATTGAAGTGTTGGAATACCATGCCTAAGTGTTGACGCACGCTATCGAGGTCCACCCCTTTTTCATTGATGCATTGGTCTTTGAAGAACACTTTCCCGCTAGTGGGTTCTTCTAATAAGTTTAAGCAACGTAAGAAAGTCGATTTCCTGATCCAGAAGGACCGATAATCACGAGCACTTCCCCTTGTTCAATATGAGTGGAAATTCCGTTTAAGACTTGCTTGTCGCCGTATTGTTTTTTAATCTCTTCTGTTCTAATCACTGGCTTGTAACTTCCTTTCTAGTTTGTCCATAAAGAATGCAATCGTCGTAGTCATGACGAAGTATAAGAACGCCGTCATTAACAGTGGAATAAATACCGTAAAGGTTGCCCCACGAACGGTATCCGAGCTGTACATTAAATCGTGAATACCGATTAATGAGACGATCGATGTTTCTTTAATTAAGGTCGCAAATTCGTTCCCGATGGCCGGTAAAATATTTTTCATCGCTTGTGGCAAGATAATTTGACGCATCGCCATTCGTTTCGGCATCCCCATTGAACGAGCGGCTTCCATTTGCCCTTTATCCACCGACTGAATCCCACTACGGATGATTTCAGCGATATAAGCTGTCGTATTAACGGACACGGCAATGACCCCTGACACAAAGTCGTTTAAATCAAGAACGGTCGCGAGTCCAAAATACACTAAGTACAATTGCACAAGAAGTGGTGTTCCACGAATAATGTCGATATAGACCTTCGCAGCTTTTGACAAGAACTTGTTCGTGCTTAGTCTCGCGAGCGCCATTAATGTTCCACATCCAACCCCGACAATTACAGAGAAGAATGACAGTAACACGGTTGTCGTTGCCCCTTCGAGAAACAGAGGCCAATATTTAATGATTAATTCCATTCTTTTTCCTTCTTTCTATTCTGACATTAAATTCGTATTGCGAATAATCGATTCTTTTAGTTTCCCTGAAGACTCTAACTGGTCGAGCACCTCTTGTACTTTTTGTACAAACACTTCATTGCCCTTTTGCGCCACGGCTGCAGTTCCGGCATCTTCACTTGGGATTTCTACCGAAGCGACGGTGATGTCATTATTCGCCTTCACAAACTCATCCGCTGCAATGTTATCCATAATCACTGCATCGAGTTTTCCTTGTTGCAAGGCTAAAATCAATGTCGGATTTTTCGGTTGTGACGTGAGCGTTGCGCCTGTCAGTGTATCTTTTACAATGCCTTCTTGAGAGGTTCCTTTTTGCGCTCCAACATTTGCGCCATTGAAGCTATCTAGCGACGTGAACTTATCGGCATCTGTCTTCTTCACGACCGCTACCATATGTGAATCATAGTAAATATTCGTGAATGCTACTTCCTTACTACGCTCTTCGGTTGGTGTGATTCCTGCAAGAACGAGGTCTACTTTCCCTGACTTCATCGCAGCAATCAAGAAGTTAAATTCCATCTCTCGAATCTCTACTTCTACCCCCAGCGCTTCACCAATGGCATTGGCGATATCAATATCGATTCCGACAACAGAGTCTTACCGTCATTAATATAATGCCATTCAAACGGCGGATAGTCCGCTGTCGTTCCGATGACGATTTTTTGCTTTTTGTAAATACGGTCTAAAACCGCTGACCCTGTACTATTTTCTGTTGTTACTTGATTCGTGCACGAAGCTAAAAAGCCGACAAGCACGATGAGCATCGCTATGATTTTCTTCATTTGAAACCTCCTTATAAAATAAAAACGCCTCTTATGCAAATAGCATAAGAGACGATGTCTGTCGTGGTACCACTCTATTTTGACGGGGAATTGCTTCCCGATCCTTTTCCTTGTTAACGCAGATTTCTGCGAAGATGGCTACTTGATTTCCCCATCTTTTCTACAAAGTGCGCTTCCAGAATTTCTTATCCAATGAGCTTCCACTCTACCTCATCTCGCTTGCGACTCCAAAATTCTGTACTCTCTTTGTCAATGAATTTATGTTCTTAAGTTGTTTTGTATTTTAGACCCATTCTTTTCGATTGTCAACTGGCGAGTGTAAATTTGCAAAAAAAAGATAAACCCTATGGATTCATCTTTTCCATTTTGTCTTGAAGATACCAACCAACTGCCCATCCCACAACAAGAAGGTAGTTTTCAATGGCTCCAACGAGATTTACTGAAGAAGCCTGAGCTAAATACGTTAACAGATGATTGGTTCCAATACCAATTCCTCCAACCATCAGTGCTGCCAATACCACTCGCAAATAAAACCAATCATACTTCACATTTACGGCAATTAATATCATAAGGACGGCTAAGTTCCAAAAGCCGATTTCCCTTTGCCAACCGACTGCAACTCCGTATCCCGAATGTGCGCCCATCACCTCTGGAAAGAAAATTTGGAAAATCATTGCTCCTGTCATCGCAATGATTAATAAGATAAACATCACTTTTAAAAATTTATTCATTCTTCTTCACCTCGCTGTTTGTTATTCTCATTCAAAACTCAAAACAAAAGAGCTCCCGGTTTCCCAGGAGCCCCGATTCACTATTTGCTTAAACCTTCAATGATTTTATCTAGGTTCCATTTCATCATGCTGTAGTAGCTGTCTCCATCTTTTCCTGCTTCTGCAACAGAGTCAGTGAAGATTGTTGAGAAGATTGGTAGACCAGTTTCTTGAGAAACAGTCTTCATTGGACGGTCATCCACACTACTTTCTACGAATAATGATGGAACTTTTGACGCACGTAATTGACGTACTAAGTTTGCGATTTGTTCTGGAGTTCCTTCTTCTTCTGTGTTGATTTCCCAGATATACGCTGATTTAATATCATAAGCTTTAGAGAAGTACTTGAAACAGCCTTCACTTGTTACGATTAAACGTTTTTCTTCAGGAATTTTTGCGATACGTTGTTTAGCATCTTTATCTAACGCTTCAAGCTTTTCAACATAAGCTGCTAAATTCTTTTCATATGTTTCTTTGTTCTTTGGATCTTTTGCGATTAATTGTTTTGCAATGTTCTTTGCATAAATAACTCCGTTTTCGATGTTTAACCATGCGTGAGGGTCTTCTTTTCCAGCTTTCGTTTTTGGCCCTTCAAGGTAAATCACATCAACGCCATCACTCACTGCAAAAGTAGTCTTTATCTGCAACTTTACCTGCATTATTCACCATCTTTTGTAAACCATGCATCTTCAGCATTTTCTAAGTTAATTCCATTATAGAAAATCAAGTCTGCTTTTTGAACTTTTTGAACATCTTCTGGTAGAGGTTCATACTCGTGAGGGTCTTGCCCTACTGGAACAATACTATGTAAATCCACTAAATCGCCAGCGATATTTTTTGTCATATCATAAATAATAGAGTTTGTTGTCACCACTTGTATTTTTTTCAGTATCTGCCTGTTGCAGACTGTATCTTTTGAGAACTATGTCTCTTTACCAGTAGCGCATCCTGCAATCCCTAAGACAACAAGAGTAGCTACTAAAAATTTCTTCATGCTATTCATGAGATTTCCTTCTTTCTCTTTGTTTTGGTGAAACGATAAAACTTACGACAAAAAGTGCTGCTGCAGTTAATACGATGGTTGACCCAATAGCGATGTTAAACGTATATCCAATAAACAATCCTAATATAGATGATAATGAGCCAAAAATTGCGGCTAAAATCAGCATTGTTTTCAGACGATTTGAATATAAATACGCTGTTGCTGCAGGGGTAATTAGTAGTGCCACAATCATGACTGTCCCTACACTTTGCATTGCCGTAATGGCTACTAGTGCTAATAGGAACATCAATAAGTAATGATAAAACTGTACATTCATCCCTGTAGATTGAGCGAAGACTGGATCAAAACTCGTTACTTGTAATTCTTTAAAATACGCTAAAATAACGACGACTACAATCACGCTCACCACCAATGTAATGAGTAAATCAATATCTTGTACGGCTAAAATATTCCCGAATAAAATATGGAATAAATCTGTTGAACTCTTCGCCACACCAATCAAAATAACTCCCAACGCTAAAAACGAACTAAAGGTAATCCCAATCGCGGTATCGCCTTTGATAGTACTATTTTGATTCACAAACGCAATTAGGAACGATGCTAATAACCCGAACACGAGGGCTCCAATAAAGAAGTTAATTCCTAAAATAAACGACAATGCTACACCCGGTAATACCGCGTGAGAGATAGCGTCCCCCATTAATGACATTCCTCTTAGAATGATGAAGCATCCTAAAATTCCGGCAACCGCACCAATCACGACTGCTGAAACAAGCGCATTTTGTAGAAAATGGAATTCCATTAATCCTTCAAAGAAATTATGCATGTTGCTCACCCCCTTGTGGAATATACACACTACCGCCGTATACATCATCTAAGTATTTCTTAATGAATACGTCTTCTGTTTTCCCAGAGGCTACAATCGCGTGTTTGACAAGAATCACCTGGTCAAAGTATTCTTTCACCTTCGATAAGTCATGGTTAACCATTAAAATAGTCTTTCCTTCCTCTTTCCATTTACGGATAATCGTCATAATGACTTTCTCACTAAGCATATCAATCCCTACAAATGGTTCATCAAGGAATATATATTGTGCTTCTTGAACCATACAACGTGCTAATAGCACACGTTGGAATTGACCACCAGAAAGAGCCCCGATTTGGCGAGATGCTAAATCAGTTAATCCCACTTCTTCAATGGCTGCATCGACCTTTTTCCCAATCTTCTTTCGTCAATCGTTGCAATGGTTTCTTTTTTTAACAGTTCTTCCTAAAGCAACACACTCACGAATAGTGATTGGAAATGTAAAAGTCAATCTGACTTTTTTTGTTCGACATAGGCAATTTTTCTGTAATACTTTTTTTACGGGTTCTCCATCAATCAGAATTTCTCCTGACGATTGAATCAGTCCTAATATTGCTTTTTAATAATGTTGATTTACCTGCACCATTGGGCCCAATAATTCCGGTAATAGTTGGTCCTTCAATGGTTGCATTACAATCTTTTAATACATGTGGTTGCATCGCATACGATACCCCAACATTTTTAATCGTAATCAATGAATTCATCCTTTCAAAATATGTAGATTCTACAATTGTTAGGTTACCCTAAAAAATCCATTTCGTCAAGTACTTTTTTCGGTTTCCCAAAAGTTTTCAGAAAAAATTTTGAAAACTAGCAATTAACATAACTGTTAATTAACAAATATGTTAATTTTTAGCGGTATTGAAGACAAAAAAATACGCCTTCCATTACCCGGAAGGCGCCTCATTTTTATATTTATTTTGTTAATAATTCTGCAGCTGCTTCATCACAAATAACTGTCACTTTTGGATGTTTTTGTAGGATGCTTGCAGGAACTTCCTCTGTGATAGGACCTTCCACTAAACCTTTAATCGCATGGATTTTCTTAGGCCCGAATGCAATTAACACGATTTCTTTGGCATCCATGATGGATTGTAACCCCATTGAATAAGCGTAGCGTGGCACATCTTCTTCTTTTTCGAAGAAGCGTTTGTTTGCTTCAATGGTAGATTCTGTTAAATGAACCTTATGTGTGCGTTGAGTGAACGGTGTGCCAGGTTCGTTGAATCCGATATGCGCGTTACTTCCAATTCCTAATAATTGTAAGTCCACTGGATTTTCTTGAAGAATGCGTTCATAGCGAACAACTTCTGCATCCACATCTTCGGCTAATCCGTCTGGTAAATAGCTATGTTTAAATGGTTTTGCATCGAATAATTGCTCTTTCATGAAATAATGATAGCTATGTTCATCCGTTGGTGCCAATCCAACATATTCGTCTAAGTTCACTGAGATACGATCTGAGAAATCTAAATCGCTATTTCTTAGTAATTCATATAACCCAATTGGACTCGAGCCTGTCGCTAGTCCAAACACTTGCGCTCCTTCGCCGTGTGCGCGTTTAAAAATCTCAAAAGCGGCTAATGCACCTTCTTCTTGAGTTTTTACAACAATAACTTCCATTAATAATACCTCCCTGAATCCCCTTTCAAAAAAGGGTTCTAAAAACATGAATAAATGCTCCAACTTCATTGTAACAAAAATTCAGAAGTCTTTAAATAGCTAAATTCATTTTAGTTCATAAAATCTTCGTCGTACATCACCCATTGTTCGTAATGCTTCGCCTCGAATGTCTCTGTTGGGTGAGTGGCCTCAATCACGAGTGGAGAGGCATTTGTAAGGCTGACCTCTTCAAGTGGAACCCACACAATTCCCTTCGAATCATTCTTCTCTTCGCTTGTCACGAAATCTTCTATCATTTGCGCTCCCTTTTCTTCAACATCTATGGTAAACAAAACAAATTCATGATGCACACGAGCAATTCCTGGAACGGTCACAAACACATCACGAATCGTATTTTGATGAATGGCAGACACTTGGAATCCAGTCTCCTCTAACATTTCTCGTCGCAATGTTTCTACCAAACTCTCGCCTTCTTCTGGCGTTCCTCCTGGCAAATCAAATCTCCCACGGTATGGTCCACGCGTCTTACGGATGCAAAGGATGCGTCCCTCGCGAATACAAACTCCATATACGCCAAAGTGTTTCATTTCTTTCATTGTCTTCCTCCACGAAAATAGAGGTGGCACGCCACCTCCATTTCTTTTTCTGAAGCCGTTAATGTGACTTCCTTTGTTGAGATTCTACTCCATGTTTTACAGCTAATCGGATGATCCAGTAGAACACATATAGAGCAACTCCCATCAGTGCAAACGTCCCCAGAAACATTGGTAATACTAAGTCCATAAAGACCACCTCCAATGAAATTGAAAACTATTAACCGACTATTGTTACCTTCATTATAGCACTCCTAATTCTGAAATTCAATAGAGGGTTTGCTTGAAAGAACAAAAAAAGACTATCCCATAAAAAGATAGTCTAACAATTATGATTTCGACATAAATCTAGAAAAGAACTTCCCGTACCATTGCTTATTGGTAATATTAAAGTACTCTCTGTATTCTTTTTCGATACTTGAAAAAAAGTAAAAAGCTTTTTATAAAAATTTTTTTAAGTGCTATTCTTTCTGAGAAAAAAATATAAGAGTTATGAAAAGTAAGAACATCCAACCAGATAAAAAAACTCATCAATCCTGGATTTTTCTTTACTAAATTCTCCAAAATTAAAAAGTCCAACGATTTAGAATAGATAATCCTAATAATATTCCACCATATCTTTTTTTACAAAATTAATGATAGGAGTTCCCCAATCTTTACTCTCAACCTCATTTTTCATTATATATAGATTTTTTTAACTGGTTCATCTCGTCCAGAATAAATATCTTAAACAAAGTAAACACTAATTAATAATTGAACCACAAATGCAAGCACACCAAAAGCTCCTATAGTTAGTCCAATCGTAAATGGCAAACTTGCAATCAACATAACTATCGCAGATAGTACCACGAAAATATTTCCGTATAACAGTTGATAGGCATAATTAATTTTTGGAAAAATATCCAATATTATTATGGCTGAAAGCAAGATCCCTAAAGCAAGAATTAATGGACGTAAATAAAGTCCAATTTCTCCTATTAAAGTTCCCGTACTTTCTGAAATAACTTGAACTCCTTTGGTGGACTCTCTCATATTATCTGGCAAATAGATTCCGATACCATACATAATAAAGCTAAAGGCTAATGCAATTAATCCTGACACTCTTGTCCAGAAACTCATCGAAGAAGAAATTCCAATTTGTGCACCATCTCTTGTCAAAATTTCTTTTTTTACAATTTTCTTCGATTGTTCAAAACTTGCACCAAAGAGTTTGTTTTTCTCCTGCATCACTCATTTTCTCTCCACTAATCATTTTTGTTTTGACATAAATCTTGCACGAAACTTTCCGTACCACTGCTCATTGGTAATATTAAAATCCTCTCTGTATTCTTGTCGATATTTGAAAAAGTAAAAACCTCTAATAAAATTCTTGAATACTAATCCACCTACGAAAAAGAATAAGCAAATCGTACCAATAAATACAAACCCGAGTAAGAAATTACCTAAATCTGTATTGGCTGAAAAGTTCTCTCCAAACTTAAACGTCCAACGATTTAAAATTGCTAACCCTAAAAGAATACCTCCATACTTTTTTTAAAAGCTTTCGATATGGTAGATTCCCAATCTTTAATTTCTACTTCTTTATTATGATATAGTTCATTCTTTAATAGGATTACTTGATCTAAAAAAATAATTTTTTTGAATAAAAAAACACAAAAGAAAAGTTGAATACCAAACGCAATCCAACCAAAAGGCGTCAATAGTCAATCCTACAGAAAATGGTAACGAACCAATAAAAACATAGGCAGAAAAAAAGCAATTAATATTAAAAGTTGCATACAGCAATTGAAAGGCATAATTCATTTTTGGAATCAAATTAAGGATAATTAATGCTGAAAATAGGATTATCGTAGCCAATACTAGATAACGCAACAAATAACCTACGTCGCCAACTACTACACTAGAAACCGACTGTTGATTCTGAACCGACTGTCTAATACCGTCTGGCCACGAAACGCCAAGCATATAAAATAGTGCACTAAACATTAATCCAACTAATCCAAGCGCTCTTTTCCAAAAATTCATCGAAACAGACACTCCCATTTGAGCGCCGTCTTCGGTTGCAAACCTTCTTGGAACAATCCTTTTCGATTGCTCAAAACTTGCTCCAAAGAGTTTATTTTTCACTTGCATCATAAATCCCCGTTTCTAATCCTTCTCTTTCTTGTTTGAGCGATTCCCATCATCTACTCAAACTTCTCATAGTTTTTAAGATATCAGTTTTTGTTAAAATGTCAACGTTTTTCCGCTATACATACCCTGCTTTTTCAAACAAAAAAGCCATCCCTACCAGTTGCCTGATAGGAATAGCTTTCAGTTTTCAGAAGATAGTACTATTCACTGCATATTACATTTTTAATTTTTTAACTTCTAATTTACTTTCCCATTCTTTATATACTTCCATGAACCGTTCCTCTTCTTCATCCTTAAAGCCTTCAAAAACCACCTTATCAATATTTTCGTGGTTAAAAAAGATGGCATCTTCGGGATTGATTCCCTCTGGATAAACAACTCCAACATAATCGCTATAGACTGGCTCATTATCCGATTCAAACACAGGACCACGACCAACTACCATTAATTTACTTGTTGCTCCCTCTAAATATAGAATACTTCCTAAAGGTAATAATTCTTTGACATATTCATTCTCCTCCACTAATCATTTTTCTTTTGACATAAATCTTGCACGAAACTTTCCATACCATTGTTCATTGGTAATATTAAAGTATCTTCTATACTCATTACTATATTTATAGAGGTAGAATGCTTTTGTTGAATACTGAATCCATTTTCCAAACATCAATGTTAGTAAGAGCATAGAACCTAAGAAGAAACAGCCCAGTAATAAATGTATAAACTCTGGGTTTCCATTTACATTTTCACCGATTTTAAGAGTCCAACGATTTAAAATTGCTAGAAACAACAAAATTCCACCATATTTCTTAATAAAACCCATCAATCGAACATCCCAATCAGATAGTCTCTCCTCCCCATTATCAAGTAGATATGCTTTAAAATTCTTTGTTTCATCTATAACGTACTTTTTAATAAAGAAACAGCAAAAAACAAGCTGAACATAAAAAGCGGTCATTCCAAATGCATCGATAGCAAGTCCAATTGCAATTGGTAATAAAACAGTTAAAGTTACTAATTGAAGAACAAGTAAATAGAAAATACCATACAATAGCTGATAAGCATAATTACCCTTTGGTACAAGATTTAAAACCGTTAAAGCAATTAAAGTAAAGAATAAAACTAATATTACCGGACGAAGATAGAGTCCTATTTCACCCATGAGTGCTGCAGATTGTTGCGAAATTATTTGCACATTTGCTGTAGATTGACGAAATTGATCCGGCATTCCAACTCCGATACCATACACTACAATCATCATTAACAATCCTACTAAACCTATCAATCTTCTCCAAAAACTCATCGAAGAAAGAACACCCATCTGAGCTCCTTCTTCAGTCAATATACTCTTATCAATAATTTTCTTTGATTGCTCAAAACTTGCTCCAAAGAGTTTGTTTTTTGTTTGCATCATCAATCCCCTTTTCTAATCCTTCTCTTTCTTGTTTGAGTTATTCCCATCATCTACTCAAACTTCTCATAGTTCTTAAGATATCAGTTTTTGTTAAAATGTCAACGTTTTTCCATAGTCCTCACCCTGCTTTTCCCAACAAAAAAGCCATTCCTACCAGTTGCCTGATAGGAATAGCTTTCAGTTTCAGAAGATAATGCAAATCACAGCATATTACATTTTTAATTTCTTAACTTTTAATTTACTTTCCCATTCTTTATAGACTTCCATGAAGCGTTCTTCTTCTTCATCCTTAAACCCTTCAAAAAAACTACCTTATCAATATTTTTCGTGGTTAAAAAGATTGCATCCTCTGGATTGATTCCCTCTGGATAAACAACTCCAACATAATCGCTATAAACTGGCTCATTATCCGATTCAAACACAGGACCACGACCAACTACCATTAATTTACTTGTTGCTCCTTCCAAATACAAGATACTTCCTAAAGGTAATAATTCTTTTTGACATATTCATTCTCCTCTACTATTCATTTTTTTGTTTTTGACATAAATCTTGCACGAAACTTTCCGTACCACTGCTCGTTAGTAATATTAAAAGTACTCTCTGTATTCTTTTTTTGATACTTAAAGAAGTAGAAAGTTTTTACAGAAATAGCAATTAATATTCCAAGAGAATAAAGTAGTATAGCTGCAAAAAAAGAAATAAACATCCTGACAAAAATAAATAAAAAAACTGTGGGTTATCTTTAATATTCTCACCAAATTTAAATGTCCAGCGATTTAAAATTGATAGCCCTATAAAGGATTCCCCCGTATTTTTCTTATAAATCTTGAAAATCTAATTATCCATTCATCACCTTGTACTTTTTTTGCTATCGTATAAGCAATCTTTTTAAATAAACAATCTTACTTATAACAAACTTATTAAATAAAAGAAACACATAAAACTAGTTGTAAAACGAACACTATCCATCCAAATGCACCGATTGTAATACCAATTAGGAAAGGTAATGTCGAAACAACTGTCAACATCAACATAACCCATAAAAATAACAGTTCCATATAGTAATTGATGGGCGAAGTTTATTTTTCGGCAAAACATTAAGAATCGTTAACACTACAAATGCAATAAGTAAGATTATCACCACCGAACGGACATAATATCCTAACTCTCCGATTAAAGATCCTGTCTCACCGGAAATTACTCTTACATTTTTCAGTTGTCTTTCTGAACTCATCAGGCATATATACTCCAACTCCATAAATCACGATAGAAAATACTGCCATTACTAATCCCGATAATCTTTTTCCAAAAAAACTCATTGAAGAAAGAACACCCATCTGTGCTCCTTCTTCAGTCAATATACTCTTGTCAATAATTTTTCTTAGATTCATTGAAATTTGCATCAAACAAATTTTTTTATGCATATTACATCTCCTAACTTCATGTAAAAAAACAAAAATAGAGATATAACTATAATATCTCTTTCTAACCAAAAAAATTTTTAGTTCCTTATTAATTAGGGACTCTCTTCTAGTTAGATTCTAAAAACATTGTCATAAATATCATCTAGTCCATCTTGAATAACTCTATAAAACCACTCTTTTTCACTTGGTTTAATCCACTCTGCAAGCATATTTATCGTTCCAAAGGTAAAACCAAGAAATGTTCCTAGTATCCCTCCTGGTGAAAGAGCAATGGCTCCTTCAATCGGTCCCGCGTTCTTAAGCAGAAAGCGATGCATGAATGAGAGACTTCCCTTCACTCTTGTATGCTCGGCTATTTTTATTATTATACTCTGTAATAGTAGTTATGCTGGCATCAACTCCCATAGAAATCCACCCGGAAATTTTAGCAACTTTCCCTAAAAACTTTAACTTTGAATACCATTTCGAATTTTTTTAATTGCTGTTCCGATTCTTTCAAAAAGTAGTTTTTTTATTGGTTCGGTAATAGTTCAATAAATTCACTAATTTGCTTAACCTTAACATTCATAATCTTAAGATTTGATATTTTGTTTATCACCGTATGCTGTAAAGTATTCAGAACATTATTGAAACTGCCCTGTTTCCATTTTTGACCCTAATTTATTATACCATTCCCATTTATTTTTCTCTTGCTGTTTTTTCATGAATCTCCAAATTGAATTGAAATCCTCATTGACCTTTTTTTCCTGCATTTCCATATTTGAGAAACATATTCTTCGTATAATCTTTTTGTAACAGCATTACCAACATTCTTAGTGACATTGAATGCTGTTTTTTTAACAACGGATGAATTTCCGCTAGTTTATTTTCTATGAAATCTGGATTCATAAAAAAATCCATAGTATTTGTTAATATTTTTTTCTTCTTGCCCACTCTGTACTTAATTTACTCGCCCAAGGCATTAATGTAATTTCAGAAGCCGAAATCATTCTATTATTTGAATCCCATACATTTTTTTGTATGTTGTAAACCTTGATTAATATTATCCATCAAAAAAATCAATATGTGAGAAGATTTGTACCGAATAGCTATTAAATTCAATAAGCTTTGCTAATTTTTCTTTCTAAAAGTATGTTTTTAAGTTTTTTTATAATTACTTTTTACTAAAGCCCCAACTTAGAATATTCAAAACATTGGGGTTTGTTTTGGCTCTTTCTTGATCGATTAATCTCTCATAGTCTAGAACCATAGTATTAGCACTCATAATTTGCCTGTTTAGTTCATCTTCACTTAAATCAATCGTGTCTACACGGCTTCGATACTCTTCAGGCAACTTTGAACAGCTCTCTTTAAGTGCCTCGTCCAACAATACACATCCTTGAAGTAATGGAATCAGCACACGTTGAGTATAGTTCCTAGCAGCTGAATACGCATTCCCCTGTAGATTAGTTGTATTAATAAACCGATAAAGAGCTTTTTGTATATTTTCGTATGAATGGATTCTATTTGAAAATACATCGCTAACACTATGTGCCTGATTATCTGAACTCCCTAAGTTCATTTCAATTCCCATTAAAACTCTCTCCCTTCTCTGTCTCTCTGTTTCTTTTTAATATCATTAATTTGTTCTTCCAATAAGATGTTTTTCTTACGTAAGGCAATATATTCACTCTCAAACTCTTTTTTTATCTTATTATCTTCTTGGATTTGCAAATGATAAATTTCTTGAAATGTAGAAGCATCTGAAGAATTGTGAAAGACTTCTAGAATTGATTCTAACAATTTTTTTGATTTTTTTGAAATTTGCTCGTATTCATTTAAAAGCATTACGATTGTCGCGTATTTTTATTTTTCAACAGAAATCTTTTTCCTTTTTGCAATCTGTTTACGTTAGTAATTAATTGGTCCATTTAATGTAAATCCCTCATTATTCTCAAGTTGAAGATTATCAATTTGATTTTCCAATTGTACGTCTTTTTCATGAAACGATTGAGAAGTCATCAAAAGATTATTGGACATAGTCTTCATCGCTTGGCTAACAGCTTTGGAAATATCCAAAGATTTCTCAATTAATTCCTTAGCTTTCTCGTTTCCACTAATCTTAGATTGCGTATCTTTTGTAACCGAATTGCTATTATCCAATTCCGAAATAGCACTAGAAAGCATTGAAGATTGTTCGGTTGCTACTAAAAGATCATTCTTGATTTCTACCATATAATATTCCCTCTCTGTACCTCCAAAAAATGATTAACACTGTTAAACACATTTGGAAACTTGTTAATTCTAAATCCTTTTTAAAAATATATAATTGAAGATAATTACAGCTATTTCGAGAATACCTATTTTTTTGATTGAAAAGTCAATCTAACTCCCTGTATTCTTCATGTTTTTTTCAAAGAAAAAAGCTATCCCTACCAGCCACCTGATAGGAATAGCCTTTTAACTTTTATTTCCAAAAATCATCGTAGATTGTAATTGGTAAGTGACGTTTATGTTCTGTCTTTTGATACCAATTTTCAATCGTCTCCGCTGCTTTTTCGTTGATGTCTTTTCCTTCGAGATAATCATCAATCTCTTCGTAAGTAACGCCTAATGCTACTTCGTCTGGAAGCGATGGGCGATCGTCTTCAAGGTCTGCCGTTGGAACTTTCAAGTATAGATGTTCTGGAGCGCCTAGTGCTTGTAACATCGCACGGCCTTGACGTTTATTGAGACGCCATAATGGAGTGATATCCGCAGCCCCATCTCCAAATTTCGTATAGAAACCGGTCACCGATTCAGCCGCATGGTCTGTCCCGATTACCGCACAACCCGTTTGGCCTGCAATCGCATATTGAACGACCATTCGTTCACGCGCCTTGATATTTCCTTTATTGAAGTCTGAAATTTCCATTCCTAAGGCTTCAATACTGCGTTCAGACGCATCTACCGCATCCTTCACGTTTACTCGCAGCACGTCCGTTGCCTTCATAAAGGCAATCGCATCCATGGCATCTTGTTCGTCTGCTTGCACGCCATAAGGAAGGCGTACGGCATAGAAACGATACACTTTTTGGTCTTGTTCTTCGTTTAATTCATCAATCGCCATTTGTGCCAATTTCCCGGCAAGCGTTGAGTCTTGTCCGCCGCTAATCCCTAGGACATACCCATTCAAGAAGGGATGCTTCACAAGATACGCTTTTAGGAAATCGACGGTTTTACGAATCTCTTCTTCTGGATTGATGGTTGGTTTGACACGAAGCGTTTCGATAATTTTTTGTTGTAATGGTCTCATAATGTTCCCCTTACTTTGCGTTTTCTTTGGCCAACTGTTCTGCTTTAAGACGCACTTCTTCTCTGATTTCCGCAATACTTGCCAATTTGGTCGTATGTCTTTTGAGAGAGGTCGACTGGATATTGCTCTGGGTTCAAGATACGTTTGTATTCATCCCATAGCGCTTCGATTTGCTCATCTTTATACGCCTTAATGTCTTGAAGTTTTGGTAATTCATACACTAATTTTCCGTTATCGAAAATTGGTTGTAAAATTGGACGTGCTGTGAAGTCTGTCACTGTTTTATTGATATAAGTGTAGACTGGATGGAACATAAAGAGTTCGTCTAATTGGTCTGGACGTTCATCCCATAATGCGATATAGTCCCCTTCAGACTTGCCATCTGAGTTACGCGTAATACGCCATACTTGTTTCTTACCCGGTGTAGATACTTTTTCTGCATTATTTGAAATCTTCATTGTATCCACCATTACACCGTTTTCGTCTTCGATACTTACAAGTTTGTACACACAGCCAAGCGCTGGTTGGTCGTACGCTGTAATTAAACGAGTTCCGATTCCCCAAACGTCGATTTTAGCACCTTGCATCTTCAAGTTGAGGATTGTTTTTTCATCAAGGTCACTTGACGCATAAATTTTCGCTTTTGTAAATCCTGCTTCGTCTAATTGTTGACGAACTTTTTTCGACATATACGCCATGTCACCACTGTCGATACGAACACCTAAGAAATTAATCTTATCGCCGAATTCTTTGGCTACACGGATGGCATTTGGAACACCTGATTTCAAGATATCATACGTATCTACTAAGAATACGCAGTCACGGTGACTCTCAGCATACGCTTTAAATGCTTTGTAGTCATCACGGTACGCTTGTACTAATGCGTGGGCATGTGTTCCAGACACTGGAATACCAAACATCTTGCCGGCACGAACGTTACTTGTCGCATCACATCCACCGATATATGCTGCACGAGTTCCCCAAATGGCCGCATCTAATTCTTGCGCACGACGAGTACCAAACTCTAGCACTGGATCATTTCCAGAAACCATACGCACACGGCTCGCTTTGTGGCAATAAGTGTTTGGAAGTTTACGATATTTAATAAAGCTGTTTCAATTAATTGGCATTCCGCAAGCGTTCCTTCTACTTGCACCAGTGGTTCGTTCGCGAAAACGAGTTCCCCTTCTACTGCAGAGCGGATGCTTCCTTTAAATTCGAAGTTTTCTAAGTATGTTAAGAATTCTTCTGGATACTGTCCGAGGTCACGTAAATAGTCAATATCTGTTTTTGAGAAACGTAATTGTTCAATGTAACGAACGATGCGTTCTAGTCCGGCGAAAATCGCATATCCATTTTCAAATGGTAATTTTCTGAAATACGCTTCGAAAATGGCTTTTTTCTCATAAACGCCTGTTTCCCAATACGTTTTCATCATGTTAATTTGGTATAGGTCTGTATGTAGCGTTAAGCTATCATCCTTGTAAATTGAGCTCATCTGTCAATACCCCTTTTTTATTGTAGTTACCTCTTTATTTTACAACAGTTCCGGATTAATGTACACGGTTGGCTACTTGAGGGTTGTCAAAAACGCAAAAAAGGACAAGCCTTTTCAGCTTGCCCTATAAACGATTCGTATTAAACGTCTAAGAAACCTTCATGCGGAGTCATATTAAAGTATTCCGCAATTTCTTGTAATTGCACATCTGTAATTTCTTGTAGGATTTTTCCACCTTGAGCCCCTACTTGAGAGTAAATCATCGCAGCTTTCTCAATCACTTCGATTAAACCATATGTTTCATCCAAAGTATCGCCTGATGCAAACAATCCATGATGTGGCCAAATCACAGCTCGAAACTCGGCCATTTTCGAAGCGGTTGCTTCCCCAATTGCGTTTGTTCCAGGTGTCATATAAGGAATCACGCCAATGCCTTCTGGGAAGACAACGATGGATTCGGCTTGCATTTTCCAAAGGAGTCTTGATAAATGGCGTTCATCTAAAGGTTGTGTAAAGCTTAATGCGATTAAGTTTGTTGGGTGGCAATGGAAGACCACTTTATGATTTGGATTCACTTTGAGTCGTTCGATGTGGCTCATTAAGTGACTCGCGAATTCTGAGGTTGGTTTTCCGCCATCTTCAAATCCCCATAGTAATTCTGCTTTTTGTCCGTCTACTGAAATACGAACCAAACCTAAATCAAGAAGCGGTTGGTTGGTAACATTTCTGAAGTAACGGCCAGTCCCTGTTACTAAGTAATAGTAGCCCGCAAGTGTTGAAGCATCGAATCCTAAGTCGAGGACACGTTTCACTTCTTTCACATCTTCATACGCTTCTACTTCACTAGCTTCTAAGCGCACGGATACATTCCCGCCGTTGCGTTCGTCCCAGTAACGTAAGTACGATTCTTTTGTAAGTTCACATAATTTTTTTACCGCTGGTGATTCAATAAATTTTGTCATTTCTCAGTTCTCCCTTAATTTCTTTGTGATAACACTTGTTCTTTGGTTGCTTTGACCTCATTATACCATGCAAGTCCGACTGGAACACCATTTATTTCATCTATTTTAGACAAAACAAAAAGTCGGTAACGCTATATAAGCATCACCGACCTTTTAATCTATTTATTTAAATTTCACTTTATTTGCATTATTTGCTGGCCTCATATTGATTTGTAATAAGTTAGCTAAATTCGTATCATCCATAGTTGCATTGCCTTGGTCATCTACCTTAATAGCCAGATAATGTGTAGTATCTGGTAAATAATCCATCCCTCTTAAACTTACATAATTATCTGCTTTGAAATCCAGCGCTGCTAATTGTAAAACAAAACGAACATTTAATCCTTTCGCATAATTTTCTTGAATTAATCGATTGTGTTCATTCCTCAAGCCCTCAAAAAATTCTTCTTTGTCAGTACGATAAGTTGCTCTCATATAATATTGATTGGCATCTATAGAAGGAGCAGTAAATTTCAGATATACCGTATCCCCTTCCACTTTATAATCCTCTAAATTATAAGCTCCTGCTTTACCAAGTGCATTAGTGTTCACTTTAAAGAACATAGGCGCATACACTTTCAATGGATATTTCTCCCCTTGATATTCGAATACTTCATCGTTAGAAAATGGAGGTTGTAGTTTAGATAACATATCCACCATATATCCATTCCAGAAATTATCAAAAAACTCTTCCTGATTAGAAGCACCTGCTGCCTTAACAACTTTATCAAAATTGCGTTGATCTACAAAAACTGCATCGACTAGACTTAAAGCGGTTAACACTTTTTTTATCTGTAATAGTCTTTTTTTCTTTTCTTCTAGAGATTCTGCAGCTTTTTTAAGTTCTGACAAATTTAGTGTCGATTTTTCCTTCGTTCTTGTTTCTACATATACTTTTTCATAGGTTGCTGGGTCTACTGTTGCGTTCCAATCAAAACTTGCGGCTGGACCTGTGACGTCGGTCTTATGATAAGCCGCTACTTGCGTTGTTTCCTTCGCTGATTCTGATGTTGATGTAGTCTGAGAGCATCCCGCTACCACTAGTGATAGGATGGCCACACTCCCTGCTAAAAAAATCGTTTCATTTCTTTCTTCATAACGACTCCTCTCATATATACTAGTGATTTACCTTATTCAAACTTTGCTTTATTGGCTTCATTTGCGGATTTCATATCAATTTGAAGAAGGTTCGCTAAGTTTGTATCATCAATCGTTGCATTTCCATTGTCGTCCACTTTAATCGCGAGGATAGTGTTGTTTACGATCCAAATAGTCCATTCCTTCTAAGTTGACATAGCCATCTCCTCTAAATCCAACGGCAGCTAAGCGGTAAATATATTTATACAAGAGCGCTTTTGTAAAGTCTGTTTGTGCCACTTTTTGTGCTTCTGCAACCAGTCCATCGAAGAAAGCTTGATTATTTCTTTGATAGCTTGCTTGTACTTCATATTGGTATAAGTCAACACGTGGTGCTCTTAATTTCAAATACACGGTATCGCCATCCACTTTATAATTTTCAAGCGTATACGCTGCTGCTTTCCCTAAGGCATTCGTATTTACCTTTAAGAACATTGGAGCGTAAACTTTAACTGGATACTTCACTCCTTGATACTCCACTTCCCCGTCATTTGTAAATGTTGGGCGTGCTTCCTTCAAGAAATTCACTATGTAACCATTCCAAATACGTGTAAAGAATTCCTCTTGACTTGAAGTCCCTGTTGCTTTTAGAAGTACGTCAAAGTTTTCTTGATTTACAAATACTGCATCCACAAGTTTTAAAGCTTCTAGAACTTTCTTATCAGTAATGCTCTTCTTCTTTTCATTCAAGGTCTCTACTGCTTTTTTAACACCATCCAATTTGTGGGTAATTGTTTTACCACTATTTCGATTCAACTAAAGTTTGTTCGTATTTTTGTCAGTGGTGCAACCTTTGCATTCCAATTAAATGATGCTGCTGGACTTTTAGCATCTGTTTTTGTATTAGAAGCTACCTGTGTTGTTACTTCACTTGTTTCTCCTGCAGTTTCCTTTGTTGAATCTGATGTTGATTTAGACTGAGAACATCCCGCTACCACTAGTGATAGAACGGCTACACTCCCTGCTAAAAAAATCGTTTTTGCATTTTTATTCATAAAAGACTCCTCTCAACTCTTATCGAGATTTTTTCACGATTACTTACAATCATTATATCATAATCATTTGAACCTCAAAACAAATTTTTCTCAAAATTCCCAATGATAACAAGGAAATAAGCGCAATAAAAAGCACCCTCACCATCGTGAGAGTGCTCGCTTCATTCATTATTGTAATTTTTCTAAGTCGGCTTGTAAGGCTGCTACTTTTTCTTTTGCAGCTTCTTCATTATCCGCTTTTGCACCGATGTAGAACTTGATTTTTGGTTCTGTACCACTTGGGCGAACTGCAATCCAGGATCCGTCTTCTAAAATATATTTCAATACGTTAGAGGTTGGAAGTCCGATTTCAGAAACGACACCGTTAGCATCTTTTTGCTCGTTCACTGCAAAGTCTTGAGCTAACGCTACTTTCAATCCTCCAAAGCTTGTTGGAACTGAAGAGCGTAAGCCGTCTAATAAAGTTTTAATCTTTTGTGGACCTTCTAAACCAGCTACTGTTACAGAAATTGTTTTTTCTAAGAAGTAACCATGTTTTGCGTATAACGCTTGAAGGCCATCGTATAAAGTCTTACCTTCGTTCTTGAAGCGTGCTGCTACTTCTGTTAGTAATAACACTGCTTGAACGGCATCTTTGTCACGGACGAATGATTTCACAAGGTAACCATAACTTTCTTCGAATCCGAACATGAATGTATGGTCTCCTGTTTCTTCGTCGTGTTGAATTTGTTCTGCGATGAATTTGAATCCTGTTAATACATTCATCATTTCAGCGCCATAACTTTGAGCAACTGCTGTTGGAAGTTCACTACTTACGATTGATTTTACAACAAGCGCGTTACTTGGAAGAGTTCCTGCTTGTTGGTGAGCGTATAATAAGTAATCAACTAAAATTGCAGCGATTTGGTTTCCTGTAATCACTTGGTAGCTTCCATCTGGCAAGCGTACGGCTGCACCCATACGGTCTGCATCCGGGTCAGTCGCTAACAATACATCAGCGCCCACTTTTTTCCCTAATTCTACCGCATATTCAAATGCGCCTGCTTCTTCAGGGTTTGGAGATTTAACTGTTGAGAAATCTCCATCTGGCTTTGCTTGTTCTTCAACAACGTGCAAGCCTTTGAAGTTTGCTTGTTCTAATGCTTTTTCAACAAGCATTAAACCAGTACCATGTAATGGTGTATACACCACTGATAATCCTTCCACATCGCTAAGAAGTTTGGGATTTACAGAGACTGTTTTAATTTCTTTCAAGTACGCATCATCAACGTCTTTTCCGATAATCGTTACAAGTCCTGATGCTTCTAATGCTTCATCATCTAACACTTTAAGTTCAAGTGGATTAGCTACTTGGCGCACGTATGCTGTTAAAGCATCCGCATCTTTTGGAGGCATTTGACCGCCATCTTCACCATAGACTTTATATCCGTTGTAAGCTGCTGGGTTATGACTAGCTGTAATCATAATTCCGGCAAATGTATGCAAGTGACGTACTGCAAATGATAATTCTGGTGTTGGACGTAAGCTTTCAAATACATATGACTTAATTCCGTGAGTTGCTAAAGTACGTGCAGACTCCATTGCGAATTCTGGTGAAAAATGACGTGAATCGTAAGCAATTGCTACTCCACGTTTTTTCGCTTCTTCCCCATAACTTTCAATTAAGCGTGATAATCCTTCTGTTGCCTGGCGCACTGTATAAGTGTTCATGCGATTAATCCCAGGACCAACAATTCCACGCATTCCCGCAGTACCAAACTCTAATGGTGTATAGAAGGCTTCCTCTTTTTGTGTGTCATCCATTGATTGTAATTGCACTTTTAATCCTTCTTCAAGTGCCTCAAAAGATTCCCATAATTTTGCTGTTTCTTTCCAACTCATTTGCATCCGTCTCCTTCTACTGAGTAATAATATCTTACCTTCTTTTATTATCACCGATTTTCCGAATAGTTTCAACCTCTTTGTGAACTAAAAATCAAGATTTTGAACTTCGAAGCCGTATTCCTGAATATGTGTTTTCAGCATATGCAAGAATCGTCCCTGCTTCTTTGGATAATTTGCGTTGATCGTGTTGCAAGATTCCGAGTTCCATTGTATCTTCTACGTCCAGCGGCACCGCAACAATCTTATCATCGTTTAGTTTACTACTAATAATCCCTGAACTGATGGTGTATCCATTTAAACCGACCATTAAGTTAAAGATGGTCGCACGGTCACTTACCTTAATGCTCTTCTTATGCTCCATCGTGCTGAGGATTTCCTCTGAGAAGTAGAATGAGTTTTCTTCCCCTTGTTCATAGGACAAATAAGGGTAATCTTCTAGTTCTTCTAGAGTAATGCTCTCTTTTTCTGCAAGTGGATTTTGCGTACTTAAGAACACGTGTGGTTTCGCCGTGAAGAGTGGCGTGAATACTAAGTTCTTTTCTTTGAATAATTTTTCCATGACTTTGCGGTTGAAATCATTCAAATACAAGACACCAATCTCACTCTTATAGTTCGTGATGTCTTCTAAAATGTTTTGAGTCTCCGTTTCACGAAGCGTGAATTGATATTCGTCTCCTGCTTCCTTTTGAATAAAATCAACGAAAGGCATGCACCACAAACGCATAGTGTTGCGCAGATACGGAGAATGTCCGTTTTCGTTTCGTTTGTCGTTTATATTTTTCTTCCATCAAATTGACTTGGTCAAGGACTTGGCGAGCATAGACTAAAAACTCACGCCCTTCTCCCGTCAATGTAATTCCAGTATTCCCCCGTTGAAAGAGGGTGATATCCATTTCTAATTCCAACTCACGAATGGCCTTTGATAAACTTGGTTGGCTGACATATAAGTCTTTTGCGGCTTCATTCATGGAGCCTTTTTCAACGATTTTCTCGAAAATAAATTAATTGTTGAATTCTCATCCGACCACTCCCTTCTATTACGCTTATTGTACCATCTTCTAGCGAAAATAAAAATAAACTCCTCCATGCAAATGCATGAAGGAGTCGATAGGAATTACATTGATTATTCTTGGAATTTGAATACTACTGAAGAATCGTATAATTTTAATACATTTTTCAAATAAAATTTTGCTTGCAATCGCTGCTGCAATTGGAACAACGAACCATACAATAGCTGCTAAGGCAACATTCAATCCAGCATCGATAGAAGCTAACGGTCCTACTAACCCTACGATACCAAACCCTGCAGATTGTGGAGTACCACTTACTGAGAAGAGCGCTACTGGAATCGCTGAAAGAATCGCTGTTGATAAACATGGAATCAAGATTACTGGATATTTGAATAAGTTAGGCATCATTAATTTCATTGCCCCTAGAGCGATGGCTAATGTTACCCCTGATTTATTGACTTTCCATGAGTGAACCACTAATGCTACGGCTGTTGCAGCAACCCCCATAGCAGCGGCCCCGGCAGATACACCGTTTAATTGAATTGCTAAACCAATCGCTACTGTTGAGATTGGCGAAATGATTAATGTTGCGAATGAGCAGCAGATTAAGATTGACATCAAGATTGGTTGTAATGTTGTGAACTCGTTGATGACTTGACCAATGGCTGCTGTAATCATTTTAACGTATGGTAATAGTAATAATCCGATAAATGCAGATCCAACCCCAACGACGATTGGCATTGCAACAACGGCAGTTGAACCAAATTTATCTTTGATTAGCATTAACATTCCAACAGCGATACCTGCAGTGACCATTGTATTAATTAAGTCACCTGTACCAGCACCAACATAAGTTTTTTTGAAGTTCTGCATTATACGTCACTACACCACTGGCTACGAAGCAGGCCCCTGCAACGACCATCATCGGCATTGGTTTGAAGCCGAATTGTAATCCGATTAAGCCCCCGATAATGAGTGGAGTTGCTAATTGGAAAATAACCGCGATTTGCGTAATTGTTACTGCGATTGGATATTGACTAAAATGTTTTAAAATTGCTGAAAGAACGGCATTTGGAATCAGTCCGACGATAACCCCTAGAGCTGTCCCTGCTAAGATTTTATTGATAAAAACTGAAGCCGTCATTTTTTGTTTTGCTTGTGCTTCCATAGTTTTGTCCCCCTCTACTGTGAGCTATTTTGCTCCAAGAATTTGTTCTTTACAATGAACCAATGCTGTTAAAAAGGCACAATACGGTGTTGGAACGCCATATTTTTCACCTTTACGCACCACCGCTCCGTTGATGTAGTCGATTTCTGTTAAACGATTATTTTCATTTAAGTCTTGATACATCGATGGGTGATGAAGCCCGATTGTTTCACGATTATAACAATTCGTTTCGATGAAATCTACAATTTCTGAAACATTTAACAGAATGTTTTCATTTTTTTGCAACTTCTGAAAAATTCTTTCACAATATTTTTCAACTATCATATGAGCTGGCGTTGTAGAACCAAATTCATACATGTTACTCATCAAGATGGTACAAAGTCCGTTCATCGTTCCATTCACACATGCTTTCTTATAAATGGCGAAATAGAATATTTTCAGAATAGCTTGCATTCAATCCTCCACTATTCAAAAACATTCACGATTTCTTCGGCATTGGCTTGTGCAGTTTGGTGTATCCACCAAAGTTCTTCAAAGCGACCGTTCCACTACCGAAGAGTTTTCACGCGACCAGGGACCTTCCATTCCAGCCGTCCACATCGTATTTCCGATAAAGATATCTTCTTTTGGAACAAATTGTTCAATTACTTCTTCATGTCCAATTCCATTGAGTAAGCAAAGGACTCTTGTTTCATCATGAATCACTGGTTTCAAATCTGTTAGCATGCCTTCTAATTGCATCGCTTTTGTAAATAAAATGATTAGGTCACTCGTCATCTCTTCAGTGACTTCACTTTGAAGTACCGCTGGCAACTTCACAACGACTTCTTCTCCATTATAGTTTGCCTTTAGTCCATCTTTTTGGATGGCTTCCACATGATCTCTTCCAACCCATCAACTAGAGCACTTCATGCCCTGCTTGATGGAGCATTAACCCAAAGCGACTTCCCATGGCGCCAGCACCTGCAATTGTAATTTTCATCATAATTCCTCCTTTATGTTTTAAAAACCTTATTGTTTCCGTCTTTATTCTTTGTTACAATTATTGTGTAACACTTCACTTAAAGAGAATAGGAGATGCCCAATGGATATTAAACACCTTCACTACTTTATAAGTATCGTTGACCATGGCGGATATTCCAATGCCGCTCGTAGTTTATTCATTACGCAACCGACCCTTTCTCAAACCATTAAAAATTAGAATCCGAATTACATACTCCGCTTTTTATTCAGCAAACTAACAATAGTATTCGACTGACTGAAGCTGGACAGCTCTTATACGATAATGGTAAGAAAATCATCTCTTTGATGGAAGGGACTGTGGCTCAAATTCATGAGCTCAATCAACCTCAAAAAGAAACAATTCGAATTGGGCTACCGACACTTTTTGCGATCAAATTAATGCCTGAGTTCTCGCGCTTTATGATGTCGCATCCTTCGATTCACTTAACGATGGTACAAGGCGGTTCGCGTGAGCTTCAAACTGCACTAGTAAATGAAGAAATCGACCTTGGTGTTCTCTCATTTCCAAAGATTGAGTCCAATATTGTGATTGAACCGTTCCAACAACATTTCGTTGGTTATCAAGCGAGTCTTGTCGTTCCTAAGGGTCATCCCCTAGCTTCGAGAGACTCTGTTACCTTTGAAGATTTAAAGGAGGAACGTTTTAGCACCTTATCTGAACACTTTATGCTTGGAAAATTATTACACCAACGCTCTAGACATTTTGGCTTTGAACCGAATATCGTTTACGTAGACGACAACTGGGAAGTACTCCTTGCCAGTCTTGCAACCTTTAACTCCGTTTGCATCATGGCGCTGGAATATAAAGAATTTTATTCAGATGACGAACTCGTATGGATTCCTCTCATCGATAAAAATGGATTTTTCCCAATCGGAGTCGCCTATCGTCCAAACGAAACTTATTCGCAAAACGTCTTAGAACTCATTGAATTATTACGAACTTTATAAGGATTCCTCTGTTTTTATTGTACCTTCCTTGTGAAGTTTTTACCAATTGAATTTTCTTATAGTTGTATTAGTTTTTCTTATAGAACAACAAAAAAGGAACGAACTTCTCTCAAAGTTCGTTCCTTTTATTTTTTTCAATTCATTGAACTAGATAGCCCAGTCTCCGTTGCGGAAGATTGGAACAACAGTACCGTCTTCACGGATACCGTCAACGTTCATTTCTGGTCCACCGATCATGAAGTCCACGTGAACATCAGCACGGTTTAATCCAGCTTCTCTTAATTCTTCTTCAGTTTCGAAGTTTTCTCCACCTTTAACGCTTGTTGCATAAGCAGAACCGATTGCTAAGTGGTTTGATGCATTTTCATCGAATAATGTGTTGAAGAATGTAATGCCTGATTGTGAGATTGGTGATGGGTCACTTACTAACGCTACTTCACCTAATCCACGAGCACCATTGTTTTCGAATACTAAGTCTTTCATTACTTGGTCGCCTTTTTCAGCAGATACTTCTGTGATTTGACCGTCTTTGAAAGTCACTTTGATGCCTTCGATAATGTTACCGTTGTAGCTTAATGGTTTTGTACTTGATACATATCCGTCAGCTACGCGGAAATCAGGAGCTGAGAAGACTTCTTCTGTTGGCATGTTTGCGATGAAGTGTTCTCCTTGAGCGTTCAAGCTTCCAGCACTTTCCCAAACATGGTTTTTAGGCATTCCAAGAGTTAAGTCTGTTCCTGGTGCAGTGTAGTGTAGTTTCACGAATTGTTCTTTGTTTAAAGATAGCTGCTTTAGCATCTAATTTTTCTTCATGTTCTTTCCATGCTGCCACTGGATCATCAGCGTAAACACGGCAAGTTTTGAAGATTTGATCCCATAATAAATCTACTGCTTCTTCGTCAGTTGCAGCGTTAGGGAATACTTTCTTCGCCCATTCTTTACCAGCAGCTGCTGCTACAGTCCAGCTCACTTTGTTGGCTTGTGTTGCTGTACGTAATGGTTTTAATGCAAGGCTTAATGCTTTTGTTGATTTTTGAAGACGTTCTGCTGATACTCCAGCGAATGCATCTGGGATCAGCTGAGCGAACGTTTAAGCGGCTTGCTTTCTTCTCTAATAAGTAGTTCATTTCTGCTACACGGTATTCTGGAACGTTTGAGATACGGTCTTCTGCAGCGTGTAATAAGCGTTCACGGCCTACGAAATCGTCAGCCCATGATACGATTACTTCGCTTGCTCCGTGTGCGTAAGCTTCTTTACTAATAAACGAGCTAAAGGTGCTTGGTCTACGTCAATCACAATATTCACTGTGTGACCTGGTTGCACGTTAATCCCTGTTGAGATTAATAATTTAGCATATTTTTCTAAGTTTTTGTCGAAATCTTTTAATACCATATTGACACTCCTTTTAATATAACTACTTTCATCCTATCATATTTCTAGTCGAAATTCTTATAAAACACTTCATCTAAGTATAAACCATGAGCAGGCGCTGTTGGGCCAGCTGCATTTCGGTCCATCGCTTCTAGAATTTGCTTCATCTCTTCCACTTCTCGTAAGCCGTCTCCAATTTGAAGCGCTGTTCCAACGAGAATACGCACCATATTGTAGAGGAACCCTTTCCCTTCAAACGTGAAAATTAATTCGTCGCCATGACGAGCCACTTCTGCTTTCGTGACCACTCGTACTTTAGAGTCTTTATCGCTTTTAGTCGAGCAAAAACTTGTGAAGTCGTGTTCTCCAATCACCGTTTCAAACGCCTTGTTGATGCGCTCTACATCAGTCTTGAATGGGTGATGCAGCTCATATTGACGACGAAATGGACTCTGAACAGCAGCCGTCGTTACTTTATAAATATAACGTTTGCCAGTCACACTATAGCGCGCGTGAAAGTCATCCGACACTGCCTCTGCCGAAACAATCCGAATCGACGTTGGCAATAAACTGTTCATCGCACGAATAAGAGAAGCTGCTTCAATCGTTTTTGGATAGTCGATATGAACCACTTGACCGTTGGCATGCACTCCAGAATCTGTACGACCAGAGCCACTAACAGGAATGTATTGACCCTTTGTCATCTTCTTCAAGGCTTTATTCAGTTCTGCTTGAATGCTATTTCCATTCTCTTGCACTTGAAATCCAACATAGGGCGTACCATCATATTGAATAACGAGTTTATATCGCTGCATCCTTTTCCCTTCTTTCAAAAAAGAGCTTGACAAGTCAAGCTCCTTATTTTTTTATGCTTTTAATACAAATAATAAAATTGTTACAGCCACTAGGGATAATCCCGCAATGGCATCACGCATTTCATAGTTTAGAACACGGTACTTACTACGTCCGTCTCCTCCTTGATATCCACGTGCTTCCATGGCTGTTGCCAGGTCTTCGGCACGGTTTAATGAGCTGACAAATAGCGGAATTAAGATTGGAATAATCGCCTTCATTTGTTCAAAGAGATTTCCTTCTCCAAAATCAACCCCACGAGCTCGTTGCGCGTTCATAATTTTTTGTGCTTCGTCCATTAAGGTTGGAACGAAACGCAGTGCAATGGATAACATCAATGCTACTTCATGCACTGGGAATTTCACAACGGCTAACGGCCTCATCACCGCTTCAATCGCATCCGTTAATTGCAATGGTGCGGTTGTTAATGTTAATAGCGTTGAGAACGAGATAATTAAAACGAATCGTAAGAAGATGAAGATTGCATTTATAATCCCTTCAGACGTTACTTGAATGAATCCCCATTGGAAGTAGACGTTTCCACCACTTGTAAATAAAATTTGGAGCGCCACTGTAAATAAAATCACCCAAATTAATGGCTTAATCCCTTTCCAGAAGAATCCTAGTGGAATCTTCGATAAGAGCAGCGCAATCAGTGTATAGGCGATTAATAATCCATAGGTTACCCAGTTATTCGCCAAGAAGATGACTAATACAAACGCAAATGTTCCAATTAATTTTGTTCTTGGATCGAGTTTATGAATCCATGAGTCTCCTTGTAAATAACGACCTAAAATTAATTTATCGAGCACTTGTGTCACCTCCGTTTTTCGAATGTGAGACAAGTAAGTCTGCTAAAGCTTCCAAGTTCATTGGACGAGCGTCTGTTTGGAATCCTTTTGCTTTCAACTTTTCGACAAATTGAACGGTCGAAGGCAAGCCTAGTTGTTTTTCTTGTAACCAAGCAGCATCTGCAAACACTTCTTCAGGAGTCCCAGTCTTCACTACAGTTCCCTTTTCACACACAACCACGTAATCTGCATAATCGCTAACGTCATTCATTTGGTGTGTTACAAGGACGATTGTAATGCCTTTTTCGCGTTGGAGTTTTGCAAACATCTCCATCATCTCAAAACGACCTTTAGGATCTAACCCTGCTGTCGGTTCGTCTAAGACTAACACTTCTGGTTGCATCGCTAAGACGCCTGCAATCGCCACACGACGCATTTGTCCTCCAGACAAATCAAATGGTGACTTTATGTAAAACCTCTTCAGGAAGTCCTACAATTTTTAGAGTTTCTTTCGCTAACTGATTTGCCTCTTCTTCGCTGGCTCCCAAAGTTTTTCGGTCCAAAGGCAATATCTTTTTCAACGGTCTCTTCGAAGAGTTGTGATTCTGGAAATTGGAATACGATACCCGACTTTTTGGCGCAGTGGCTTCAAGTCTTTATTGCTCGTTTCAGAGTCTACTACACGCTCTCCAAGTGTTACCGTACCTGTTGTTGGTTTCAGTAACGCGTTTAAGTGTTGTAAAATAGTCGATTTCCCAGAGCCTGTATGTCCGATGATGGCCGTATACTTTCCTGATGGAATATTGAAGTTTACATCGAAAAGCGCACGTGTTTCAAAAGGTGTGTTTGCTTGGTATGCGAAATTTACTTCGTTAAAACGGATGTCCATAACCATTCCACCAACCCTTCTTCATCAAGATACGCCTCAGGAACTTCTAAGCCCTTTTCGCGAAGTACTTCGATTAATTTCTCTGCAAACGGCACATCGAGTCCCTTTTCAACAAGCTTCGTACCTAATTTGAAGATTTCTTCAGGAGTTCCGATTTGTTGAATTTGACCTTGTTCCATTAACACAATACGGTCTGCTTGTGCTGCTTCATCTAAATCATGTGTAATCGAGATGACCGTAATGCTTTTCTCTTTGTGTAACTTTTGAATCGTCCCAATAACTTCCATGCGACCTTTTGGATCCAGCATTGAAGTGGCTTCATCGAGAATAATGACAGAAGGTTCTAAGGCTGTTACACCAGCAATCGCTACACGTTGCTTTTGACCTCCTGATAGTCGTGCAGGTTCCTTCGTTCTGAAGTCACTCATTTTCACCATTTCAAGAACGCGAGTCACACGTTCTAGCATTTCTTCTCGAGGGAGTCCGATATTTTCTAATCCGAAGGCAATGTCATCCTCCACCGTTGTCCCAACAAATTGATTATCAGGATTTTGGAATACCATTCCAACTGCGCGTCTAGCGTCATATACAGTCTCGTCATTTAAAACAACACCATTAATCAGAACTTCTCCGCTACCTGCTTCGATAAGTCCATTCATAACTTTGGCTAATGTTGATTTCCCAGAACCATTATGCCCGATGATGGCTAACCATTCACCGCGTTCTACCTTTAAAGATACTCCAGCCAACGCTTCACGTTCATCCTCTTCGTGATAACGGTAATGAATATTATTTAACTCAATAATTGTTGATTGCAACGGGGACACCCCTTTCCCTTTTCCTATGTATGTATAAAAATATGTATAAATAAAAAAACACACTTTTTCATGATGAAGTGCTCCCCCGCCAAAAACTTGGCGGGAAAACAACGAGCTAGACTAAATAATCTGAGAAAGAATAAGGCTACCTGTTCAGTAGCCCCAGACTTTCCATCTTAATAAGCAAGATGATTATTACCATCATGACGCTCTTTTCAACCATCGAAAAGTGTTCGATTGAATGTTTATTAAACTAATTCAATGATAACCATTGGTGCAGCATCGCCACGACGAGGTTCAGTTTTAAGAATACGAGTGTATCCACCTTGACGTTCGCTGTAACGTGATGCTAAATCATTAAATAATTTTTGTAACGCTGTTTCAACAACGATTGATTCGCCTTCTTCACGAACATCTGCTACTTCGTTACGTACAAATGCAGCTGCTTGACGGCGAGCATGTAAGTCACCACGTTTACCTAAAGTAATCATTTTTTTCTACAGTAGAACGGATTTCTTTAGCACGAGCTTCAGTTGTAACGATACGTTCGTTAATAATTAAGTCAGTTGTCAAGTCACGTAATAACGCTTTTACGTTGTGAACTTGTACGTCCTAATTTACGATAAGCCATTTTTAATATTCCTCCTTCTTAAGAGTTTCTATTAGTCTTCACGACGTAAGTCTAAATTTAAATCGATTAATTTTTTTGTTTCACTTCTTCAAGCGATTTACGACCCAAGTTACGAACTTTGATCATTTCCGCTTCAGACTTGCTTGTTAATTCATGTACTGTGTTAATTCCAGCACGTTTTAAGCAGTTATATGAACGAACTGATAAATCTAGTTCTTCAATAGTCATTTCAAGAAGACGTTCTTTTTGAGTTTCTTCTTTTTCGACCATGATTTCCATAGGATGTGCTTCATTTGTTAAATTAACAAAGATATTTAAGTGCTCAGTTAAAATACGAGCCGCTAAACTAACAGCATCTTGAGGAGCGATTGAACCATCTGTCCAAACATCAAGAGTTAGTTTATCATAAATATTTTTTTGACCAATACGAGTGTTTTCGACTTGGTAGTTCACTTTACTAATCGGAGTATAAATAGAATCAATTGGAATTACACCAATTGGCATATTATCAGATTTATTGTACTCAGAGCGAACATATCCACGACCATTTTTAGCGTTCATACGAACATGGAAGTGATACCCTTCAGCTACTGTACAAATATATAAATCAGGGTTTAGAACTTGAATGTCGCTATCATGTTTGATATCGCCTGCAGTTACTACCGCTGGACCTTTAACATCAATTTCTAATACTTTATTTTCATCTTCAGTGAAAGACTTCAATGCAATTTTTTTAATGTTTAAAATGATTGCAGCTACGTCTTCAACCACGCCATCTATTGTTGAAAATTCATGTAAAACGCCATCCATTTGGATATCTGTTACTGCAGTACCAGGGAGTGACGATAATAAGATTCGGCGTAATGAGTTCCCTAAGGTAGTACCATAACCGCGTTCAAGTGGCTCAACAACGAATTTACCAAACTTTGCATCTTCGCTGATTTCGATCGTTTCAATTTTTGGTTTTTCAATTTCGATCATGTTATTTACCCCTTTCAAAACGTACGTTCAATGTGCGATTGTCCGACAAAATTCAACAATAACAATCCATTACACACGACGGCGTTTTGGAGGACGACATCCATTATGAGGGATTGGTGTTACGTCACGAATTGCTGTCACTTCTAATCCAGTAGCTTGTAATGAACGAATAGCAGCTTCACGACCTGAACCAGGACCTTTAACAGAAACTTCTACAGTTTTCATTCCATGCTCCATTGAACCTTTTGCAGCAGATTCAGCAGCCATTTGAGCAGCAAATGGTGTTGATTTTTTAGAACCTTTAAATCCTAAAGCACCTGCAGAAGACCATGAAATAGCATTACCATGAACGTCTGTAATCATAACAATTGTATTATTAAATGTTGAACGGATGTGTGCTACACCAGATTCAATATTCTTTTTCACGCGGCGTTTGCGTACAACTTTCTTTGCCATGAAGAATTAACCTCCTTCTTCTCTAATTATTTTTTCTTACCTGCAATGGCCTTAGCTGGGCCTTTACGAGTACGAGCATTATTTTTTGTATTTTGACCACGAACTGGTAAACCACGACGGTGGCGAACTCCACGGTATGAACCAATTTCCATCAAGCGTTTGATGTTTAAGTTCACTTCACGACGTAAGTCACCTTCAATTTTTAGTTTATCCACTTCAGCACGGATACGGTCTAACTCATCGTTCGATAAATCGCGAACACGAGTATCTTCACTAACGTTAGCAGCTGCTAAGATTTGTTTTGAAGTAGTAATACCGATACCGTAAATATAGGTTAAAGAAATAACAACACGTTTTTCACGTGGAATATCCACACCTGCAATACGAGCCATACTAATGAGTACCTCCTTATATATTATCCTTGACGTTGTTTATGTTTGGGATTTTGACAAATCACCATAACTTTACCATTGCGTTTAATTACTTTACATTTTTCGCAAATTGGTTTTACTGATGCTCTAACTTTCATTTATGTTTCCCTCCTCTATTTCATTAACGGAGTCCATTATTTGAAGCGATACGTGATTCTTCCGCGCGTTAAGTCGTACGGTGATAATTCAACCGTTACTTTATCGCCCGGTAAAATTTTAATGTAGTGCATCCGGATTTTACCAGATACATGCGCTAAAAACCTCATGACCGTTTTCAAGTTCGACCTTGAACATCGCATTTCGGTAATGTTTCATTAACAATACCTTCAATTTCAATTACGTCTTCCTTTGCCATGTCTCATCCTCCTCACTTGTAAAAAAAGTTTTTTTACGGATTATTTGACGGACTTCTACCGTTATCTAACTTTCTAAGTATACCATTTTTAGCTACCATAAATTGCAAGATAACAGGCAGTTCCTAGCGAGGTTCGCCCATAATTGATTGAATTGTTTTTGAAGAGATTGTCAATGCCGCTTTCTCCATCAACATTACGTAATAAGCCTTTTTGCATTATAGTAGTTTAAGATTGGTTTTGATTGTTCAATGTTAATTTGAATTCGATTTTTCCACTGTTTTCAGGTTTGTCGTCTTCACGTTGATAGAAATCATGAGAACCACAACGATCGCATGTACCTTCTACTTTAGGTGGATTATTTGTTTTTGTGGTAAGTTGCACCACAGTTACGACAAATAATTCTTCCTGTTAGACGTTGCATTAAGATATCTGGGTTCACTTCGATGTTAATCACTGCATCGATTGAGCGGTTTAATTCCGCTAAGATTTTTATCAAGTGCTTCCGCTTGTGCTTGAGTACGTGGGAAACCGTCCAATAAGAATCCTTTTTTTCTGTATCGGCTTGTTGTAAACGTTCCTTTACAATGCCGTTTGTTACTTCATCAGGTACTAATTCGCCTTTATCCATGAATGATTTAGCTTTTAAGACCTAATTCAGTTTCTTGTTGCATAGCAGCACGGAACATATCTCCTGTTGAAATATGTGGAATTCCGTATGTAGCAACGATTTTTTTCTGCTTGAGTACCTTTACCTGCACCAGGTAGACCCATTAAGATAATGTTCATAGTTGCCTCCTAGAATCATAATTGAAGAACTGACAAAACGCATTGCTGCATCTTGTCAATTTCTTCCATTATTCCTCAATAAATCCTTTATACTTACGTTTAATTGTACGTCCTTCAATTTGTCGACTTAACTCTAACGCTACCCCAACAACGATTAGAAGGTTTGTACCACCAAGCATCAATCCACGTGGTAAGTTCCATAATGCTGAAGCTACCATTGGAAGGATTGAGATACCACCAAGATAAAGAGCACCAACTGTACTCAATCGTAGTAAAGTACCTGAAACAAATTGTTCTGTATCTTTACCAGGACGGACACTTAAAATATATCCGCTTGATTTTTGTAAGTTTTCTGCTACTTTCTCTGGGTTTACTTGTACGAAAGCATAGAAAAATGTAAATACAACAATTAACACTGTGTATAATGTTGCACCAGCAGGTTTTGAAAAATCAAAAATGTTAGTGGCAAGTTGGTACCAGCCAGATTCACTATGATCTTTTGCATACAAACTTAAAATAGTTGAAGGCAATGTCATAAATGAACTAGCAAAGATAACCGGAATTACCCCTGCAGAGTTGATTTTTAAAGGTAACCAAGATGTTTCACTTGAACCAGTTGCACGTTTTGAGTATGAGATTGGTAGGCGACGTTGCGCTTGTTCAATATATACTACTAACATAACGACTAAAACAATCGCTACGATTAATGCAACTGTGAATCCTACTGCACGATAAAAATCAGTGTCTGTACGACCTTGAATTTGATTTACATAGAATTCATAAATATCATGTGGCATTCTTGCTACAATACCGGCGAAGATTAGAACAGAAACTCCGTTACCAATCCCCTTAACGGTAATCATATCTCCCAACCATGTTAGGAACATGGAACCAGCTGTTAACACAAGTGCAATCATTAAGAATGTTTTGACCCCTGGGTTGTTAATTAACCCATAGTTTGACCAAACATTAAATCCAAAAGAAATTGCATATGCTTGGAAAAATCCAATCACAATTGTTAAATAACGAGTTGCCGAATTTAATTTACGACGACCAACTTCACCTTGTTTAGACCACTCAACGAACGTTGGTAGAATATCCATTTGTAACAATTGGACAACAATGGATGCAGTGATATAAGGCGAAACTCCCATTGAGAACAATGAGAAGTTTGATAAAGCCCCACCACTAAATGTATTTAACAATCCGAAGATTCCAGTAGTTGCAAATGTTTGGATTGCTCCAGCATTTACACCAGGAACCGTTACTTGTGATCCAATACGAAAGATAATTAGAATCGACAATGTAAATAAAAGTCGTTTTCTAATATCTTTCATTTGAACAGCATTCTTTAGTAGAGTGAACATTAGATCACCTCTACAGTTCCACCTGCAGCTTCAATAGCTTCTTTTGCTGCTTGCGAGAATTTATTTGCTTTTACAGTTAACTTGCGTTCAAGTTTACCATTAGCTAACACTTTGATACCGTCTTTTTCGTTTTTAACGATACCAGCCTCAACTAGTACAGCCGCAGTTACTTCTTGACCATCTTCAAAACGGTTTAATGTTTCAAGATTTACAACTGCATATTCTTTACGATTAATATTTTGGAAACCACGTTTTGGAATACGACGGAATAATGGAGTTTGTCCACCTTCGAATCCTAATCTAACGCCACCGCCTGAACGAGCTTTTTGTCCTTTGCTTCCGCGTCCAGCAGTTTTACCATTTCCTGAACCTTGACCTCTACCAACACGGTTACGTTCTTTACGTGAACCTTCAGCTGGTTGTAATTCATGAAGTTTCATGTTCCGGGCACCTCCTCTTATAAGTTTTAAATTAAACTTCCTCAACATCCACTAAATGTGAAACTGTGTTAACCATGCCTTTGATAGCTACGTTAGCTGGTTTAACAACTGTTGAACGAATTTTTGTTAAGCCTAATGCTTTTACAAGTATCGATTTGGTTTTTGAGGACGTCCAATCAAGCTTTTTCTTTAAAGTAATCTTTTAATTCTGCCATTTTAATGTCCTCCTTATCCTAAAAAGTTCTTCAACTGATTTGCCACGTAATGCAGCAACATCTTCAACACGTTTTTAATTGTTTTAATCCTTCGATTGTAGCACGAACCATGTTAACTGGTGTGTTTGAACCTAAAGATTTTGAAGTTACGTCTGAAATACCTGCTAATTCAACAACGGCACGAACTGGTCCACCTGCTGCAATTCCTGAACCGGCTTGAGCTGGTTTTAACAATACGTTACCACCGCAGAAGCGACCGATAACTTCGTGAGGAATTGTAGAACCACTAGTTGGAACTTCAATAAGGTTTTTCTTAGCATCTTCAATAGCTTTACGAATAGCTTCTGGTACTTCTTGAGCTTTACCAGTACCGAAACCAACATGTCCATTATGGTCACCGACAACTACTAAAGCAGCAAAACGTAAACGACGTCCACCTTTTACAACTTTTGTAACGCGGTTAATCGCAACAACACGATCTTCTAATTCTAAGTTTCTTGCATCAATATTAACCATGAAATGTGGATCCTCCTTTTCCTAGAATACTAGTCCATTTTCACGTGCAGCTTCAGCTAAAGCTTTTACACGTCCATGGTATAAGTATCCACCACGGTCAAAGACTACTTCTTTAATATTTTTTTCAAGTCCGCGTTCTGCAATTAATTTACCTACAGCAGAAGCTTCCTCAGTTTTTGTTCCGTTTTCTACATTAGTATCTAAAGTAGAGGCACTTGCTAGCGTCACACCCGCTACGTCATCAATTAATTGAGCGTAGATGTTTTTGTTAGAACGAAAAACGTTCAAGCGTGGGCACTCAGCAGTACCAGAGATTTTACGACGAACACGTGCGTGACGAGTTTGACGCACTTTATTTTTGTCTGGTTTTGTAATCACAATTTTCACCTCTTATTAATTAATCATGCTGCGATAAGCGCAACAAAAGGTAAATAATCACTAAAATTATTTACCTGTTTTACCTTCTTTACGACGTACAAATTCATCAACGTAACGAATTCCTTTACCTTTATAAGGTTCTGGAGGACGTACGCCACGAATGTTAGCAGCTAATTCGCCAACTTTTTGTTTGTCATAACCTTTAACGATTACTTTTGTATTAGAAGGAACTTCGATTTCTACTCCTTCTTCTGGAGTGAACTCCACTGGATGAGAATATCCAACGTTTAATACAAGTTTTTTACCTTGTAATTGAGCACGATACCCAACCCCGATTAATTCCAATTCTTTTTGGAATCCTTCAGTAACACCAACTACCATGTTGTTGAAAACTGCGCGAGTTGTTCCGTGGATTGTTTTGTTTTCTTTTGAATCATCTGGACGAGTGAATACTACTTCACCTTCGCGTTGTTCTAAAGAAATGTTTTGGTTAAATGTATAACTTAATTCACCTTTAGGACCTTTAACTGTTACTGTATGGTCCTTAACGTCTACTGTTACTCCAGCTGGAATAACGACTGGTTTATTACCGATACGGCTCACTTGGCTGCACCTCCTTGTTTCTAGATTACCAAACGTATGCTAGAATTTCTCCACCTACGTTTTTAGCTCTTGCTTCTTTGTCTGTAATAACACCTTCAGATGTTGATACAATAGCAATTCCTAAACCGTTTAATACTTTAGGAACTTCACCTGTTTTAGCATAAACACGTAAACCAGGTTTAGAAATACGTTTCAATCCTGTAATTACACGTTCGTTATTTTTTCCATATTTCAAGAACACTTTCATGATGCCTTGTTTACCATCTTCTTCAACTGAGAAGTCTTTGATGAATCCTTCAGATTTTAAGATGTTTGCAATAGCAACTTTCATGTTTGATGACGGAACTTCTAGTGATTCGTGACGAACCATGTTCGCGTTACGAATACGAGTTAAGAAATCCGCGATTGGATCTGTCATAACCATTAATGAGTACCTCCTTTATCAAGTAGTAATGATTACCAACTTGCTTTCTTCATTCCTGGGATTTGCCCTTTATAGGCAAGCTCACGTAAACAAATACGGCAAAGTTTGAATTTACGATAAACTGAATGTGGTCGACCACAACGTTCACAACGAGTATATTCTTGAGTTGAATATTTTTTTGGACGTTTGTTCTTTGCGATCATTGATTTTTTAGCCAAACTACTCGCCTCCTGTGAGTTTTATTTTTATTTTTGGAAAGGCATTCCAAGTTGAGTTAATAATTCTTTTGCTTCTTCGTCTGTATTAGCTGTTGTTACGATAACAATATCCATACCACGAACTTTGTCTACGCGATCGTAGTCAATTTCTGGGAAGATTAATTGTTCTTTAACACCTAATGTGTAGTTACCGCGTCCGTCAAAAGATTTTTTAGAAATCCCACGGAAGTCACGTACACGAGGTAATGAAACTGTTACTAACTTGTCTAAGAAGTCATACATACGTTCACCACGTAGAGTAACTTTAGTTCCGATTGGCATACCTTCACGTAAACGGAAACCAGCGATTGATTTCTTCGCAGTTGTTACAACTGGTTTTTGACCAGAGATTAATGTTAACTCTTCAACTGCTTTTTCTAAGTTTTTAGCGTTAGATGTTGCATCACCAACACCCATATTAATAACGATTTTTTTCTACTTTTTGGTACTTCCATAACTGATTTGTAGTTAAATTTTTTTCAATTAATGAAGGTACTACTTCGTTTTTTTGTATTTTTGCATTTAAGCGATTCATGCAGGATGGTCCTCCTTCCTCAAATTACTGAATTATGCTTTGTTACGACCTTTAGGTACGCGTACCTTTTTCACCGTTTTTCTACTTTAAAGCCTGTACGAGTTGCTTTTACCTGTAGTTGGGTCTACGAACATTACGTTTGAAACATGAATTGGAGCTTCCACTTCAACGATTCCCCTGTTTGGTTCGCTTGAGATGGTTTTTTGATGTTTCTTAACAATGTTAACACCTTCAACGATTACACGGTCTTTTTTTAGGAAAAGCTCTTTAAGATTTTTTTCCTTCTTTACCTTTGTCTTTACCTGAGATTACTTTTTACGATATCACCAGTTTTTTTACGTGCATGTGTTACACCTCCTTCGATTTTTGATGAGAATTATAATACTTCTGGAGCTAATGAAACGATCTTCATGTAGTTGTTGTCACGTAATTCACGTGCAACTGGTCCAAAGATACGTGTTCCACGAGGGCTCTTGTCATCACGAATGATTACACATGCATTTTTCGTCGAACTTAATGTATGAACCGTCTTTACGACGTGCACCTGATTTAGTACGAACGATTACAGCTTTAACGACATCCCCTTTTTTAACAACTCCACCTGGTGTTGCTTGTTTAACGGATGCAACGATTACGTCACCGATATTAGCTGTTTTGCGGCCAGATCCGCCTAGAACTCTAATTGTTAACACTTCACGAGCGCCTGAGTTGTCAGCCACTTTTTAGTCGAGTTTCTGTTTGAATCACTATTGGTTCCTCCTTTCAAATGTATACACAATTTGAAATTAAATAATTACTGCTTCTTCAACAATTTCAACTAAGCGGAAACGTTTTTGTTTTTTTGACAATGGACGAGTTTCCATAATCTTAACAATGTCCCCAACTTTTGCTGAGTTATTTTTCATCATGAGCTACAAATTTTTTTCGTATATTTAACACGTTTACCGTAAGTTGAGTGACGTTTGTAAGTTTCGATTGCAACTACTAACGTTTTTGTCCATCTTATCTGAAACAACGCGTCCTTGATATACTTTTACGTTGGTTACGTTCTACAGTCATGTTCATTGCCTCCTTTGCTGATGATTATTTTTGCAATTCTTCTTGACGCAATGCAGTCTTGATACGCGCAATTTGTTTACGTACTTCACGAATGCGTGCTGTACCTTCTAATTGCCCAGTAGCAAGTTGGAATCGTAAGTTGAATAGTTCTTGTTTTAATTCATTTTCTTTTTCAACAAGTTCAGCAGTGGATAACCCTTTAAGTTCTTTCTTAAGTTCATTAACCTTCATTCGATTCACCACCATTTTTCTTCGCGTTTCACAAATTTTTGTTTTTAACTGGCAATTTGTGTGATGCCAAACGTAAAGCTTCGCGTGCTACTTCTTCTGATACGCCAGCGATTTCAAACATCACTTTACCGCGTTTAACTGGTGCAACCCATCCTTCAGGTGCCCCTTTACCAGAACCCATACGAACCCCGATAGCTTAGCTGTGTATGATTTGTGAGGGAAAATTTTAATCCATACTTTCCCACCACGTTTCATATAACGTGTCATAGCGATACGTGCTGCTTCGATTTGACGGTTTGTAATCCAGTGAGATTCTGTTGCTTGTAAACCGTATGTACCGAATACTACTTCTTTACCACCTTTAGCTTCCCCGCGCATTTTTCCACGGAACTCACGACGGTGTTTTACACGTTTAGGTACTAACATGTTTATTTCCCTCCTTTCTCAGAGTTTTTGTTCTTTCTTGTTGGTAATACTTCATCGCGGTAAATCCAAACTTTAACACCTAGTTTACCGTATGTTGTATCTGCTTCTTCCCATGCGTAGTCAATGTCCGCACGTAATGTATGCAATGGAACTGTTCCTTCTGAATAGCTTTCAGAACGAGCGATATCGGCACCGTTTAAACGACCTGATACCATTGTTTTGATTCCTTTAGCACCAGCGCGCATTGTACGTTGGATAGCTTGTTTTTGTGCACGACGGAAAGCGATACGACGTTCTAAGTCGCGAGCGATTCCTTCAGCAACTAATTTAGCATCTAAATCAGGTTTTTTGATTTCAACAATGTTGATGTGAACTCGTTTACCTGTTAGTTTGTTTAAGTTTGTACGTAATTTATCTACTTCAGATCCACCTTTACCAATTACCATACCTGGTTTAGCTGTGTGGATTGAAACATTAACACGATTAGCAGCACGTTCAATTTCAATTGTTGAAACGCTAGCTTCGTTTAATTGTTTACGGATATAATCACGGATTTTTAAATCTTCATGTAAGAATTCTGCGAAATCTTTTTCTGCGTACCATTTTGAATCCCAGTCACGGATGATTCCGACACGCATTCCTAATGGATGAATTTTTTGACCCACTGATTATCCCTCCTTCTTCTCTGATACCACTACAGTGATGTGGCTTGTGCGTTTTAAGATTTGTGAAGCTGAACCTTTAGCACGTGGACGGAAACGTTTCATAGTTGGTCCTTCGTTCACGTAAGCTTCACTTACATATAAGTTTTCAACATCTAAGTCGAAATTGTGTTCAGCGTTAGCAATTGCAGACATTAAAACTTTTTCTACGATTGGTGATGCAGAACGTGGTGTGAATTTCAAGATTGAAATTGCGTCACCGATTTTTTTACCTCTAATTAGATCGACAACAAGACGAGCTTTACGAGGTGCAATACGAACTGTTTTAGCAACTGCTTTTGCAGATGTGATTTGTTCTGACATTTTTCAAGTCCTCCCCTCGTTATTTGCGTTTAGATTTCTTATCGTCATTCACGTGACCACGGTAAGTTCTTGTTGGTGCGAATTCACCTAATTTGTGACCTACCATGTCTTCTTGAATATAAACTGGAACATGTTTTCTGCCGTCATATACAGCAATTGTTTGTCCAACAAAGTTTGGGAAAATTGTTGAACGACGTGACCAAGTTTTGATCACAACTTTTTTGTCGCTACCTTGAGCAGCTTCAACCTTTTTCATCAAATGATCATCGACGAAAGGTCCTTTTTTCAAACTACGACCCATTACGGAAATCCTCCTTCCAGAATTTTAATAGAATCAGATTTGCTATCTAGTTAATTATTTTTTACGACCACGAACAATAAGCTTGTTAGAACGAGCTTTCTTGCTACGAGTTTTGTATCCAAGAGCTGGTTTACCCCATGGAGATACTGGTGTTGGACGTCCGATAGGAGCGCGACCTTCACCACCACCGTGTGGGTGATCGTTAGGGTTCATTACAGAACCACGAACTGTTGGGCGTTTACGTTTCCAACGAGAACGTCCTGCTTTACCGAAGTTAATTAATTCGTGTTGTTCGTTACCAACAGTACCGATTGTTGCACGGCAAGTTGAAAGAATCATACGAACTTCACCTGAGTTCAAACGAACTAAAGTGTATTTACCTTCTTGACCAAGTACTTGTGCACTTGTACCAGCTGAACGAACTAATTGTCCGCCTTTACCTGGTTTTGTTTCAATGTTGTGGATCACAGTACCAACTGGGATGTTTGCTAATGGTAAAGCATTACCTACTTTAATATCAGCATTTTCTCCTGATTCGATACGTTGTCCTACTTGTAAACCTTTTGGAGCAATGATGTATGCTTTAACTCCATCTACATAGTGAATTAATGCAATGTTTGCTGTACGGTTTGGATCGTACTCGATTGAGTGAACGACACCTTCAACGTTATCTTTGTTACGTTTGAAGTCGATCACACGATAAGCACGTTTGTGTCCGCCACCTTGGTGACGTACAGTGATTTTACCTTGGCTGTTACGACCAGCGTTGTTTTTTGATGATTCCAACAAAGTTTTTTCTGGTGTTGACTTTGTGATTTCGCTGAAGTCATAACCTGTCATATTACGACGGCCGTTTGAGGTTGGATTATATTTTTTAATCGCCACGTCTATTTCCTCCTATTATTATAGTAGTTTTTCATTCTGAAGATTAAGCTTCTTCAGCGAATAATTGAATATCTTTTGAATCTTTTGTAAGCTTCACAATTGCTTTACGACGTTTGTTAGTGTAACCACCGTAGCGGCCAACACGTTTGAATTTAGCACGTACATTTAAGATGTTAACTTTTTTTCAACTTTAACACCAAAAAAATTTCTTCTACGGCTTGACGTACTTGAATTTTTGTTAGCACGTACATCAACTTCAAAAAGTGTATTTCTTTTCGTCAGTAGCAAGCATTGAAGCTTCAGTAATGATAGGGCGTTTGATTACGTCACGTGCATCCATTATTGAAGTCCCTCCTCTACTTTAGAAAGAGCTGCTTTAGTGATTAATAATTTGTCGTTGTTTACAACGTCTAATACAGTAACATCTGTTTCGTCAACGATTGTTACGTTTGGAATGTTACGAGCTGCTAATAATGCGAAATCGTTTGAAGATTCTACAACTACTAACACTTTTGTATCAACGTTTAAGTTAGACAATACTTGTGCAAACTCTTTTGTTTTTTTGGTGCGTCAAATTGTAATGCTTCCACTACAACAAGCTTGTTATCCAATACTTTTTGTGATAATACTGATTTAATCGCTAAGCGACGTACTTTTTTAGGTAATTTGTAACTATATGAACGAGGTGTTGGTCCGAATACAATACCTCCGCCACGCCATTGTGGTGAACGGATTGATCCTTGACGAGCACGACCAGTTCCTTTTTGGCGCCATGGTTTACGGCCGCCTCCGCTTACTGCACTACGGTTTTTAACAGCGTGTGTTCCTTGACGTAATGAAGCGCGTTGCATGATTACTGCGTCGAATACTACATTTTCGTTTGGTTCAATTCCGAAGATTTCTGAGTTTAATTCGATTTCTCCGTTTGTTGTACCATCTTGTTTAAATAATGTAACTTTTGTCATTCTCTCGTTCCTCCTTCCCTATTTATTATTTAGATTTAATTGCTGTTTTAATTTCTACTAATGATTTCTTAGATCCAGGTACGTTACCTTTGATTAAGATTACATTGCGTTCTGCATCAACTTTCACTACTTCTAAGTTTTGAATAGTGATACGGTCGCCACCCATTTGTCCAGGTAATGCTTTACCTTTGAAAACGCGTGATGGGAATGATGCTCCACCCATTGAACCAGGACGACGGTGGTAACGAGAACCGTGAGCCATTGGTCCGCGAGATTGTCCATGACGTTTGATAGCACCTTGGAAACCTTTCCCTTTAGATGTACCTGTTACGTCAACGATGTCTCCTGCTTTGAATACATCAACTGTAATTTCTTGTCCTACTTCGTACTCGCTAAGCTCGACATTGTTGAATTCACGAATGAAGCGCTTAGGAGTAGCATTTGCTTTTGCTACATGACCTTTAGCAGGGCGATTTGATAAAACTTCACGTAAGTCGTCGAAACCTAATTGAACAGCTTCGTAACCGTCGTTTTCGATTGTTTTTAATTGAAGAACAACGTTTGGAGTTACTTCAACTACTGTTACAGGAATAAGTTCACCTGCTTCTGTAAAGTATTGAGTCATCCCTACTTTTTTGCCTAAGATTCCTTTGGTCATGGTTACACCTCCATTTTTTTCTATTTATTATAATTTGATTTCGATGTCAACGCCGCTTGGTAAATCAAGCTTCATTAAGGCATCAACAGTTTTTGGCGTTGGATTAACGATGTCGATCAAACGCTTGTGTGTACGCATTTCAAATTGTTCGCGAGAATCTTTATATTTGTGAGTCGCACGAATAACTGTGTAAAGCGATCTTTCTGTTGGCAATGGAATTGGACCAGCTACGCTAGCACCAGTTCTTTTTGCTGTTTCTACGATTTTTTCCGCTGATTGATCAAGCGCACGGTGTTCGTAAGCTTTCAAACGGATACGGATTTTTTTGTTTTTGCCATTGTCTTTCCTCCTTCGTCTAATGTTGTCATAAGACTAGCTCCACGCGAATTTCCGACTTAACCCTTTCGTGGCAAAGCGTCCGGGCGTGTCGCAACCTCTCGTTTCATAGCTCCCCTTCTTATTTTAAGAGGGGTATGCTGCTTTAGAATTTACATTCCTCTGCGGCACTTTTTTTAATAGT